>PR_CR_10_Liq_2_inCRDRAFT_1000097_pt1 | contig 25427 bp, 26 predicted proteins | sample PRCRCaboRojoPR_FD_10245 | JGI IMG/M metagenome (IMG submission 10245) | reverse complement strand
CTTGAACGCTCGCTTTTAATCCTTCGTAGGATGCTTTGACGATGGTGATCACTTCTTTAATGTCAAAGTCTTTTTCGGGCAATTCTTCCACATCGGTAAGGGCCAGATAATCTTTGAGTGCGGCNGGGGCATAGGCATCCAGCATCCGCATCCGCTCGGCCACGTCATCGTAATGTTCAAAGAATTCGTTGTACATNTCTTCTAACGCTTCGTGCACTGGCACAAATCGTGGNCCTTTGACNTTCCAATGCAGGTTGTGAAATTTCGTGTTTAAGACCGCNAGATCGGCCACAAGTTTCCGCATGATTTCNAGTTTTTTCATGAATGTATCTCCTTTTTTCTAAGATACTTTCATTATATTGTAATCATTACAATTTTGCAAATGATACTAAGAGCGTTGCCCAGCTCGGGCTTTNTTGATGTTTTTCTTGAGCTCGTTTTCGGCCCGAGTGAANTCGATTTGACGGGCTCTGTTTTCTTCGATTCGAATTTCTCTGAAGGATTCGAGNGCCGCTTCAGCGTNTTCGGGGGTTTTNCCCACGTTGGCCTCTTGGGCGATGACGGTGGCTTCATTGTTGGAAAATTCCAGTTGGCCATTGATGACCACCACATAAAGCGTTTGCGATTTCGCCACCAATTTGATGGTCGCGTATTCCAAGGCCGCAATCACGGGCACGTGATCGTTNAGCACGGCAAAATCCCCCGTGGCTTTTTCAACCACGAAGTGTTCGATGGATTCTTGGAATTGGACCCCGGCGGGGGAAATGAGTGAAAATTGCATACTATCCTTCGAGGGTTTTGGCTTTGGCTAAGACATCGTCGATGGAACCGACCAATCGGAAGGCATCTTCTGGCACGTCATCGTGAGTGCCGGCTAAGATTTCTTTAAAGCCTCGAATGGTTTCTGAAACCGGCACGTACGACCCTTTTTGACCGGTAAACTGTTCGGCCACGTGGAAGTTTTGCGAGAGGAAAAGCCGCACGCGGCGGGCCCGGTGCACGAGGAGTTTATCTTCTTCTGAAAGTTCATCCATCCCTAAAATCGCGATGATGTCTAAGAGTTCGTTGTAACGTTGAATGGTCATTTGAACGTCGCGCGCCACTTGGTAGTGTTCATCCCCAACAATTTCAGGCTCTAAGGCTCTGGAGGATGATTCTAAGGGGTCGACCGCCGGGTAGATGCCTTCTTCCGAGATTTTTCTGGAGAGGTTGGTGGTCGCATCCAAGTGCGCAAAGGTGGTCGCAGGCGCCGGGTCGGTGTAGTCATCGGCCGGCACGTAAACCGCTTGGATCGATGTGATCGATCCTTCTTTGGTGGATGTGATGCGCTCTTGAAGTTTCCCCATGTCGGTGGCGAGGGTCGGTTGATACCCCACCGCCGATGGCATCCGGCCTAAGAGGGCCGAAACTTCCGAGCCGGCTTGGGTAAACCGGAAGATATTGTCAATGAACAAGAGCACGTCTTGTTTTTCTTCATCTCTAAAATGTTCCGCCATGGTGAGCCCGGTTAACCCCACGCGCATTCTCGCCCCGGGGGGTTCGTTCATTTGCCCAAAGACCATGGCTGTTTTTTCAATGACGCCGGAATCGGTCATCTCATGGTACAAGTCGTTCCCTTCACGGGTCCGCTCACCCACGCCCGCAAACACAGAAATTCCGCCGTGTTCTTGCGCGATGTTGTGAATGAGTTCTTGAATGAGGACGGTTTTCCCCACTCCGGCCCCACCAAAGAGTCCAACTTTACCCCCTTTGACATACGGCGCGAGTAAATCGACCACTTTGATGCCGGTTTCTAAGATTTCAGTCTCACTGGATAAATCGTCCAACTTCGGCGCCGGCCGGTGAATGGGCATCCGTTTGACCTTTTTGGAAAACCCATCTTTATTGTCGATGGGATCGCCTAAGACGTTGAAAATCCGGCCCAAGGTGTCTTGCCCGACGGGCACAGAGATCGGGGCGCCCGTGGCTTCCACTGCCATCCCGCGGCGAATGCCGTCGGTGGAATCCATGGCGATGGTGCGGACGACATTATCGCCCAAATGCAGCGATACTTCTAAGGTGAGGTCGATGTCGACCACCCGGGATTTATCGTCGAGATTTTTAATTTTTAATGCTTCATTAATTTCGGGGAGTTGATCGTCAAACGACACGTCGACGACGGGTCCCATGACTTGTAATACTTTCCCTTGATTCATGCAAGCCTCCTAGTTCACAGCGTTGGCGCCGCCGATGATATCGGTGAGTTCAATGGTGATCGCATCTTGACGGGCTTTGTTGTATGAGAGTGTGAGTGTATCAATGACTTCTTTGGCATTGTCGGTCGCATTTTTCATGGCGGTCATGCGTGAGGCATGCTCGCTCGCTTTACCTTCTAAGACCATGCCATAAAGCGTATGGACCACATAGTTTGGAAGTAGGACTGAAAGCGTGGTCGCAATGTCGGGTTCAAAATCATAAATCAAATTGGGCGATTCATGCTTTTGCGTGTCGACATCGGGATTGAATTCCAATGGCACGAGGGGTTTCACCGTCACTTCTTGCGACAACGTATTGATGAAGCGGTTATAGACCGTGATGATTTCATCGGTGGAGCCGTCTAAGTACTGTTTAATGAAGGTGTCGGTGAGTTTTTGAAAGTCGATGAATTGGAAATCATCGCGCACTTGGATGGGGGTGTCTGAGACCAATCGGTAGCCTTTTTGCTTGGCAAAGCTGAAGGCTTTATTGCCGATGGCCGCCACCGAAATCCGGTCAGGATCATACGAATGCTCGTTCAAATACGCTTCGAAGGCTTTGAAGACATTCGCATTGTAAGGCCCGGCCAATCCTCGGTCGGACGTAATTAAAATAAAGGTCGAGTGCGAAATGTCTCGCGGTTCCAACATCGGATGCGAAAGATCCGGATCTTCGTTAAAGATGCGCGAGAGAATCGCTTCAAGCTTTTCCGTCAATGGGCGGTAGGCTTTGATGGCTTTTTCCGCTTTTTTCAGTTTTGAAGCGCTGACCATATGCATCGCTTTGGTGATTTGCGATGTCTTTTGGGTGCCTTCAATGCGATTTTTGATGTCTCGCATGTTCGCCATAGCGATGAGCCTCCTCGGTTAAATTAGACAAATGCCTTCACGGCTTTATTCATGACGCCATTCATTAAATCAGCGTCCGGCAGTACTTTTTCTTCACGAATGGTTTTTAAGCAAGCTTGACCGTCTTTGTCTTGGTCAAACGTGGCGTGTAAATGGGTTTCAAATCGACGGATGTCTTCAATTTTGATGTCATCCAAGAACCCCCGTGTGAGGGCATAGATTGAAACCACTTGTTTTTCAACATCTAAGACTTCGTGCAACCCTTGTTTCAGGATTTCCACGGTTCGCTCACCCCGGGCCAGTTTCTTTTTGGTGGTGGCATCGAGATCGGACCCAAATTGGGTAAAGGCTTCTAACTCCCGGTAACTGGCGAGATCGAGCCTTAATGTTCCGGATACTTTCTTGATGGCTTTAATTTGGGCACTTCCCCCCACCCGAGACACCGAGTTTCCGGCGTTGATGGCGGGTCTAACCCCACTGTAGAAGAGATTGCTTTGGAGGAAAATTTGACCATCGGTGATGGAAATGACGTTGGTGGGAATGTACGCCGCGATGTCGCCAGCTTGCGTTTCAATGATGGGCAGGGCAGTGATCGACCCCCCGCCGAGATCATCGTTGAGTTTCGCCGCCCGCTCTAAAAGACGTGAGTGCAGGTAAAAGACATCGCCCGGGAACGCTTCACGACCTGGGGGACGTCTTAAAAGCAAGGAGAGTTCACGGTAGGCAATGGCGTGTTTGGTGAGGTCATCATAGACGACCAAGACATGCTTGCCATCGTACATAAATTCTTCGCCCATGGTCACCCCGGCATACGGAGCCAGGTAAAGGAGCGGACTGGGTTCAGACGCACTGGCAGAGACGATGGTGGTGTAATCCATCGCGCCATAGCGTTTTAACGTTTCTTGAATGCCCGCCACGGTCGATTCTTTTTGACCGATGGCGACATAAATACATAAGACATCTTTGCCTTTTTGGTTGATGATGGTATCTACAGCAATCGAGGTTTTACCGGTTTTACGGTCCCCGATGATGAGCTCACGTTGGCCTCGGCCAATGGGAACTAAAGCATCCAACACTTTGATGCCCGTTTGCAAGGGTTCTTCGACCGATTTTCGGGTCATGACCCCTGGGGCTTTTTTCTCTAGGGGCCGGGTTTTCTTAATGGGGATGGCGCCAAGTCCATCAAGGGCTTGACCCAAGGGATTGACCACCCGGCCAATCAAGTCCTTGCCCACGGGCACCTCTAAAATACGCCCGGTGGTTCTCACCGAGTCGCCTTCTTTAATGGCCGTGGATTCATCCAAAATGATGACCCCCACGTGATCTTTTTCTAAGTTTAAGGCCATGCCATAGATATCATTATCAAACGCGAGGAGTTCCCCGCTCATGGCATTGTCAAGACCATGCACCAACGCGATGCCATCGCCGACACTGACCACCGTTCCAACGGAATCGGTTTTTAAGTCTTTGTCGAACGACTCAATTTGCGCTTTGATGAGGTTGCTGATCTCAACGGGATTAATTTTACTCATAGCGTCACCTGCTTATCGTGTGTTTAAGTGCGTCATACATCGCCATCGTGGAAGCGTCAAACACTTGATCATCGTAGGCAATTTTAAGGCCTCCGACCATGGCGGGATTGACGGTGATGTTGAGTTTGGGTGTTTTAAACCGTTTTTTAAAGGATTCAATGAGCGCATTTTCTTGCGCTTTGGAGAGCGGATGTGCGGTTTCAACGTGAATCACTTTTTCGTCACTCAGCGATTCAACGAGTGCAAAAAAAGCCTCCAGGATGGCGGTGAATTCCGCCATGCGGTGGTGATGATTCAAGACATCCACAAATTGCAAAATCAGCGGATGATCGGTCGCCTTTTCAACCAGACCGCGCACATCGCTGGGGGAAACACTGGGATGCGCTAAAAAGCGCTCTTGACCCGCAAAGCCTTCCGCCAAACCTTGGGCGATGGCTTCGACATCCTCAAGGGCGTCTTTTTCTAACGCCATGTCTAAAAGTGCCCGAGCATACGAATCATGCAAGCTACTCATGGTGGCTCACTTCCTCGATGGCTTCATCAATCAGCGCCATGTAGGTCGCTTCATCGATTTCTTTGGCCACGACTTTTTTGGAGAGCACCATGGCCACGCTGATGATTTCTTCGCGCAGCGATTTACGGGCATTTTCAATGTCTTTCGTGATTTCGTTTTCTGCTTGTTTACGCATCGCATCCACGTCTTCTTGCGTTTTGGCGAGCGTATTTTCACGTTGGTTTTTGGCTTGTTCTTTGGCCGCATCTAAAATGGCTTTCGCCTCTTCTTTGATGCTTTGCATTTCGTTTTCCGCTTTTTCTCTTAACGCTTGCGCCTTTTCTTTATCGGCTTGCGCCGATGCGATGTCTTCATCGACCACGCTTTGACGCGCATCCAAAAAGGCGGTGACTTTGTCCCAGAGAAATTGCTTCACCAGCACAATTAAAACCACCGTGGCGACCAATTGAATGAGAATTTCAATCGGATTAATGATGATGCCATTACGAACTAAATTCTCAATCGCTTCGGCAAGTCTAGAAGCAAATCCAGACATACGGACCTCCCTCTAAACTAAGTTGTAAAGATTAAAATAAAGGCAATGATGAGCGCGTAAAGCCCCGTGGTTTCGGCCATCGCTTGGCCCACCAACATGGTGGTCGTGATTTTCCCTGAGGCTTCAGGTTGACGACCCACCGCTTCAGCGGCTTTTCCGGCGGCAATCCCTTGCCCAATCCCAGGTCCAAGACCGGCGATCATTGCAATTCCCGCACCTAAGAGTGCATAAGCCCGAATGAAGGCTTCGGAAGTAACTTGTAAATCCATACTGTGATTCCTCCTAATGAGTGAGAGTTATTTTAAGCTGGTTCCGAATCTTCAATTGCCATCGACAAGAAGATCGTGAGCAGCATGAAATACACAAAAGCTTGAATGGCCCCAAAGAACACGGTAAAGATGGGATGGAGTAAGACGGTGGTGAGGACAATGTTTCCCGCAGTTCCGAATATGGAAGGCCCAAAGAAGGCATAGATCAGCGCACTGATGACGGCGCCTGAGAGAATGTTCCCGAACAACCGAAGGCCCATCGCGGTGGGCGTGGAAAGTTCGCCGAACAAATTAATCGGCAGCAAGAGGACGTTGGGACTCGATAAATCCTTCAGTCGTTGCCACGGTTTTTTAATGATCAGCCCAGCGCCTTGGATGGTGAGAATGGCAAACAGTGAAAACGCGAGGGCGACGTTGATATTTGAAAGCGGCGTTGCGAGCCCAAAGAGGTTCGCGGTGTTGGCGATGAGTAAATAAAAAAGGATTGCAAAAAGTAAGGGCGCGAAGGTCCGCCAGCGCTTACCATAGTAATCCTTAATCAGATTGTTGATGGTGGAAATCGCCACAATGACGATGTTTTCAATAATACTGGGTTGATCGGTGGGCGTGAGTTTTGAGACTTTGCGGCCCATCACGAACGAAAAGAGGCCGATGAGGCCAATGATCAGTAGACTATGCTTTAAATTGACGGACCAATTGAGAAAATTCCAATCGACCGAGATGATATTACCCATGGTCTTCGTCCTTTCTGTGGACCCATACACTTATCAATAATACACCTTTGAAGACAAAAAAGCCTCCAAATACACTTAAAAAGTAAATGCTTTCATTGATGAAGCTGAAAAATAGGATGAATCCGTATATCGCATACCGAACTAAATAGTTTCTTCGCGTCAACCACACCCATTTTTGCGGCGTGTCACTGTGTTTAGTAAACGACCGATAGTTCATACTTGCAAGCATGACGCTCACGATCGCCCCAAGCGCAAATGAAACCGCCAACATGACCGCATCCACCGACTCAATGAATAATCCAACGGCCCATAAAATGACGGCCAAGACCACAGTGGCGGGCCAGACATAAAAGAAGGTTTTTAAATACGCAGCATTCATGATTCATTCCCAATTTTAATGAGTCGTCGGATGAACTGCCAAATCGCCCCGCCCCCTAAGAGGACCATGAACACCCCGGCTAAAAGCCCCTCGAAATTAAAGAGCCCATCGAGGTAGCGCCCGAGGAAAAATCCAATGAGCAACGCAATCAACATTTCAAAGATGAAGTTGGTCGCCACGGCGATCAGTTTTAGCGTCGATTTTCGCATCGTTATTTCGTGCCGAACAAACGGTCCCCAGCATCGCCAAGGCCTGGGACAATGTAACTTTTCTCGTTCATTTTAGGATCGAGCGCCGCCAGGTAAATATCGACATCGGGATGCGCATTTTGCAACACGTCGACCCCAGTGGGACACCCGACAATGCCGACAAAGCGGATGTCTTTAGCCCCCGCTTCTTTGAGGAGATGGATGGCTGCGGTGACCGACCCGCCCGTGGCGAGCATCGGATCCACCACCAACACGGTGGCCCCCGATATGGTGTCGGGCACTTTGAAATAATATTGTTTCGGTTCTAACGTGGCTTCATCGCGGTACATGCCCACATGCCCCACTTTGGCGGTGGGGATCAGTTGATGAATGCCTGAGACCATGCCCAGCCCTGCCCGTAAAATGGGCACAATGACGACATCTTTGGCGAGCATTTTGACGGCGGTGAGCGCAATCGGTGTCTCAATTTCACCGTCGGAAGTCGGCAAATCACGCGTGACTTCATACGCCATCAACGCGCCAATTTCATCCACAGTTTCACGGAACAGTTTGGTGGTGGTTTCTTTGTTGCGGATGATGGCCAACTTATGATGAATCAAAGGGTGATCAAATACATTCAGTTTTCCCATAGATTACCTCTTTACTTACTTTAACATATCCTTGACGGGTTGAAAGCTTTTCCGGTGCATCGGGCTGACCCCCCGCTTTTTAAGCATCGCAAGATGCTGCGCGGTGGGATAACCCTTGTGTTGGGCAAAGCCATACCCTGGGTACGTTTCTTCCGCTGCCACCATGGTGCGGTCACGCGTGACCTTGGCAAGGATGCTGGCCGCGGCGATGCTTTCTGAGAGCGTGTCGCCTTTGACGATGGCGTGATGGGCGATCGGCACCAAGAGTGGCATCGCATCCGTCAGGGTGAAATCTGCATTCAGCGTCATGGCAATTTCCGTCATCGCTTCTTGTGTGGCCCGGTAAATATTCAGCGCATCAATCGTGGCGATGTCTACGATTTTAATCTCGTAGGCGATGGCTTCATCTTGAATCAATGGAAACAAGCGCTCGCGCGTTTTTTCCGAGAGTTGTTTGGAATCAAAAAGCCCGGTAATGGCGTGGGATTTCGGTAAGATCACACCGGCCACCACCAACGGCCCGGCAATGGGCCCTCGGCCCGCTTCATCGATGCCACACAGTGTCGTGACATCCGGCGTGTAATACTGCCCGTCAATCATCCAGTGGGACCTTCCCAAACGCCCCCGCACGGTAGCGTTTGAGGATACTTTGCGTCAGGGCCATTTCATCGTAATGATGCTCCGTTTTAAACCCTTCATCGCGGGCGATGGTTTCTAAAATATCGGGGGCACTGAGATCTGGATACATCGACGATAGTTTTGATTCAGGATGCGTCATGAGCCGCTCCATGAGAAAATCCAGTGCTTGGGCATGGGGAATCAAGGCATCTTTAATCGATCCTAAAATGGCCATCTTTAACCCCACCAAGGGGTCTTCAATTTTGGGCCATAATACGCCCGGCGTATCAAGCACAGAAACTTCTGGCGTTTCCACCCAACGCACGGCTTTGGTGACGCCGGGGGTGTTGGCCACGGGTTGGGTTTTTTTCTGTGCGATTTTATTAATCAGCGTGCTTTTTCCCGTGTTGGGAATGCCGAGGACGGAAAGTCTCAAGCCGCCGATTTTACGGCGCGATGATTGCATCGATTGCGCCACTTTGATTAAGGCTTTAATGTCTTTATCTTTATGGGCGCTGATGATGACTGAGGGGATGTTTAATTCTGCCAGCCTTAATTTGACCTGATCTAAATACGAAGCCTTCACCAAATCTTTCTTGTTGATGACGACCAAGAAAGGTTTATTATTGAACGATTTTTGCAGGGTGGGATCGAGCGTGGAAAACGGGGCTCTGGCATCAACCATCCAGAGAATCACATCGATTTTATTGAGCATCGATTGGTGTTGATTCCGCGTTTTCGCCATATGGCCCGGATACCAGTTAATGCTCATGGCTGGACCGGTCCGAACCGTTCAAACGGCCTTAAAATAAACACCACATGCCCAAAGAAATCGGACGATTCCACCGCCCCAATCGACCGGGAGTCGGTGGAGTTATTGCGGTTGTCGCCTAACACATAATATTGGGAATCACTGAGGGTCAGGTTGCAATTGCTTCCCCCAAAACATAAGGTTTCTGTGCCGTTTAAATAGGGTTCTTCAAGCGCGTCGCCATTGACGAAGACGTCGCCATCATCAATAAAAATCTGATCGCCCGGCAATCCCACCACGCGTTTTAAGAAGTATTCCGACTCCACTTGCACCACGACCACATCGCCATAAGTAATGCTGTCGATCGCATGCACGATGATGACGTCATCTTGATCAAAAAAGTTATCGTTCATGCTGGAACCGGAGACATTCGCCAGGGAGATAAAAAAGGTGTTCACGAGCACATACACCATGCCAATGAACGCCGCGAATTGCACGTAATCCATGCGCGAGTGAATGCGTCTGAGTTTCCTGAGTTGTTTTTTTTCATTCATCGGTCGATTCATGATCGATTGGGCTTTGAAAAGCCCAGGAATGATCAAAAGGGTGAAGAGGACCACCAGCGTGTAATAGAAGGATAAATCCTCAATCAGAGGGACCGTCTCAGAGACATACGCCCCGACCCAAGGAAGTTCTGAAAATGTGGTATGTCTTAAAGTGTTAAATGGGGCATACCGAGGCGCAAGCCATTCAGCCACAAACATCACACTTAAAAAAAGAACGGTTTTAATCCACGTTCGGGTGATTTTACGGGTGGCTTTTTTAACGGGTTTCGAGATGACGGTTTCTTCCAAAATCATCGCCTTCTTTCTACGCTTTATTTTACACCAATTCAGAAGGAATAAAAAAGGCCACCGTCAACGATGACCTCAGGATCGTTAAATCCCTCTCAGTTTGGCAATGATGGCTTCCGCTTCGGTTTCATCCACTAAGACGTCCCGCGCTTTGGAACCGACGTTTTCACCGACAATGCCCGCCGCTTCTAAACTGGAGACAATGCTTTGGGCGCGGTTAAAGCCAATGTTAAAGTTTTTGATGATCCGGTTCATAGACGCTTCACCTTGCCCAATGACAAATTTCGCCACGTCCACCAACAGTTCATCGTTTTGGAAGGTATTGATGGCTTTTTCGATCAGTTCATCGGCCGTGAATAAGTAATCGGGTGTGCGTTGATTTTTAATGAAATTCGTGACGGCGTCGATGTCTTCATCGGAGACAAAGGCCCCTTGTAAGCGCCGTTTGTTTTTCCCGTTGACCATCAACAGCATGTCGCCTTTACCGATCAGTTTTTCGGCCCCCGCCGAGTCTAAGATGGTCTGTGAATCAATGTGAGAGGCCACAGAGAAAGCGATGCGCGTGGGGATGTTGGATTTAATGGTTCCTTTGATGACGTCGGTCGATGGCCGTTGGGTGGCCACCAGTAAATGAATCCCGGCGGCTCTGGCTTTTTGCGTCAGACGCATGATGGATTCTTCCACCGCTTGTGAGGCGACCACCATCAAATCGGCCAACTCGTCGACGACGATGACCATGTAGGGGAGGGCTTTCGATGCGACGTCGTTATACCCAACAATGTCGCGCACTTTACTTTCAGAAAACATTTGATACCGACGTTCCATTTCATCCACCGACCATTTGAGGGCGGCGGTGGCGGCTTTCACGTTCGTGATTACAGGCGTCAGTAAATGAGGGAGTTCATCGTAACTGGAAAGCTCCACCATTTTCGGGTCAATCAATATCATTTTCAGTTCCTCGGGGGAATGTTTTAACAACAAACTCACGAGAATGGTGTTGATGTTGACGGATTTCCCAGACCCCGTTTGACCGGCAATGAGTCCATGCGGCATCGCTTTGATGGACTCGACAATCGTGAATCCATCAATGTCACGGCCCAACGCCACGGTGAGGGGATCTTCGGCATTTTTAAAGACATCTTTTTTGATGAGATTGGCAAAATGCACTGTTTGCCGGACTTCATTCGGCACTTCAATGCCCACGGTCGATTTTCCGGGGATGGGGGCTTCAATCCGGATTTGTTCGGCGGAAAGATTCATTTTTAAATTGTCTTGAAGTTGCGTGACTTTCGAGATGCGCACGCCACTGTCTAAGACGACTTCAAACCGGGTCACGGTCGGCCCATACGTATACGAATGAACATGGGCGCCCACACCAAAAGCTTCAAACGTTTGGTCGATGGCGTGTTTTTGGCGTTCGAGTGATTCCTTGGGATCGGTTTTGACGTCTGGAGGAATTGAAAAAAGCGATTCAGGCGGCAGTTCATAAGGCGCCTGTTTTTTCGCCGGTTCTTCTTCTTGGGGCATGGCGTCTCTTTCTTCTTCTGCGGGCGCCTCGGGTTCCGCGGGAGGCACCGTTTCGTTGGACGGGTCTTCTTCAGGGGTGATCTCAGGTTCTGGATCCAATGATTGCTCTGCACCATCTTCAGACGCCATGAATTTTTGAATGTGATCGTCAATGGAGGCGTCTTTGGGCATGCCAAGATCGGTTTCGGGGGTCGCTTCAGCGGGGGAGACTGCCTCTTCGGGTTCGCTCCACGTGGGGGCGGGGGATTTTTCCCCGTGAATTTTGCGGTCTTGATCTTCCAAGGCTTCCGATAAATTTTTTCCACTGACCACATCAAATTCGGGATAAGCCGTCCCATATTTTTTAATGCGTTCTTCGTTGGTCATTTTGGGCTTAATGCGGAAAGGATCGAGTTTGTCCATGTTGGTTTTGGATTTTTCCATGATCGGCACGACCACTTCGTCTTTCACATGCGTGCCAAAAATGGGAGACACGAACCGGTCTTTTTTATAGACTCTTTTTTCTTCCTCGGTGAGAATATGAAATATTTTAAACGGAGACTCATCGGGGGTTCTTTCGAACGGAGTCTTAACGAATTTTCGTTTGAAGCGTAGCACCAGCATTCCTCCCTTGTCGCGCCTCGGCAATGAAATGCGTGATCATGCCGGGCGACTTATAGAACGGATCGATGTATGTTTCTTTCAAATCATCTTTGACATAGTATAAAACACTTGGGACCCCATAGATGTTGAGATGGTTGGCGAGCACGGGGTGTTTCTCTCGTTGAACGTAATAAAAATCAATGTCTGGAAAGACCGCTTCAAGGCGGTCCAAGTACGGTTCGAGGCGGTGACAATCCGGGCACCACGATGAATAAAAAATCACCACAGTTTCTCGTGCCCCATTTTTTAAGGCGGCTTCGTATTCGGCCATCGTGTTAAGCGTCCGCATCCAGTAAATCCTCATCCAGTTTTTTAATTTCACGCTCCACCAAATCATAATCAATGGTTTCGTTGAAGACATTTTTTGAATACACGCGTGACGTTTCTTCTGCTACGACGGCCAACATCGACTTGGCGATGTGCCGGTTGAGCGTATTGATGCTGGTTTTAATGATGACTTTGCGGAACCAATAGACAGGGTTAAACGCATTGATGACCCCAAGGGTGGCTTCAATGCCTTTGCGCGTTTTTTTGCTGCTAACGATTTTCATCCATGCCTGGTCATCGAGTTTTTTCTTAAAATCGACCAGTTCTTTAAACCGGCTGACGCGCACATTTTTCACATTTTTTAACAATCCCTGGTTGAGGGTCTTCGCCACTCGGTCATGAATGTAATCATCCAGTTGCAGCAATTCGTCCACGGAAAGTTCCATCAACGGGTATTTGGATTCTGGGTAGTAATACGTGGCGATCTCTTCGGTCAATGCTTTCGCCGACGTGGTGAAGGCATCAAAAAACGCGTGGTCTTTTTGTGCCGCGAGCATCGCATCGGTATGGGATTTAAGAACCTCTTTGAGGTCCGCTTCATCCATCGGCGATTGCGCATTGAGTTGCGGTTTTATCCGTAACCCGCGGACAAAAAACACCGTGTAAAGTAACGTGAATAATACCATCCCAAAAACTAATCCGATGGCAAAACTAATGAGCGTTGTGAGTTCAAACATTTCGCACGCCTCCGCGCCTCAAATTATATCACACACACCCTTTTTCATGCGGGCGAGCCGTTGCCTTTGGTTGGGCCAATGTGCGATAATGATCTCGAGGTGAATGCATGCAAAAAAAACTGATTGCCCTGGATTTAGATGGCACCTTGCTTTATGACTGGTCCACCTTAAAAGAGGAAACAAAAGACTATTTGATCGACCTGCAAGCGCAGGGTCATACGGTGGTGATTGCCACGGGCAGACCCTTTCGAAGCAGCGATCATTTTTATGATGCCCTCCAGTTAAAAACCCCATTGATTAATTTCAACGGAGGCATCATCACATCCAAACACGATCCTCATTTTCCCGATCAGCACATTTGGTTGGATAAAGATGCGGTGCTCGATATTTTCAGAGAAAACCGGGCCTTAATCACCAATGCTTTTTGTGAGATTAAAGACAATGTCTATCTTTTAAAAGACGATAAAGCCCTCTATCCATTTTTGCATCTCAACGAATATTCCACGCTGACGGTGGGTCCCTTTGAAAAGACGCTGCCTGGCCCAACAAACGGGTTCATTGCCCTCGCCGAAAAAGGCAATGGCGATAAAATCGAAGCGTACATTGAAGCCCACTATCAAGACATCATTTTATCCCGCAATTGGGGCAATGACGAAACCGATGTCATTGAAATTTTCACCCCCAAAACGAACAAAGGTGAGGCCCTAGCTGGCGTCGCGAGTTATCTCGGATTTGCGCAAGCTGATACCATCGCATTTGGCGATGGACACAACGACATCGAGATGTTGAAGTGGGCTGGCATCGGCGTGGCCATGGCCAATGCCCACCCGGCTGCAAAAGCCGCCGCAGACATCGTCTCAGAAAAAACCAATCAAGAATTTGCCATTGAATATCATCTCGATCAGCTCATAAAAAAAGGGGCTTAGAATCGAAAGCCCCCACGGTTTTTTCCTTTTCCTTTTTTCACTTTTTGCTTGGGCATCATCGCCCGCGGATTTTGCGTCATTTGACTCGGATCCATTTGACTCATCCGTTTGACCATCTGCATTTGTTGATCAAACGAGGTGATGAGTCGGTTTAAATCGGCCACACTGAGGCCTGACCCTTTCGCCACGCGCCGTCTTCGATTGGCGCTTTTTTTAATGAGCGATGGGTCCTTACGTTCGGCTTTGGTCATCGATTGAATCAAGGCTTCAATGGTGGAGAGTCTAGATTCATCGACATTCGCCTGGCCCAGCATTTTATTCATGCCCGGAATCAGTTTCATTAAGCCGCCAATGGAGCCCATCCGTTTGATCATTTTCAATTGCTTATAAAAATCGTCAAAATTGTAATGGCCGGATGTCATTTTTTCCATCATGCTCATCATGTCGGCTTCGGAGACATTCTCACTGACTTTGTCGACCAACGTGAGGACATCGCCCATGCCTAAGATGCGCTCGGCAATCCGGTCGGGATAAAAGCGTTCTAAATCTGAGGTTTTCTCCCCCACCCCCATGAAAAGAATGGGCACCTCGGCGACGTGACGCAGTGACAGTGCGGCCCCGCCCCGAGTGTCTCCGTCAAATTTGGTAAGGATGGCCCCGGTTAAGGATAGGTGGTCATGGAAATGCTTGGCCACATTGACCGCATCTTGCCCCGTCATCGCATCCAACACTAAAAGCGCATGCGTAGGTTTCACCGTCGCATGAATGGTTTCAATTTCATCGATCATCGCCTCATCAATGTGCAAACGGCCCGCCGTGTCAAAGATGATGACGTCATGCTGATGGTCTTTGGCAAAGCTGAGTGCGTGCTTGGCAATGAGTTCTGGGGCGACGTCGGTGCCTTCTTCATAGACCGGCACATCCAGCGATTGTCCCAGCGTCTTAAGCTGGTCGATGGCCGCCGGCCGGTACACATCCAGGGCGACTAAAAGCGGATGTTTCTCGTGATGTTTACGAATGTAATTCGCGAGTTTGGCCGCCGACGTGGTTTTCCCGGACCCTTGCAGCCCGGATAAAATGATTCGCGTTTCTTTGGGGTCGGGGGTAAACGGGGTTTCTTTACCCCCCAACATTTCGGTCAAATTGTCTTTGACCACTTTGATCACTTGTTGGGATGGGTTTAACCCTTTTAAGATATGCGCACCAAACGCTTCTTCTTTGATTTTGGCGGAAAAATGTTTGACAACATTGAGGTTGACATCCGCTTCGAGTAACGAAAGCCGGATGTCTCGAAGCATCCCTTCGATGTCTTTTTCATTGAGTTTGCCTTTGCCGGTGACCCGGCGAATGGCCATTTGAATTTTGCTTGAAAAGGCATCAAATGCCATTAAATCACATCCTTCAGGGCTTGAATCAGTGCTTTTTGTTCGTCGGTGAGGTCTGTGGATTCTAACGCTTTTAAGACGCTTTCTTGGCGGTCAAACACGGCCAAAAATCCAAGCGATGCCTCGGCGTCTTCCAGTTTTTGCATGGCTTTTTGCAGATGATCTTGGACGCCCGAGCGCGTGATATTGAGCGCCTCGGCGATTTCAGCCAGGGATAAATCTTGCAAAAAGGTCGCTTCAGCGATGCTTTTTTGCTTGTCGGTTAAGAGTGGATGATATAAATCATACAGTTTCGCAAACTGTGAAAATTTGGACGCGTCCATTAGAAACTCTCCCCGAGCCAACCCGCTAAATAACTGTCCATGTCAAAGGGCTCTAAATCATCGACGGTTTCTCCCAATCCCACGTAGCGAATGGGGATCGCAAATTCATCAAAGATGGAAAAGACAATGCCGCCTTTGGCGGTCCCATCGAGTTTGGTGAGCACGATGCCATTGAGATCGGTGACTTCGTGAAACACTTTGGCTTGCGCCATGCCGTTTTGACCGGTGGTCGCATCCAACACCAACCACCGTTGATGGGGCGCGTCTGGATCAAAGCGTTTGATGACCCGCACCATTTTATCCAATTCTTGCATCAAGTTTTGCTTGTTGTGAAGACGGCCCGCCGTATCGATGAGCACGGTATCGATCCCTAGGGATTTAGCTTTTTCTAAGCCCTCATAGACCACGCTGGACGGATCCGATCCTTCTTTTTTCGCATAAAAGGCACACCCCACACGGTCCGCCCATATTTTAAGTTGTTCAGTGGCTCCGGCGCGGAAGGTATCGCCCGCAATGACCATCACCGATTGGCCGTTGGTATGGAACTGATGCGCCAGTTTGCCGATGGTGGTCGTTTTCCCGACGCCATTGACCCCCACAATAAAATGCACGTTAAACGCGGGACGTTCGCTTGTTTCAGCGGGAATGTAGCGTTGACGCATCACATCAACAAAGGTTTCTTTGAGACGTTCCGCGTCATGAACCCGCCCTTTTTTGATCGCCGTTTGTAACGCGTTTGAAAGGCTCAGCGCTGTTTGAATGCCGGTATCGGATAAAATCAAGGCTTCTTCCAACGATTCATAGAATGCATCGGGTAACGGCCATGTAAAAAGCGCTCTCAACGACGTATTGGAAGCCGCCGATTGAGAGAGTCCGATTTGATATTTACGGGCCTTAAGTTGGCTTTTTTTCGTTTGAAATAATCGTTTAAAAAGTCCCATAATCACCCAATTATAGCATAGAAAAAACCCCCCTAAAAAGGGAAAATCCGCCTCGCGGCGGATTTAAGGAAGGGGATGTGTGAATAATATAAATTATTCACCATGCTATGTAAGGGATAAGTCTACAATCTTTCGATTGCTCCTTAATAATATCAAGGGTTTTTGCGCTTGTCAATCGAATACACTTGAAATTTTTTGATTAAATTTCGAAATTTTACCGTGCGTTACGAGGCGTTTTCGTCGGTCTTTTTGCAGGCTTCGGGATCGTTGCATACGATGCTGCCATCATCGAGTTCGACCATGGGTTGATCGCATCCGTCTTCACACATCTGACCGGTGGGTTTGCCTTTGAGAATGGTTTTGCATTTGGGGAAATTGTTGCAGGCATAAAAGACATTGCCCTTATTGCGGCCTTTTTTGGCGACACGCTCGACGATTTCTCCCTTTTTACATACGGGACATGTGATGCCGGTTTTCACGGGTTCTTTGGTTTCTTCACCGTTCGGTTTGATGTATTTACAATCGGGATATGCGCTGCACGCTTCAAAGGTGCCGTATCGAGATTCTCTAAAGACCATGGGTGAGCCACATTTGGGGCATTTTTCTCCGGTGAGCTGGGCTTCTTTTTTCTTCATTTCTTTGGAGGCTTTATCCACCATCGGCATGAACTCATGGTAAAAATCTGCGACGACTTTGAGGTGATCGGATCCCGTGGAGGCAATCTCATCGAGCATTTTTTCCATTTCTGCGGTGTAATCCACATTGATGATGTCATCGAAGAAATCATCGAGTTTTTCCACCGTCAGAATGCCTTGTTCCGTGGGGACGAACTTTTTATCTTCCACGGCGATGTATTTCCGCTTTTTAAGGGTGGTGACGGTTTGTGAGTACGTGGAGGGTCTCCCAATGCCTAAGGCTTCCATGGTTTTAATGAGCTTCGCTTCGGTGTAGCGAGGCGGCGGTTGGGTGAAGTGTTGAGACGGCGTGACTTGCGACGATTGAACGGTCTCGTTTTCATTCAGTGGGGGTAAAATGGTCGTTTCTACTTTTTCATAGTCGCCATACACTTTTAAATACCCGTCAAATTCGAGCGATTGCGCTTTGGCATCAAAGAGCATCCCAGCGTTTTCTAAATCAAGGGTGGTGCCCTTGATGACGGCGGGGCTCATGAGAGAAGCCACGGCACGCGCATAGATCAACCGATAGATTTTCATTTCGTCTTTGGTGAGGATGTCTTTCAGCGATTCTGGGGTCCGTTTGATGTCGGTGGGACGAATCGCTTCGTGCGCATCTTGCGCATTTTTGGAGGTTTTAAATTTGGGTTTCCCCACGTAATTTTTCCCATAGGTCTTTTCGATGTAGGCCATGGTGGGTTTCACAAAACTTTGGGAGAGTCGGACCGAGTCGGTTCGCATGTAAGTAATAAGACCGACGGTTTCTTGGCCGATTTCAATTCCCTCATACAGTTTTTGCGCGACCATCATGGTCTTTTGCGACGACATGGAGAGTTTATTGGACGCTTCTTGTTGCAAGGTGGACGTGATAAACGCAGGTTTGGAGGCCCGGTTTCTGGATTTTGTTTCATAGCGCGTCACTAAGAATTCAGGCTGAAGTTTGTCCACGGCTGCGAGCGCTTCGGCTTCGTTGGAAAGTTTGGCTTTTTTTCCGTCGATTTTTCTCAGTTCTGCTTCAAACCCTGGGAAATCGACTTTGATTTTCCAAAATTCTTCCGGCGTGAAGGCTTGAATTTCTTTCTCGCGTTCGACCATGATTTTGAGGGCCACGGATTGCACGCGCCCGGCGGATTTGGATTTGATTTTATTTTGCAAGAGTTTGGAGAGCTTAAAGCCAATGATGCGATCGATGATGCGTCTGGTCTCTTGCGATGAAACTAAATCATCATCGATGGGGCGAGGATGCTTGAACGCTTCTTCAATGGCGTCCCGCGTCACCTCGTTGAAGATGACCCGGTAATACTTTTTACCATCAATGCCCAAGACTTCTTTTAAGTGCCAGCTGATGGCTTCCCCTTCACGGTCCGGGTCGGTCGCAAGATAAATTTCATCGGCGTTTTTGGCCGCTTTCTTGAGACTGGTGACCATCGATTCTTTGCCTTTGATGATGGTATAAATCGGCTCAAAGCCATTATCAATCTCTAAACCTAACCCACCGACCCCACGAATGGCTAAATCTCGGATATGACCTTTTGAAGACATCACTTCATAGTCCGATCCGAGATATTGATTGATGGTTTTTGATTTGGATGGGGATTCTACAATGACCAATTTTTTCAAATAATGGGGCCTCTCTTTATGGTTTTTTGAATACGAACGTCATCCGGTCTTTGCCTTGCATGTCTTTTTTTTGGACGACGGTCACGTCTTTCAGCGTTTTTTGAATCAGTTTACGAATGGCTTTCGCCGTATCAAACCCATGTTCCATGGCAATCATGTAAGGGGTGTTCAGATAGGACTCCGCGGTTTCAAAAAGTTCGCGGTAATATTTGAGTCCGTCGCTCCCGCCAAAGAGCGCAACATGCGGCTCATGATTTTTAACCACGGCCTCCAAGGGTTCTTGATCTTTGAGGTAGGGCGGGTTCGAGACAATGATATCAAATTTATCGAATTCCCCTAATGGTTCGCACATGTTTCCTTCCGCAAACGTGGCATGTATGCCTAAGGCTTCTGCGTTTTCTTGGGCGACGGTTACGGCTTTTTTTGACACATCAGTACACGTCACGCTTAAGCTCGCACGCTCTTTTTTTAAGGTTAAGCCAATGCAGCCTGATCCGGTCCCCACGTCGGCGACCCTTAAAGGTTTATCGTGAGGGAAAAAGGATTCGATGTAATCCAAAGTATGCGTCACCAACTCTTCGGTTTCAAAGCGAGGAATGAGCACGTCTTTGGTGACTTTAAAGGAATACCCATAAAAGACTTCATGCCCAATCAAATGTTGAATGGGCACGTCATGTTTAATGTATTCATCCACATCTTTTAAAAAGGCGGTGTACGCCTTTTCATCCATGGCTTCATCTTTTTTTAAGTAATATTCAGTAGGCGTCAGCGGCCCATGATGCATCAGCAATTGTTTGATGGCCGATGGCTCTTTACCATTATCAATGGCATACGTCTCGTTGACTTCAAGCACTTTTTTAAAGGTGGGCACTATTCGCCACTCAACTTCCGCTTGAGTTCTTCATCCAGCAAGGCTTCGATGACGGGTTCAAGCTTACCTTCCATCACGCGGTCAAGTTGTTGGATGGTAAATCCAATGCGGTGATCGGTGATGCGGTTTTGCGGATAATTGTACGTTCTGATTTTTTCACTGCGGTCCCCGGTGCCGATTTTACTGCGGCGTTCTTCCCCGGCTTTGGCCATTTGTTCTTGTTGGAGTTGATCAAAAAGCCGCGAGCGCATGACTCTTAACGCGGTGGCTTTGTTTTCATGCTGACTTTTTCCGTCTTGACACGTCACCACGGTGCCGGTGGGCTCGTGGGTAATGCGGACGGCCGAGTCGGTGGTGTTGACACTTTGGCCACCGTTTCCGCTGGACCGGTAAGTGTCAATCCGAAGTTCATTCATGTTGAGTTCAAAATCAATCGCTTCAGCTTCCGGCAAAACCACCACCGTCGCGGTGGAGGTATGGACGCGTCCTTGCGATTCGGTTTGAGGCACGCGTTGGACGCGGTGGGCCCCCGATTCATATTTCAAATATTTATACGGCCCATCGCCGGTGATGGAAAGTTCGATTTGAGAAAACCCGCCGCCTTCATTTTCCACGGCTTGGATGATTTCATATTTAAAGTTATGATGTTCGAAGTATTTGGTGTACATGCGGAATAAATCGCCCGCAAAGATGTTTGCTTCATCGCCCCCGGCCGCCCCGCGGATCTCCATGATGATGTTTTTATCGTCGTTGGGATCTTTCGGCACCAAGAGTTTTTGTAGGAGTAACTCTTGCGCCTCGATGGCCTCTTTGACCGCGGGAATTTCACTGTTTGCCCAGTCGCGCATCTCGGGGTCATCATCCTTGGCGATCTCTTTTAAGTCTGAAAGTTGCGTTTGTAAATCTTCGTAGGTTTGTGTGGCTTCCACAATGGGTTCTAAGCCACTGAGTTCTTTAGAGAGTTGAGTCATCCGATCGATGTCACTGGCGATATCGGGTTGGGATAGATCGGTTTGCAGTTGTTGCACCCGCGCTTTAATCGCATCCAAACGATCTTTCATAGTTTCACCTCAGTTTCCGCACTATTATAGTACAGGGGATGGGTTTTTTCAAACCCGGAAAAAAGCACGCCCAAAGGGCGTGCGTTAGGTAATATCGGGAATATTTTCGGGTTCAGGGGCCGAGCGTTTGAGCGTTTTGAACGAGCTGTATGCTTTTTTAAAGAGTAAGGGAATGCCTTCGGTGTTGGTGGCCCCAGACCGGTTTTTGGCAATGATGATGTCCACTTGATCGGGGTATTGCGATTCTTGATTGTAATAATCATCGCGGTATAAAAACATGATGACATCGGCGTCTTGTTCAATCGACCCAGATTCTCTTAAATCGGCCATGATCGGGCGTTTGTCGGTTCTGTTTTCCACGTTTCGTGAAAGCTGAGACAAGGCAATCACGGGAATTTTAAGTTCGCGGGCCATCTCTTTTAAAGTCCGAGAAATCTCTGAGACTTCTTGCACCCGGTTGGGGTTGGGACGGGAGGCGCTTAAGAGTTGTAAATAGTCGATGATGACGAGATCCAATCGGCCTTCTTGAGCCAATTTACGACATTTTTGTCTGAGATCTGTGACTTTAACGGTGCCGGAATCGTCAAATAAAATATTGAGTTTAGACAGTTTCGTGGAGGCAAGGGAAAGTTGTTCCCATTCCGCGGTGGATAAATCTCCCATTTTAATGCGTTGGGACATGACTCTCGCTTCCGACGACAGCATCCGACCGACAAGTTGTTCCACGCCCATCTCGAGCGAGAAGATGGCCACATGCGCGTCCGGATTGGCTTTCGTCACATTCGTGGCGAGATTTAACGCAAAGGCCGATTTCCCCATGGACGGACGCCCGGCAATGATGGTGAGTTCTTCGGGTTGTAAACCCAGAGTGTATTGATTGATCAGTTCAAACCCAGTATCGAGTCCAGTGAGATGGCCTTCGGCCAGCTTTGCGGCTTCGGTTTTGGCGATGACATCTTCGGTGATGGTGCCGATTTTCACAAACCCACTGGTGCGCCTGGACGATGCCACATCAAAGATGCGTTTTTCAGCGTCGTCAATGAAGCTCGCCATGTCGGTGGCTTTGTAGCCTTCTTCGGCAATTTGTTTACTCGTTTCAATCATCTGACGAATGATCGATTTATCTTTAACAATGTCGATGTAATAATCGATGTTTGCCACGGATGGGGTGGTATCGGACAGTTGAAAGATGTAATCTTCACCACCCGCCGATGCCAGCAAATCACGCGTGGAAAGATGCTCCGTCAACGTTCGGTAATCGATGCGAATGTTGGTCTCAAACATTTCCACCATGGCTTCAAAAATGATGCGATTACGCAATGCGTAAAAATCGTTGACGTCAAGCTTATCAACAATCGTTTTAATCACCGATTCTTCTAAAAATATGGCCCCAAGCACGGCTTGTTCGGATTGCTCCGCTTGCGGCGGGATGCGAGATTCCATCATTCTTGTGTGACCACCACTTCAAAGGTTGCTGTGACATCTTTATGCAGTTTAATTTCGACTTTATAGGTGCCGAGTGACTCAATTTTTTCGGTCAATTGAATCTTCCGTTTATCCAGCGTCATATCATGTTGTTCTTTAAACGCATCGGCGATCATCTTGGTATTCACTTTGGCAAAAAGTTTGCCTTTTTCGCCGACTTTCACCGGGAGTTTCACGGCCCGGAAATCAATCCGTTCTTTGAGCGCTTTGGCATCGGCGAGTTCCTTGATTTCATCGGCTTTTTGTTGCGCCTGTTTGGCTTTTAATGCGTCGATGTTATCATCGCTCGCGGGCACCGCGAGTTTTGAGCTGACCAGATAGTTGCCATAACCGGCCGCAACTTCGATGATTTCATCTTTACGGCCTTTATTTTTCACGTCTTTTAGTAGGATCACTTTCATTTTTTCACCTTCTTCATCGAATGCATCGAGCGCCCCAATGAGGGTGGCTTTCACCGTTTTGACTTGGGTGGCTTCGATTTGAGTGGCGGCGTTATTGAGATGGCCACCGCCTCCGAGTTTTTCCATCATCGCTTGCACGTTGAAACGGTCGACGCTTCGCGCGCTGATGCCTATTATTTTATCGTTAAGGCGACCGATTGTAAAACTCGCCTCAATGTGACTGATTTTCAGCTGCTCATCGGCAATTTTCGCCAACATGGTCCGGTCGATAAACTCCGTATTGGGAATGGTCACCACCGAGTAACGGCCTAAGAAAACCTCGGCGCTGGCCACGTATTTGGCTTTCAGTTGAACGATGTCAGCGGATTCTCTTAAGATGTTGTTGATTTTCAGTGAATCGGCTCCATAAGATCTTAAAAGCCCAGCGGCTTCGTAAGTTCTTGAACCCGTGCGGTAGAGAAAATTATTGGTATCGACAATGATCCCAGAAAGCATAATGGTCGCTTCCAGAGGCGAAAGCCCCGTGCTAGGGTGAAAGACTTTGAGCATCTCGACCACAAGTTCTGACGTGGATGAGGCGTACGGTTCTAAATACATAAATTGGGCGTTGGAGAGTGCGTCATCAAGTAAACGGTGATGGTCGATGATGGCATAGCGCTGGAAGGTTTGAATGAGACTGGTTGAAAGCAGTTGCCCTTCCGAATGATGGTCCACCAAGATGAGTAAGGCTTCTTTTTGCGTGGTGGCCATGGCTTCATGAGGCGCAATGAACATGTTTTTGACCAAGCCTCCGGATTCTTGCATGGCTAAAATCTTACGGACGCTCTCAGTTACATCATACGGATCCAAAAGGATTTTTACTTTTTTATGCATGGCTTCCGCCATTTTATAAACCCCAATGGATGCGCCCAGCGCATCCGTATCGGCATGCTGATGCGGGGCAATGTAAACTTCTTCCACTTGATCCATGAGGCGCGAAAGTTTTTGCGCGTGAATGCGCGCCGCAATGCGGGTGCGTTTTTCGTGGATTTGCGGGTTGCCCCCATAATATTTCAGAGTCTCGCCTTCTTCATTGACCACGATTTGGTCGCCCCCTCGGGTGACCGCGGTGTCCATGGCTTGATTGGCAATGTCAGAAAGTTCATCAAAGGGAATCGACGCGAGGGCAATCCCCCCACTCACCGTGAGGATCAATTCTTTTTCTTGGCCAATTGAGGATAGAGCTTTAAGGAAACTAAACTCTTCGTCCATGGCCGCCTTCAATTCCTTACGGTATCCCATCACCATGGTGATCCGTTCGTTCAACGTGACCACATGAAAATGATAGGGCTCCGCCCATTTTTCAATCGTCCCCAACATTTCATTGAGGAGGGCATTGCGTTCCCCGCGGTCTAAGGCGTCCAAGGTTTCTTCGATTTGATCGAATTGAAAATATCCGATAAAAGGCGTTTCATCGATGGTTCTTTGCCGCAATAATTCGCGTTCGGTCACCGGCGATAAATACACCGTCTTTCGATTGGGCACGTAGGCCACTTCAAATTGCTGGCCGTTGATGTTGACCACCGGTCGCGTCTCTGGGTGGAGTTTGATGCCTTCATAGAGTTTAGGGTGAATCAATTGGAGTTGTTTGCCTTGCAGCGAGGTCCCAAATAAATCATTGATGATTTTGTTCGCGTAGATGATGGTGTCGTCATCTTCCAGCAACAACACGCCGATGCTGTGGTAATAAAGAATGTGGGATTCAATTTCTTTTTTTTGCCGAATTTGCTTGTCTTTGGTCAGTAATCGGTTTTCCATGCGGCGAAGTTGGATGCCTTGGTTTTTAAGCAACCCATGCATCAGTCCAACCATGATCAACAGCGTCAGTGCACTCGCTAAAAGCGCCCAAAAAAAGACGGGGTCATCGCGCAAAAAAATCGCGAACCCTGTCAGAATGAGGGCCGATAGAATGATCATGATTTGCAAGACTTTTTTCATACTTTCCTCGTCATTTTGAGTGGGTTTATTATATCATAGGGAATGAGTCAAAATTCCCCCCTGATTGCCAGGGAGAAATAGGTGAATCCATGAATGAATTGCTTTGGATTGCGCTTGCGCTGATTAACTTTACGGCGCTTGGGCTGGTCTATAAATATTACGGGTTGATGGGCCTTTTTGCTTGGATTGCGATGAACTCCGTCATTGCCAACATCCAAGTGACCAAAACCATCGAATTTTTTGGCTTGACCGCCACCTTGGGCAATATTGCCTATGGCTCAATCTTTCTGGCCACCGATGCCATCAGTGAAAAATACGGCCTTAAAGAAGCGAAAAAAGCGGTCATCATCGGCTTTGTGAGTTTACTATTTTTCGTGCTGGTGATGCAAATCAGCTTACTATTTACCCCGCAATCGGGCGCGGTTCATGACGCGCTTGCGGTGATTTTTGGGTTGATTCCAAGAATTGCACTCGGCAGTCTCG
>PR_CR_10_Liq_2_inCRDRAFT_1000096_pt1 | contig 25641 bp, 27 predicted proteins | sample PRCRCaboRojoPR_FD_10245 | JGI IMG/M metagenome (IMG submission 10245) | reverse complement strand
GATGCATAAAGCGGGTGGGGAGCCTGCTCCCCACCGCCTCTATAATTAAATAACATTTAACGACTCGATTATAATGAGTGCAGTAGTATCTCCAATTCGTGAACCCTTAGTAACCGGTGGTAAGACCTACCACCAGATTACTGAAGATATTTGCTCGCCAACGGAGCGTACGCCGAGCGCTGCCTGGGTGCTGGCTTTCATTGTAGCGGTGACCGGTCTGGCGCTATTCGTCTTTGGTGTAGCCTGGACGATCTGGCAAGGCATTGGTACCTGGGACCTCAACCGGACGATCGGTTGGAGTTGGGACATTACCAACTTCGTATGGTGGGTAGGTATTGGTCACGCCGGTACCCTCATCTCAGCCATCCTCCTGCTTTTTCGTCAGCGCTGGCGGACGGGTGTAAACCGGGCTGCGGAGGCGATGACCATTTTTGCCGTTATCTGCGCAGGTCAGTTCCCGCTTATCCATATGGGGCGTATCTGGCTGGCGTTTTTCATTTTCCCTTATCCGAACACACGCGGCCCGCTGTGGGTGAACTTTAACTCACCGCTGCTTTGGGACGTATTTGCGATCTCGACTTACTTTACGGTATCGCTGTTGTTCTGGTACACCGGCCTGGTACCTGACTTTGCAACGGTACGTGACCGTGCGAAGGGCATCCGCCGTAAACTGTACAACTTCCTGTCCTTCGGCTGGACGGGTAGTGCCAAGCACTGGCAGCGTTGGGAAGCACTCTCCCTCGTACTGGCAGGCCTGGCGACGCCACTGGTACTTTCGGTGCACACTATCGTATCCTTTGACTTCGCCACTTCCGTGATTCCGGGCTGGCACACCACGATCTTCCCACCCTACTTCGTTGCGGGTGCAATCTTCTCCGGTTTTGCCATGGTACAGACCCTGATGATCATGACGCGGAAGATCCTCAAACTGGAAGATTACATTACACTCGAGCATATTGAGAGCATGAACAAGGTAATCCTGGCCACCGGTACTATCGTTGGTGTGGCTTACCTGACGGAGCTCTTCATCGCCTGGTACTCCGGGTACATTTACGAGCAGTTTGCTTTCTATAACCGTGTACTTGGGCCGTATTACTGGTCCTACATCGGTATGATGTCCTGTAACGTGCTTTCACCGCAGATTTTCTGGTGGAAGAGCCTGCGCCGGAACATCTTCGTCACCTTTGTGATGTCCATCTTCGTGAATATCGGTATGTGGTTTGAGCGCTTTGTGATTATTGCGACCACACTGGCGCGGGACTACCTCCCATCAAGCTGGAGCTACTATGTGCCGACCTGGGTGGAAATCATCATTTTCATTGGTTCCCTGGGGCTGTTCTTTACCCTCTATCTGATCTTCGTACGCGTTGCGCCGGTGGTTGCAGTGGCGGAAGTGAAGAGTATCCTGAAGGCGGGTGGTGATCAGTACATTGGCCCAAATGCCAATAAAACCCATCAAGGCAGCAAGGAAGCCGCCCACTAATCCAATTTGAAGAATCTGTAACGCAAGAATAATGAGCAATCAAAAGAAAGATATTCTGTACGGATTGTACAACGACGAGGAGTACCTGCTCAAGGCGGTAGACCACGCCAATGCCGAGGGTATTGAAATCACAGAGGTATTTACGCCATTCCCGGTACACGGGCTTGACCCCAAGCTTGGGTTTGCGGAAAGCCGCCTGCACATTACCGGTTTTGTATACGGAATGCTTGGCACACTGACCGCATTCCTGTTCATGACCTGGGTGTTCACCCGCGACTGGCCGATCATTTTCGGGGGTAAGCCTTACTTCTCTGCACCGGCATTCATCCCGATCACTTTTGAGTTGACGGTACTGTTTGCGGCTGTAGGTATGGTCGTTACCTTTTACATCATCTGCGGTCTTGGCCCGGGTGTCACGATCCCGACGCTGGACGACCGTATTACGGATGATAAATTCTGCATTGCATTTGACGTGACGAATGCGGAAGCGTCCTTTACCGACAAGCTGAAGGGCTTCTTTTCCCAAACGGGTGCGGAAGAGGTGAATACCAAGAACATTTAAGAAAGAACTATAAACAAGAGATGTGATGAAAAACATCAAGTATATACTTTGGGCGTTCGTTGCAGTAGTGGTTTTGCACTCCTGCTCACCTCCCGATGGCAACCATCCGGGCAGTGAATACATGCCGGATATGGGGCACTCCATTGCTCAGGAAGCGAATGTCTACACCGATTATTATTACAACACCTGGGACAGCGCAAGTGTGGTGAAGCTCAAGGAGCTGCCTATTGCCGGCCTGCCTGCCAAAGGCGCCATTCCCCGCGGTTACGCAGGTGCTTATCTGGCTTCCAATCAGGAAGGCGGTGCTTCTACCGATGATGTAATGGCTTACATGAATGGCCAGGATCAGGTGCAGGGGATTGCCGTACCTGTGAATGGTGCTGTTCCTTATTACTATGAAGATACGGAGCCGGAGCGCGAGCGTGCTACGGCAGAAATCATAGATAACCCTTTCCCCATTACCGCCGAAGGGCTGGCAAAGGGAGAGGACCTTTACAACAAGTTCTGCGGCATCTGCCACGGCGAGAAAGGCGATGGTGTAGGTTACCTTGTTTCCGATGAAAACCCGAACGCGGTTTACCCAGCTGCGCCTGCCAATTTCCTGCTTGATCAATTTCTGGAAGCTTCCAATGGCCGTTATTACCACGCAATCATGTATGGTAAGAACGTCATGGGCGGCTATGCGGACAAAATCTCCTATGAGGAGCGCTGGCAGGTGATCCACTGGATCCGTGCCCTGCAAGCCAAAGAGAAGAAGCTGGAATACAGCCCGGAAGCCAACACCCTTAACCCGGCATTTGGCACACCGGCAAGTCAGGCACCTTCACTGGCACAAAAGATGACAGACGAAGTTGAAATGCCGGCTGAAGCTGGGGACCACAGCGAAGGCGACCACAGTGGAGAAGGTGATCACGGCGGTGATCACAGCCACGGTGATGGCGGTCATGGTAAGAAGTAATCCTGTGAAAAGGGTACACAAGTAGTTTGACGGAAATGAAGGATACAATTTTCTCTTAGGATTCGCTAAAATTTCCACACAACCGCCCTCTGGTCAGTTGTTTTGAAAACTTAACGAATCAAAATTGCATCATTGATTTTTATCCGTCCTTAAGAAAAGCAATCGAAAAAAACTATTCAAACAAAATAACTAATGGACCAATTCACGATTACTGGCAATCAGCGGAACGTCCTTTTTGGGTTCATGGGGCTGGGGCTGTTGTGCATGATCATTACTTTCTTCGGTGATGATATGTTCCACACCCGTTTCTGGACAAACTATCTGCACAACTCTGTATTTTTTACGGGGATTGCACTGATGTCGCTTTTTATACTGTCTGCCTTTACAACCGCACTGGCTGGCTGGCACACACTGATTAAGCGTATTTGGGAGGCTTACTCCATGTTCCTAATACCTGGTTTTATCCTGATGGCCGTTGTAGTGATTGCTACAGTAGGTCATATGCACCACCTGTATCACTGGACTGATGCCTCAGAAGTTGCGAATGACCCCGTACTTAATGGAAAGTCCGGCTTTCTGAACCTCACCTGGTTCTCTGCCGGTACCATAATCATCATGGGCATCTGGATCTTTTTCGCATGGAAAATGCGGCAGCTGTCTCTCGATGAGGATAAAAACGGGGATGCTTCTTATGGGCACCACCGTAAAATTCGGATTTACTCTGCGGCATTCCTTCCTATTGCAGGATTTTCAAGTGCAGCAGTGATCTGGCTATGGATTATGTCCATTGATGCCCACTGGTACTCTACGCTGTTTGCATGGTACACGGGCGCGAGCTGGTTCGTTGCCGCGATGGCTTCCACTATCGTACTGATTGCTTACCTGAAGGGTAAGGGCTATCTGCAAAATGTAACGCAGGAGCACCTGCATGACCTCGGAAAGTACCTGTTTGCGTTCAGTATCTTCTGGACTTACCTGTGGTTCTCACAGTACATGCTGATTTGGTACGGTAACGTCGGTGAGGAAACCGTTTACTTCCAGGAGCGTCAGGAGAATTATCCCGTACTTTTCTACGGTAACCTGCTGCTGAACTTCATTGCGCCTTTTTTCGTACTGATGCGCAATGACACTAAGCGGAAGTACGGTACTATGGTCTTTGCATCTGTTGTGGTTTTCTTCGGTCACTGGTGGGATTTCTTCCAGATGATCAAGCCAGGTGCACGGCTAACTGCTATGCACGCGATGGAGCATCACGGAGACGAAGGCGCGCACCACGGTGCAGAGCATGGCGCTGAACTTGCCGGGCACACGGAAGCTGCTATGCACGCCATGCCATTCGAGATGGGCTTTACCATCCCTGGCCTGCTTGAACTGGGAACTATGCTAGGCTTTCTGGCTTTGTTCATCTACGTAATTTTGAATCAGCTGTCTAAAGCACCGCTGACACCGAAGAACGATCCTTACCTCGAGGAGTCCCTGCACCATCATGTAGAGCTGCACGGGGAAGAGGCGCACTAAAAATGTAGTTCAGCAAGAACTGCAAAACCCGGTTTATTTAGACTGGTTCTAAACAAAATTAGTCTGAAATCAGAAACGGGGGTAAAGCTGTTGAATGAGTGTATTTTAGCAACAGCGAAAGAAGAATTGATTACACACAAAATCAGATAAAGAATAATGACTGCTTTATTCGTACTACTTTGCGTCATTCTCATTGGCATTATTGTCGTTCAGATCGGCAAGGTGACAGAGCTGGCGGGTAAAATCCGCGGTGAAGAGGAAGCACAAGAGCGGACCAACCGCACTCAGGCGGGCTACTCCATGATTTTCATGATTGTTTTCCTCCTGGCGTGTACTGTATCTGCTATTTATTATAAGGATAGCATGCTTTGGTACGGTCCCAACGAATCGGCCTCTGCTCATGGCGGCAGTATCGACTACATATTCAATATTACGTTGTTCTTCACAGGCATCGTATTTTTCATCACTCAGATTCTGCTGTTCTACTTTGCGTACAAATACCGTGCGCGCCGTGGTTCCAAGGCAGAGTACATTTCGCACAACAACCGCCTTGAGGTAATTTGGACTGCGATTCCTGCAGTGGTGATGACCTTTCTCGTAGTAGGCGGTCTGGATGCCTGGAACGATGTGATGGCGGACGTGGAAGAAGGTGAGGATTACATCGAAATCGAAGCGACAGGTTATCAGTTTGCCTGGCACCTGCGCTACCCTGGTCCTGACGGAAAGCTCGGTGCCCGGGATTACAAGATGATCTCAGCAACTAACCCACTTGGTCAGGTATGGTCAGACGAGAAAAACCTTGATGACTTCCACCCAAGTGAGATCGTCCTGCCGGTAGGTAAGAAAGTGCGTGTGCGGATTACTTCCCGCGACGTTTTACACAACTTTTACCTGCCTCACTTCCGGGTGAAAATGGATGCTGTACCAGGCATGCCAACCTACTTTGTTTTCACTCCAACGACGACAACAGAAGAGTACCGCGCTAAGCTCGGTGCGCTGAATGATCGTGGCGAACCGAAATACCCGGAGTGGCATGCACCGGTAGACCCCGAAGATCCGGAAGGGCCAACAAAGTTTGAAGATTTCAACTTCGAGCTGGCTTGTGCGGAACTGTGTGGCAAAGGTCACTACGCGATGCGTCGCGCAGTGCGTATTGTTTCAGAAGCGGAGTACAAAAACTGGCTTTCTGAGCAGCAGTCTTACTATGAGTCTACCATCAAAGGTACAGAGGACGATCCTTTCGCTTCAGAAGCAGTGGAAGAGGAGCCCGAACTCACGGACGCGAGCCCGGTTGAGGGAGATACTCCTGAGGGCGAAGGTTCTGCCGAATAATTTCGGAACAAGAATCACGCATTTGTGTTAAAGCAGTATAACAACGATTAGAACGGATAACAATAAAATTTTTCAGCAGATGGCTAATGTTGCAGATAAGCCGCTAGTACATGAAGACGATCTTTTGATCGAAGAGTACGGTTACGATGATCACTTTCATGATCATCACCACGGCGATAAATTTCAATCTAATTTTGTAACGACTTATTTTTTCAGTCAGGATCATAAGATGATCGCAAAGCAGTTCCTGATCACAGGGATGTTTTGGGCGATTATCGGTGGTCTGATGTCTCTTGTTTTCCGCCTTCAGCTGGGTTTCCCAGAGGAAAACATGGCATGGCTGAAGCCGGTACTGGGCAAATGGATTACCGTAAATGATGCGGGCATTGGCTCACTGGCACCTGAATTTTACTACGCACTCGTGACGATGCACGGTACCATCCTGGTATTTTTTGTATTGACAGCGGGTCTGAGTGGTACATTCTCTAACCTGCTCATTCCATTGCAGATTGGTGCACGGGACATGGCTTCTCCATTCATGAACATGCTCTCCTACTGGTTCTTTTTCCTGGCAGGAGTGGTTATGTTCTTCTCGCTATTCCTAAACACAGGGCCGTTTGCGGGCGGTTGGACGGCTTACCCGCCGTTGAGTGCGCTGCCTCAAGCCTCCAGTGGGTCTGGTGCAGGTATGACACTATGGATCGTCAGCCTTGTATTCTTTGTAGTATCAGTTCTGTTGGGTGGTATCAATTACATTACCACCGTTCTGAACATGCGTACCAAGGGTATGAGCATGTGGCGTATGCCACTGACCATCTGGGCGTTTTTCATTACCGCCATCATTGGTCTGCTCTCGTTCCCAGTATTGGTATCTGCCTTCCTGCTGGTCACTTTTGACCGTAGTCTTGGAACGAGTTTCTTCCTAAGCGAGATTTTCATAGGCGGTCAGGCACTTGATCATGTAGGAGGTAGCCCGATTTTGTACCAGCACTTGTTCTGGTTCCTGGGCCACCCGGAGGTATACATCATCATCCTGCCAGCGATGGGTATTGTATCAGAAGTACTGTCTGTACACTCCCGCAAGCCGATCTTTGGATATAAGGCGATGGTATACTCCATTCTGGCAATTGCCTTCCTGTCCTTCATCGTATGGGCACACCACATGTTTATGTCAGGTGTAAATCCGTTCATCTCTAACTTCTTCGTGATTTTCACGCTGATCATTGCGGTGCCATCTGCGGTTAAGGTGTTCAACTGGATTGCAACCCTCTATGGCGGTAATATCCGCTTCAATTCTGCCAGCTTGTTTGGTATTGGCTTTGTATCCATGTTCATTTCCGGTGGTTTGACCGGTATTTTCCTGGGTAACTCAGCTATTGACATTCAGCTGCACGATACTTACTTTGTTGTTGCCCACTTCCACATCGTGATGGGTGTTGCGGCATTCTTTGGAATGTACGCGGGTATCTACAACTGGTTCCCTAAGATGTACGGTCGTTTCATGAATGAGACGCTTGGTAAACTGCACTTCTGGGGTACGATTGTCGGTGCCTACGCTGTGTTCTGGCCAATGCACTACCTCGGTATGGCAGGTGTGCCTCGCCGTTACTACCGTTTTGACAGCTTCGCCGCCTTTGGTTCTTTCGATCTGATGAATCAGTTCATCACTATTGCTGCGATCATTACGTTTGGCTTCCAATTGCTCTTCGTGGTTAACTTCTTCTACAGTATCTGGAAAGGTAAGAAGATGACCGACCGTAACCCATGGAAAGCTTCCACACTGGAATGGACAACTCCAATCGAGGGCATTCACGGCAACTGGCCTGGCAAGATTCCAACTGTTCAGCGCTGGGCGTATGACTACGGTAAGGATGGCAAGGATTTCATTCCACAGATTCAGCCGGTTGGCGCTGATGAATCTAAGGATGAGCATTAATCCAAGGTCAGCAGAAAAGCTAAAATTATAAATTCACTTTGCAGGAGGTAACCTTCAAGTACGGGGTTTACCTCCTGTAATACAATAGGTGCAGACGTGTCTACTAAAGCAGAACAGTTAAGTTGGGGCGGCCTGGTGCTGCGTAAGGTAAAGGACTACCACATGCTGGTAAAGTTCCGCCTGACCCTTACTGTTGTATTTTCGTCAGTGGTGGCTTTCGCAATTGCAGCGGATGTTTTACACTGGGGGGCTGTTGCCATTCTTGCGGCAGGCGGCTTTTTAGTGACAGGTGCTGCCAATACACTGAATCAGGTTTTAGAAAAGGATTATGACCGTTTGATGAAGCGGACGGCTGACCGTCCTTTGGCAGCAGGCCGGATGACGGTGTCCGAAGCGGTTATGTTTGCCGGATTGCAGAGTCTTTTTGGCATTACGTTCCTGGCGATGTTCAATCCCTGGGCAGCATTTTTCGGTACCTTTTCGCTGGTGTTGTATGCTTTTTTGTACACGCCACTCAAGCGCATCTCACCGGTTGCGGTGTTTGTTGGCGCGATTCCTGGGGCTTTACCAACGCTGATCGGATGCGTGGCGGCACAGGGTACGCTCACGCCTTTAGCGCTCAGCCTGTTTACGCTGCAGTTTCTGTGGCAGTTTCCACACTTCTGGTCGATCGGCTGGCTGGGCTTTGAGGATTATCACAAAGCAGGTTACCAACTGGTGCCTGCAAAAGAAAAAAAACCGGACCGTTCCATCGCACTGCAGTCTTTTGTCTTTGCGCTGTGCCTGGTACCGGTGGGCCTGTTCCCCTATTGGATGGGGATAACGGGCGCGATGTCTGCCGGGATTGTCGTTGTTTTATCCCTGGCTTATGCAGGGTTTAGCTGGAATTTTTACCGGAAGGCAGACCGGAAGTCAGCGTTGATGCTGATGTTTTTCTCCTTTCTGTACATACCGGTATCCCTGTTAGCCTTTTTTGCAGATAAAATTTGATTTACAATTATGAATGCAACTGTGGCAACTGAATATACGAGAAGTAAAATCCATCCCAAGAAATTCGCATTAGGTGTAGCCTGTGCTAGTATTTTGATGATGTTTGCCGCCTTTACAAGTGCGTACATCGTGCGTCAGGCAGCAGGCAACTGGCTGGAGTTCCGTTTACCGGACATCTTCTACATCAATACGCTGGTCATTTTGCTAAGCAGTGCAACGGTACACGGTTCTTACCTGGCTTTCAAGCGGGGAAAGACGCAAGCTTACCGAGTATTACTTGTGTTTACTTTAATTTTGGGGCTGGCTTTCTTAGCTTTGCAGTATCAGGGCTGGCAGGCGCTCACATCAATTGGTGTGGAGTTGACCACCAATCCTTCCGGCTCCTTTGTGTATGTGATTTCCGGTGTTCATGCCGCGCATATACTGGGAGGCATAGCAGCTTTAATCGTGGCAATCATTCACGCGTTTGCTTTAACGCACAAGGTGACACCCGCCCGGAAGCTGCGTTTTGAAATGACATTAATCTATTGGCACTTTGTAGACTTCCTATGGGTGTACCTGCTGGTATTTTTCACCCTGCAGCAGTCTTAATACTCAACTACAACTGAAACAAACAAAATAGACAAGACCGATGGCGACAACAGATTCCGTAGTGGAAAAACAGGACTTGGACAATCAGGGCGGTTCCTCCTGGGATGGAGGTGAAGCGCCATTCAAGGCGAGCTATGGCAAGCTGATGATGTGGTATTTCCTGCTTTCTGATGCTTTTACGTTTGCAGGTTTTCTTATTGCATACGGTGCGTTGCGTTTCAGCAGCCCGACCTGGCCTGTTCCTGACTTCGTCTTTTCAACAGCGCCATTCGGCGTACATCACGCTCCGCTGATTTTCGTTACGATCATGTCATTCCTGCTGATCATTAGCTCGGTGACGATGGTCCGTGCCGTACAGGAGGGGCACCGTGAAAATAAAAACGGGGTTGTTTTCTGGATGCTCCTGACGATTATCGGGGGTATCGGCTTCCTTAGCTGTCAGGCATGGGAGTGGACGAACCTTATTGCTACAGAGCACATGACGGTCAATGTTAACCCATTTGGTACACATGTGGAGTCTGGTGTTTATCTGGACGCTGACGGCAAAGAAACCGACGAAGTATTTGAAGCTGGGGACAGCTATCTGATCCATAAGGCGGGTGCTGCTCATGGTGAGGACCACGGCGAAGGCGACCATGCTGATCATGACTATTCGCAGGGTGACCACGCAGGGTACTATGTCAATTCTGATAATTTCCTACAGCGTAAATACCTGGTAACGGATGGTCCGGATGCAGGCGAAGTAAAGATGCAGCAGTTCGGCCCAAAGGCGTTCGGTGCGTTGTTTTTCTTCATTACCGGCTTCCACGGCTTCCACGTATTTTCGGGTGTGGTCTTTCTGATCATCATTATGGTCAATGCGGGCAGTGGCTTGTACATGGCACGTAAGAATGGTCATGAGATGGTAGAGAAGATCGGCCTGTACTGGCACTTTGTAGACTTGGTGTGGGTATTTGTATTCCTGGTATTCTACCTCCTTTAATTACCCACTTTGTTGTTCACCCAAAAAAATAGCTATCAATAATGGGACACTTATCCTACGAAGATTCAAAGAAATTGGTTTATAAAGGGCTGGTACTTCTGGCCGTAGTCACTTTGATTGAGGTATTCTTTTCACTCCTTGGCAAGGGGCATGTTATCGGTGGGCTGGAAGACATCAGCTGGCTGGGCTACCTGGTAGGCCTCATCCTGATTGTGCTGTCGATCTACAAAGCGTACTACATTATTTACGAATTCATGCATATGCGCTACGAAGTGAAAGGACTGGCGCTAAGTGTACTTCTGCCTACTGTGCTATTAGTATGGGCATTGATCGCCTTCTTCCAGGAAGGAACAGCCTGGAAGCAGCGCCGTCAGCAGATTGAGGAAAAGGACAAAGAAAAAGTGGAAGAAGTGAAGCAGGATGATCTTCAGGGTCTCCGCTATAATGATAAGACTGTCCGGTTCAACGGATAGAAATAATTCAACAGCCTGCACAACAGTCATCTGCTGAATTGAAGGGTGAGAAAATTCGTTTTCTCACCCTTTTGTTATAGGATGAAACCTTCAACAATCCCCGGCTTACGGTGTTTTTCCAGAGAACTATAGCACAACGAAAATATGGCGAAGAATAAAATGAATTTACTGCAAATAGGTGGCTTACTGCTCCTGCTGGTCGTCTTGCCCCTGGGGTCGTGGTACTACCTCCAAACAGGACTGAACTACCGGATTCAGGCGATCAACGAGCTAAAAGATATTGCCCCGGTTGCTGAATTTGAGTTGATCAATTACAACGATACTCTTGTCTCTTCGGATCAGTTTTCGGATCAGTTGGTTGTTGGTCACTTTTACACCGGTGCTAATCAGGATACTTATTTTGACCTCCTGCAGCGGTTGAAGGAACAATTTGATGAGCGCAGGGATGTTTACTTTCTGACCTTCCGGGAAGGTGCTGATATAGCCACACAGGCAGAATCCGCGCAATTGTTGTTGGACAATGGCGTGGAAGACCCCGGGCAGTTCTTCTTTTTGCACGGTGATGCCTCTCAGATAGCCGGCATTGCGGAATCTATGAAGCTGTCCGGAATTACTCAGTCCGGAAGCCTGGTGGATAACAAGCAGCTGTTCTTTGCAGACAGTGCTATGGTACGGGGCACCTATGATATGACCAACGCGGAAGATCTGAAACTATTAATCAAGCATATTACCCTAAACTTACATCCCGTCGAAGAGCCAGATATTATCTTCGAGCGGGAAACCGAAAAATAAGCACGAAGATGGCAGATTTGCAACTCGAGAAAAAACTCAACGTTGGTGCCTGGATTGTCACAGGCGCTGTATTGATCCTGGTAGGCGTAATGCGACAAGTGAAGATTCCGCTTCCGGAAGGCGTTGACCTGGGCTTTCTGGCTCCTTTTCACGCCGGTGTAAATGCTCTAACGGCGATTACCCTGGTCATTGCACTTTACTTTATCAAGCAGAAGCAGGTGGAGGCTCACCGGAAGACGATGATGGTGGCATTGGGGCTGTCGGTATTATTCCTCCTTTCCTATGTCGCCTACCACTTCACCACCCCTGAGACGATATTCGGGGACCTGGATCGGAATGGCACGCTGAGCGCTGAGGAGCTGGCGGCTGTGGGTAGTACGCGGACCTTTTACCTGGTTATCTTACTTAGCCATATTGTATTGGCCGCGGTTAGCCTGCCCTTTATACTATTCACTTTCATCCGGGCGTACACCGGGCAGTTTGATCGCCACCGGAAGATGGCGCGTTGGGTATGGCCCATTTGGTTTTATGTGGCGGTGACCGGGCCGGTGGCTTATCTCATGTTAATGCCATATTATCCGTAAGCGGAAACGTAAAAGGCAGGAGAAACGTTATCTTTGTGTGACTTAACCGGAAGTAATTATGAAAAATAAGATCATCAAGTTATTCAGTATTCTTGCGCTGGCTATGACCTTAAGTGTCGCTACCGCTCCTGATGTACAGGCACAGTGCCCGATGTGCCGGATGTCTGCTGAAAGCAACCTCAAGAATGGGGGTACAGATGGGAAGGGCCTGAATAACGGTATTTTATACATGCTGGCAACGCCCTATATGCTTATTGGCGTTATAGGCTTTATTTGGTGGCGCAACCGCCGCAAAGAAGACGAAGACGAGCCGGAGTTGGCAGGGGAATAACTTCGAAAATAAAAAAGCGGCTTGTTGCATAGATGCAGCAAGCCGCTTTTTTATTATAATCTGTCCGGTAGGTTTACAAAGGAAGCATCAGTCCGGCGGAGATAGCATAAGACCGGTTTCTGACTTCTATATCTTCATTTTCATTCACATCAGTCAGGCCGAGGAGGTAGCGCACATCCACAAAAAGGTAGCTTTTTCCAAGCGGCAGCTGAACACCCGCTGCGAAGTTAGCCGTCCAGTCTCCGCGTTCAAAGGTGTCTTCCTCGTCAAAGTCGATTTCCAAACCTCCGACTTCTCCGCTCAGCAAATAGCTATAGGATGGCCCGGCACCAAGGTAGGCGCTAAGTCGCTCACTGCTGCCCGTTTTTAATTTGAGAATTCCGCCAATATCCAGGTAGTTGAGGGTAACGGAGGGGGCGAGGTCAAGAATACCATCATCACCACCATCGAATCCTCGCTGAATATAGCTCACTTCAGGTTGAATGGCGAAATTATCGCCCAGCCCCAGTTCCAGCGCACCACCAAACAGGACGGAAGTGCGGTTATCAAAATCGGGTTCGTTATCGCCGTCCACCTTAGCGTTGGCAAATGTGGCACCAATGCGTGGACCGAGATAAACGCCCTGAGCATTCAGGAATTGAATACAAAGCCCTAAGACGGCTACCGTTGCAAATAACTTTTTCATTAGAGATCGTTTTTTGGTTCGGTAATGCAACGGGAGGCATCCTTCGTTTGTGCGAAAGGAGATGTTAAGGTTCGGATTTGTATTGGGGATTACCCTTCCTCACTACTTTTCCGCCGGTAAGACTTTTCATTTTTCTGGAAAGTCGCCAGGATAAAACACGCCCAACCGGCTATAAAAGCCACCCCGCCAACAGGAGTGATGGGCCCAAGGGCAGAAGTATTCAGGTTGAACAATTCGCTCAAAGCCAGCAGGTATAAGGAGCCTGAGAACAAAAGGATACCGGCCAGGAAAAGCCATCCGGCGGCTGTGAGGAGTTTATTTTTACGCCAGTAGAGCAGCAACCCTACTGCGAGCAGAGCAAAGGCATGGTAGAACTGGTAACGCACACCGATCTCAAACGTATTGATACTTGCGGCATCCACGGCACTTTTCAGGCCATGGGAGCCGAAGGCACCCAATGCGACTGCCAGCAATGCCATCAAACCACCGAGTCTAAGAAATGGTTTTCTCATAGGGATTACAATTGATTCAATAAAAAGCGTGCAATAAGTGACCGGTCAATCAGAACGATCTCATTTAAAATGGGTCGGTGTTGTAGGAGTATGTTGTGGAGTTGCCCTGGCAATATATCGATTAGCGATTTACCCAATGGCAGTTGAGGATGCGGTACCGCAAGCAACTGCTGTGATCGTTTATTCGATACAGGACGAAGATAAGGATTTTTCGATAATTGGCAGGTCGGCGAGTGAAATCGCAGTGTTAACGCAGTTGGAGCGGGAGCGGTCTGCGATTTTAAGCATTGATTCCACCTGGAAGGACGGGCTGTGGATGCTGCAACAGCTAGGCACGGCCTCCTTTGGCTGGTCAGTGGTGAGGAAGGGTAGAATACCTGCGCTTGTTCAGCGTGTCTCCGCACAAAAGCCTGCTTCGACCTATCGGGGCATACCCATCTACGCCCTTTCGGAAGGTGTTTGGGTGGCCCGCTACCGAAATTTATGGCTTATCGGTACACAGTCACGCCTGACAGAAGCCATGATTGCAGCGCTAAAGGACCGGCAAAAGAGATGGGAGGGGCCTGCAGCCACGGGGGCAACGGTACAGTTGGATAATCTTTCTGCTTTCTTCAGCGGGATGGCTGCGGGTGAGTTCGCAGATTGGCTTCAGGAGCTTGAAGCGTCTGAACTTCAGTTGCACCTCACCGCTTTAGGCCGCGACCGGTTGCAGGTTCGGGGGCGCCTGCATCCGTGGGAGCGCCAAGATACAGTTCCTGGTATATCAGCCATCGCTCCGTATCTGCCTGCGCAATTGGCCTGGTGCATCACTTCACCGAATAGGCGTTTACCCGAAAAAGACCCTTTGGCCCCTTTTTTAAATCTGTGGCTTGGCACCCACAAAGTAATTGTGCAATTAGCCCTGCCCGGTAATTCAACAGACAACCGGCTGGTCCTTTTGCCTGTCCGTGCGGGCAGCGATCCTTCTGAATGGATTTCAAAAATGGGCTCAGCGCTGGGCCTGCTGTCGGCATTTCCCTACCAAATGTTTGAAGTCCGGCAACTGCTGGGCGATGGTTTGTTCAGCACCTTTGTGAACGGCGGGCTAAAAAACCCCTACATCGTAGTACTTGGAGATTATGTAGCCCTGAGTACCTCCCGGTCCGGTATAGAGCAGGTGATGAACGCCCGGGCGCTGGGGCTTTCTCTGCTACAGGACGCTGCTTTCAATGACCGGATTGTGCTGGATTCCACCCAAACACCCGTTACCTGGTGGTACAGCAATCATGGGCGTTCGGTGCGGCTTGCCGGGCAACTGCTGGGGGCACCGGGAGTAAAGGTTGACACTTTCTGGTCTGCCTGGGCTTCCACCACAGCCGCCATTTACCAGGACGGCTCTATAAGCTTGGACGGACGGCCCAGGGGCAATCTTTCCCAACAATCCTCTGCATTGGTCTGGCAATTGCCACTTGAGGAGGATCTTATTGCCGGTCCGTTCCTCTTTAATCAAAGGATTCTGACTCAGGAAGCTGGGCGTGGACTGGTCTGTCGGGGCCTGGAAGGGACCGTTCAATGGGCCTATCCGCTTCGGGACAGTATTACAGGAGTACCACAGCCCTTGTTTTTAGATGGGGGGCAGCGGGCCGCATTTGCTTTTTCAGCCGGAGACCGGGTGTACGTCCTGGACTGGCAGGGCAAGGTGCATCCGCCGTTTCCGCTGGCCATTCCCGGAGGGATAGCGGCACCGGTCAGGGTAAGCCTTTTAGAGGCCCCGGTTGTCTATGCCCTCTGGGTAAGCAGTCAGGATCAGCGTGTTTATGGCTATGATCAGGATGGTCGTTTTTTAACGGGCTGGGGCCCTAATGCTGTTGCCGATTCGGTGGTCCGCTTTCCGGTTGAGCATGTGCAGTACGAAGGGAAGGATTACGTAGCCACCCTGTCAGAATCCAGCTACCTCTACCTCTTTGACCGTTTGGGGCGATTGAGGTTGGATACGCTGCCATTGCGGGCAAAAGCTATTTCGCCCCCGTATATTCTTGCGGATCAGCAACAACAGCGCATTGCTGTGGGGCAGTCAGACGGCTATGTGCAGGTTTTTAATCTGGAAGGGCAGACCTTCCGCCTGTCGCTGATGCCCAACCACCGGGGCAGGGTACAATTCCAGTTTGCAGATATAGCCGGTGATGCCCGGGGCGACTATCTGATGTGGGATGTCTCCGATTTACGCCTTTTTGGTTATGAGGGTAATAATTTTCGGGAAATCCAAAGTTGGTCGGTTGGTGCGCCTCTGCACAGCGTACATAGCGGGACGCGGCAGGATGAAACCCTACTTTTTGGCTTTAGCAAAGCCGCCCGTCGGATTTGGGCATTCTCCATGAATGGGGAAGTGCTAACGGGCTATCCTGTGGCGGCAGATACCCCGCCGGCACTATGGTTTCAGGACGGCCGGTTGCTGATGTTGTGCTATTATGAGGGGAGCCTGTACCTGTATGAGCTTTGAAAAAGTGGAAATTTTGCAAGGCTATCTTGCGAAAGAATATAAAAAAGCTTAACTTAACATTGTAAGCGAAGACGCGCTGTCTGGTGATCGCAAAAGTTAGCCTTGGAAGAGGCAGGTATTGCGACTTATGGTCGGCGAAGCCATTATTTCTGGTTTCTCTTCACGATAAGAATTTCCTGGTTCGAGAACTCCATCCAGCTAAAGTCATAGACATGGTGGTAGGTTTTGCCCCGTGAATTGATGGAATAGCCGGTGATATATTTGTAATTGAATTTCTTTTTATCCAGTTCTGAGCGGTTGACTTTACGCTGCGTGGTATTTCCATCCATAATTTCGATTAGGATAGACCGGTTTCGATGGAGGATTTTATCGGTCTGCTGCACCGCTTCGGATGTAGCTTTGCGCAGGCCCACGTGGTAGGCATTCTTACAGGTGGAAGAGCAAAAGACCTTATCGGCCCTGCCTTTGATCGGCAGTCCACAAATTTTGCAGGTACGCTTTTCGGTCGAGGGCGGCGTTTTCATAGATGCTTAAAAATTATTGTCTTGTTAAGGTAAGAGGTTTCCATTAAAAAACCACAATAAATATAGGCAAAGCAGGTTTTTAATTTTGTGTCAATCCTTCAAATTTAATAACTACCTGCCATGAAAAACCTCAGTTTTCCCCTCTTCGGAATTATAACCCTCCTTTTTTTATCTTCTGCAAGTGACTTATGTGCACAATACGGCCGTTCCGGTTGGCGGCACCAAGACGCCTTTGATGTAGTGGTTGGTGGAGACTTCGGTTTTCACCTGATCAGCGGCAACACCGCCGACGAAGCTGCCGCAGCGATGATCAGCAACCGGCAAGGCTATGAGAATAATAAGCTCAATTACCGTTTGGGGTTCAATTACTATTTGGGGCTCAGCCCTTCTCTGGCCATCAAAGCAGGCGCACGCTATGCCAATCCTGGCTTTACGACAAGCCCGGTAGAATCCTTTGACCCGGCACAAGACATTAATACGGTCGGGAAGGAATTCGAGCCCTTTGGATCAGAATACCGGTATGAATATCAGATGTTTGAATTTCCGCTGGGCGTGAAGTATACACTCATCAATTCCATCTGCGAGCCCTACTTCGAAGCGGGTATTTCCCCTGCGGTTTACTGGCGAACTTTGGTGCAGCAGCGCTCCTACGAAGGCGGTACTTCGGTTACCGAAATTCAGGAGCCTATGAACCGGCTCAACTTCATCGGGTTTTTATCGGTCGGCGGTAACCTCAACCTTACGCAGTCGCTTTCCGGCTTCCCCCAGCTTATTGGCCGGTATCAGTTGAATAGCCTTCGCAAAGGGCCGGTACAGGAGCGCATTTTAGGGTTGGGGCTGGAGATGGGCCTGCGGTATTATTTGTAAGGGGATGTCAGATCATTTGCTGACTTGCGGTAGTCAAAATCATACATTTCAGCTTTAAATCATGTCCGGTAAATCACGGTTTTTCCTTCTAGCCCTGCTCCTGTTTTTTGTTGATCTTTCCGCTCAAAGCTGGACTTACGGACTCGAGGGTGGGGTAGGGATGGATGAGTACAAGGACGAAGTATTTCACTCTCGTGCCACTACCGAATTTGAATCTTCACGAATACCTGTATTTTCCGCAGGAGGCTTTCTCCGGTACAAAAAAAGCCAGCATTGGTTTTTTGAATCGGGGTTAGCCTTAAGCCGGGTACACCGGAAGTACCGGTATGCTTTCGACAGTGACTTTACCTACGGATTAGCCCGGGTAGTGGAGAACAGGAACAGCAAGGCTTACACGCTGACCATGCCCCTTTCCATAGGGTTTCAATATAGCTTTTTGAGGATAAACTTCGGTTGGCGCTTTTCCAGGATATTATGGCGCAACGAAAGCAAGTCAGAGCTATCTCTGAGTTATTACGGTGAAGACAAAGTGGAGAAAGGCAGATTGTATGTTCCGGGCCAGCGTACGACCTTTTCAGAGCCCTTTTTGAAATGCAGTGCAGCAATAAAGCCCGATCTTGAAGTATACGGCATGTTCTTTCGTTATCGCTGGAATTATAGTTATGAAGCTATTTTCGGACGTTGGCGGTTTGCAGTGGGCGCAATATATACGCTTGGTGCATTTGATTTAGGGGGGACCGCTACGGAAGTGAAGGACTAAGATTATACACACAATCCACTAGCTTGAGCAAATTCAGCTAGAATTCTCTTACCTTTTAGTCAAGCACTCGTACCGGAGTATCTCGGTCAAAAAGGTTTTCAGTATGACGTTAACCGTTTTTTATCAAACAGACCAGGCTTGATTATGGGAAATTCAAAAGCAGGGCTCATTTTGCTACTAGTAATGTTTAGCTGTCAGCTTGGCGCGCAGGTTTTCAGGTATGGCGTACAGGCAGGCATTGGTGTTGAGCAGTTCAATAACGGGGAGGAGGTAATGCGGCAGGATTTTGAAGTTTCCTTCCGGCCTTTGCTGACGGTAGGAGGGCTGGCAGAGATGAGCTTTCGGGAAGTGCCGGTGTTTTTTGAGTTAGGGCTCCATTTCAATCGTGCTCACCGGGTTTACAGTCGGGGATTTGACTCGGATTTTGCATTCGGGCTGACTCGAATTAACGAGAACAGAGACCGTAGAACCTATTTTCTAACGCTCCCTCTATCAGCAGGTTTTCGGGAAGGCCGGGTGTCGGTCAGTTTTGGCATGCGAATGCTGTATACATTGGGTACAAATAACCGCAACTCCACAATTACCTATGAATACATTGCAGTCATTCCGTCGGAAACCCTTTCGCTTCGGGAAATCGACTATATGCCTTTTCACACCGAGCCCGAGCCCTTTGTAAAGGCGAGCTATGCGCTCACTGCTGGCTGGGAGGTCTACGGTACTCTATTCCGGCACAACAGTAATCCCGATTTTGAGAGCCTGCATGCCCGGTGGCGGTATGTTGTGGGGGCCGTGTATTATTTGGGGAGCCCCGCGAAGGACAAGCTTTAGCGTAGATCAGCCAGGGAGCTTTCAGCTGCAAGGCGTCTCTTGAGACAACAGACACTGAAATTAGTTTCAAAACCGCATTTTTCATCAATTAACATCAATCAACATGAGCCATCGTTTAACGCTGATTGGCATTTTTGCCATTTGTTTTGTTTTTAATTCCTTCAGAGGGCATGCTGCTGTAATGCCGGCGGTTGATACTGGTGATCGCCCGGCATCGGTGTTTGACCTTAGCCCGGAATCTCTGGTCAGTAAAAGCAAGAGCGAGTTGCAGGCTGAGATAGGCAGGAAGCTGACCTTGAAAGAGAAGATCGCATTAAAATTTGTAAAGAGGAAATTAAAGAAAAACAAGGATTTAAGTCCCAGAGGGGCGTTGGAACAGGCTGAAATAGACGGACTGGCCATTGCAGGGTTTGTTACCGGTCTTGTGGGGATATTCATTCTCGGTATCATTCTGGGAACTTTAGGGATTGTCTTCAGTGCTATAGCGCTAAGCAGAATCAAAAAAGAGCCGGAAGTAAGGACTGGGAAAGGTTTAGCAATCGCAGGTTTAGTGCTTGGCATTATTTCCGTTTTGGGGGCGCTCATCATCATTGCAGCAGCGTAGACCTTGCAGAAACGGGCCTCTACAAAGAGAGGGCATATGGCTCCAACTTGACTGTTGAACATATGGATGTAATCAAGTTGAAGCTTTTTAGCCAATTGGCTTCAAATGTAGTACAGGCATGCGTCTGCAACGGCTTGTTATGTTTCAAGATCGTTACCATTTTCCCTGTCGATGAGTGCTGAAATAGAAATGAGTAGTAACACAGTGCAGCAGGAACTATAACGCTGCGTTGTGCACTGTTCCCTAATAAGGGGACAAATAGCAAAACAGGGAAAGCAATAATTACCGGCATGAAGATTACACTTGTTGTCATGGGCTTAATGGCTCCAATATTAGGGGCTGCCATTGTTACATATCAGGCAGGAGATGAGTTGCACGTCTGGGCCGCATCAGGTTTGAATATGAGGAAAGCCCCTGAGTTGCAGTCTGAAGTCATTGCAGCTATACCGTTTGGGGCAGCAGTAATTTCCCGGGGCAACAAAACCATTAATGAATATCAATATCATTCCCAGAAACTTACCGACCGGGGTACGGCCTTCGATGATAAGCCTTTTGCCGTTGTACTTCACGGGCATTGGGTGAAGGTGGCTTACGGTGGGGTGGAAGGTTTTGTATTTGATGCTTATTTGTCCAGTTGGGCACCCCTGTCTGATCCAGGGGTGTTCACCAGCGTCTCTGATTACTTTAAGCAAGTATGCGATACCGCTATTTATCTGGAACGAAGAGATACCGTGACCACTTTAGGTACGGAGAGGATCGTGTTCAGTAATGGAGCGTATGTATCTTCCTATTTTCACACAGGAGGGTTTGGGTTTCAAATGAATCTGCCCGAATACTCTGTTGAAGAAGCCTACCTGCTGCTCCTGCATCTAAACAAGCAGGTTTCCGGTATCATTCAGGATGAGAATGGGAAAATCCATGTGGGCTGGAATGCCGGAGGCTTTACCATAGAAAGCTACAGGGGCATTGTCATTATTTCCGGGGAATGGGCTTGCTGAAGCTGATTAGGAATATGGTAACTCTTCGGGTAGTAATCGTATTGCACACCGGAGCCTTATTGTTGTTAACCGGGTGCAAGGTAGGCTCCGTTCAGGAGGGAAGCTCCTTGTCCTTTGAAGAAAAAAGCGCCGTAGACTTCAGGAGAGATTCAATAGGTCTATGTCCGCTGGAGTGACAAAGAGATTCCAACGTAGCATCTCTATTCACTATTGAAGACTCAGTTAAGTGTTCCTTACAGGCACTATTCCCAGTCTACAAAACCCTATATCTGTTTTTAACGGTTAATAACGGCTAGTAACGGTTAAAGACGGCTATTGTTAATGTAAACACTTAAAATGCTTGATGCCAGTTGATTATAAGTTTATGTTTGGAGGAGTAATTTGATAATTAACCTTCAAATTTGGTAAAATGAGCAATTTTTCAGCAAGCAAAGAAGCAAATATTCAGGTTCGTTTATTCCATCACCGGGGTGGGAAGTATCTGCGGATTGACTTCAAGCAGTATGACAGTAATGCAAAGTACCGTTGCAAGCAGATAGAAGGCTATCGGTACAGTGCCACGCATAGTTGCTGGTACTTTCCCTGCACTTCGGGTACAATCACAGCGTTGCGTTCAGCGTTTCCGGGATTATCCATAGCCTCGTCCGTTCTGGAGGAGATGAATTTAGAGACCAGTGAAACCCCTCCGGCCCCTGCTATCCGGGAAGAGAAGATGGCGGTGTGGGTCTCCCGCACTGCAGGAAGGAAGTTCAAGATCGAGATGCCCGAGGTGAGGAGCGACTGGGCTTCCAAACTAGAGATCATTCCCGGCTGGCACTTTGACACGGCTGGTCAGTTTTGGCTTTTGCCTGATAACAAAGAGAGTATTCGGTTATTGTTTTCGCTATTCGGTCAGCATTTGGAACTCACGCCTGAGGTTCAGGCCGATTTTGCCCCCCGCTCACGTGGGCGGGAATCCGATAGCATCAGCCTACCCAAGCCACAGCGCGTGCGTTGGCGCCCCAGTACCACTCTGCCCCCCATGCACGAAAAAGCACTGCTAGCCTTTGAAGAGCAACTGCTCATAGAGCGGATGAGTTATGCGACGATGAAGAGTTACCTCAATCATTTTGCCCGGTTTCTGTCCCATTTCCCGCAACGCGAAGCCAAAGATATCAGTCCGGAACAGATACGAGACTACGTTATACACATTGTAAAAGCAAGGGATTACTCCGCATCTTCGCAGAATCAAATCATCAATGCCATTAAAGCCTACTACGAAAAGGTGCTCAAATATCAGCGGCAGCTGTACAAAGTCAGCCGTCCCAAAAAGCCTCTGAGATTACCCTCCATTTTAACCCGTGAGGAAGTCCGTCAGCTCTTTGATGCTACGCCCAATCTCAAGCACCGGTGCATACTAATGCTGATCTATTCTGCCGGTCTACGCATCAGCGAAGCCGTCAATTTGCGGGTTCGGGACATCAAGAAAAGCCGCAAGTGCATATTCATCCGTGACGGCAAGGGCAGCAAAGACCGGTATACCGTCCTTGCGAATAATGTCATGCCCGTATTAGATCAATATTTGAAGCAATACCACCCCAAGCTATACCTATTTGAAGGGCAATCCGGCGGGGCCTACAGCAAGCGCAGTATTCAAGCCTTTTTCTGCCGTGCACGCGACCGTGCCGGCATCAATCCTGATGTAACAGTCCACTCTTTGCGTCACAGTTTTGCCACGCACAGCCTGGATGCCGGTGAGAACATCCGATATATACAAGAAGCGCTGGGCCACAATGATATTAAGACAACGGAGCGTTACCTGCACGTCTCTTCTGATGCTTTAAGGAGCCTTAGCAGCCCTTTGGATGACCTGGATTTGTAGTGGATGACTCTGGGGGTGTCTTTTGGTATATCGCACCCCCGTAATTTAACACATTGAATCTAAGTAAATATGTTTGCTGTTTTCACATCCCCGGGGTTGGTTTTGTTGGGTTTTTTGGTGTATCTTTTGGCCATAAACCGGGAGTTTTTTTATACGCAATACTTCGCATTGCGCTGAGTTAGCCACAAGCTGAAAAAGAAAAAACTACGAAATAGGCAACAACTAAAATCAGATAAAGCCTCGAAATGAAAAAATTTAGAAAATCATATTACAACACGAAATGGTATGAATTTTCTAATAAAGTTAGGAAAAGAGATAACTTCCAATGCGTAAAATGTCATAGGGAAAGAAATGAAGTAGTCTTACAGGTCCATCATAAACGATATATTTATGGATTAGAGCCGTGGGAATATTCTTTAAGCGATTGTATCACGCTTTGTAAAGGATGTCATGCAGAAGAACATAACTTAATTGAACCTCAGAAAGGCTGGACATTAATCTCAATAAATGATTTGGGGGGATTGAATGGAATATGCGAACGAGAGGGATGTGGAACAGAAATTCGATATGAGCATGAGGTTTATCACCCAGACTGGGGATACAAAAATGTTGGAAGTAGTTGTATTGAATTTTTGACGGAAGAAGATAAAAGACTAAGTTCAAGGGTTCTGAAAATCTATAAAAATATAGGTGATTTCGTGCATCAATCAGATTGGGAGATTGGTTACACAAAAAAAGGAAAAGAGTTTATAGGAACAACCTATAAACATCATCTTATTAGGATTTATGGAGAGGAAAAGAGATATGCGTATCAAGTAGCAATTAAAGAATTAGGTGAAAAGTGGTTCGATTGGAAAGACGTTGTTTCTGTAAGGAATAAAAATTTAAATGAGGTTAAAGAACTTGCATATATTGTTGCAAGAGGTTTAACGACGGAAAAACAATCAGAAAAAGAAATATTGAGAAATATATACCAGAGAATAAAATAAGTAATACGCCTGTGTCTAACAAAGGTTAACCATAATCAAAAGAAAAAACAATGACGAAGCTGATAAAGTCAAGTATGTTAATTACAATCACATTATTGATTGCCTGTTCGAATAATCCAAGTTCAATCGCAGACCAAATAATGGAAGACGTTTCTAATGGAGAATTTGGATTTCTTCAAGGAGTTGGTGGCGTGGTTTTACATGACAGCAAATTCAGAATAACAGATAGGGTTCTCGAACATATGCAAGCAAAACAAGATAAACCCTATGATGTCACAAGAGATAGATTTCAACTTCAACCAATGGTTTTCGATTTCCCAAAAAACATAAAGTCTTACAAGTTTTTAGATGTTTGGGACAATTCAGGTGGGAAAATGTTAAAAATTGAAGAAACGAGTGAGAAGTATTACCATAAGCATGATTATTTAGAGACAAGCCATAGAAGCTATGAAGTATTTAAATCAGAAGTGATTAAAAAATGCAAAGAAATCAATGGTTGTGAATACAATGAGAAAAAAGAATTTATCAAGTATGAAGAAGTCGTTCCTGAAAAAAGGTATAAATATCGAGTAGAAACGATTTCAGGAATATTCAAAGTTACAATTTGTATGTACCTGATTAGAGAAGAATGGAAGGTAGGAGCAATTTATAAAGAGAACATATAAAAGAAAATAAGCCTGTGGCTAACAATGGCTACATGCCATGCCGGTAAAAATCTTCGAAAGAAAAATGGAGATGGAAAACCCGCGCAGGCAGCAAAAGCCAGGCTGCGCCAAGATCGCCTTTTGCTGCCTGCGCTAGCATTTGTGAATTGAGACGAAAATGGTAAATTTAGAGTCCGGCACAGCACGTAGCCGGGCCGTTACAGCCAATTAGGAAAAAAGAAAAATGAACGAGCTCGAAATAGAAATAAATAGAGTTTGGGATATTGCCGTTTATTTACAAATGATGGCGGCATTTTCGGAGGATCTGAATTTTAGCGAATACAGTAAATTAATGCTTGAATTTCATAATACGGTCAAAGAGGAAAATGAAGAAGTAATTAAAAAGAGGTTGCCAAATTATGAAAAGAAGTTAGTTTCAATTGCAAGACCATTAAAAGCAAAATACCCTTTAAAAAGAACAATTAGCGAAATTGCTAAAGACTGGAATGAAAAGCATAAAATCAATAAGGAGATTTTCAGTGATGGTATAATGATTGGTTGGCTTGAAGAACAAATAGATTTAAAAGCATACTATTTTTATGATTACTATCCTTATCACTTTAAAGTCGGATTGGTAATCCATAAAAGTCGAGGCGAAATAGAAGAACACTTTCTTTTGAAGGATTCCTTTATTTGTCTGATAAAAGCAAAAAACAGACAGAAGACCCTTGATAAATTTGGTCAAGTTCAAAAAGAAAGGTTTAAAAAAAGTGGGAAAACTCAGTTTGACAAGGAAACTTTGGACTCGATAAATACGATCAAGTATGAAGTTGCTTTTTATAGTCGGTTGACAATAATTTCTTTTTTCTCTTTTTTGGAAAGCTTCGTAAATAGCATTGGGTATGACTACTATTTTCGAAATAAAGGAAAATTGAATAGTACAGACGAAGAAATTTTGCAAGGAACCAAGAAAGGAAGATTCCTCAACCTTAAATACAAAATTGAAAAATTCCAAAAAATTATCAGGTCAGATAATGTTGCGAAGATTATTCTTTCAGATGATAATCAAATAAATGAACCATTTAAGACCCTGTTTGAAGATTATGAAGGATTGAGAAATGCATCAGTCCATTTTTCACCAAAAAAGTCAAGGATTTGGCTGAAGCCTCACGATTGGGTAAATAAATCGGAAGAGTTTTCAAAATTGGTTATTCAAGCAGCACTTGAAATTTGGAAAAGCTGTCATGAAACAAAAAAAGGTCCAGATTACCTTGGAAGGTTGGAGTACGAAAGGTTGTACAAATTGGCTAACAATCAAGAAAAACAAATTAGGAAGATTGAAAACTGGCTGTAACACA
>PR_CR_10_Liq_2_inCRDRAFT_1000092_pt1 | contig 25939 bp, 21 predicted proteins | sample PRCRCaboRojoPR_FD_10245 | JGI IMG/M metagenome (IMG submission 10245) | reverse complement strand
CGGTGAGGCGCTTGGCTTGGCGCCAAGAGCGCGTATTTTGGCAACGACAACCGCCTGCGGTGACCCTATGGAGGTGTTGGCGGGCTGTATACCGGCGACCCAGCAAGTACTCCAAAACAGCGGTTGTTCAATGGGCGATGTGGATTTGTTTGAAATCCACGAGGCCTTCGCGGCTACGGTTGTTAAGGTGCGTAAAGAGCTGGCAATTGATGATGCTAGGCTGAACGTCAACGGCGGGGTTATTGCTCTGGGCCATCCCATGGGGGCAACGGGCGCAATCATGACTGGCACATTACTGGATGAGTTGGAACGGCAAGACCTCGAGTTGGGCGTGGTCGCTACCAGTGGCGCCGCGGGTAGTGGCAGCGCTCTACTATTGCAACGTTAGGGATTACAACATTAGTGGATTGGGCTTTGTGGCGCAGCTTTCAACGCCAATGGCAGCGTGTGCAGCACTGATAGGGGTCAATTTAAAGAGCGACTGTGCGGAAGGCTAATCCCCTCACAGTAAAACCTAGCGCTATGAGGGTGATTAGCCCAGCAGTGAATGCCGCAAGCACCAAGCTCTCTGCCATGGTCAATCCCCAGGGCATCGCAGGTGTGAATGAGCACAAGTTGCGCACCTCAAAAATGGCAGGGAACCACTGATCAACCGCAAACCAGCTGGGCATGCCCAATTGAAACTCACAGCTGCTACTACCCACACCTTGCTCCAGTTGGTAGAGGACATGGCTGCGTTCACCAAGGCCGATTACAGATGCAAGGGTCACCAGCAGTAGGCTCACTCTAATGAGGCGGTGTTGAAGAACTGCTCCCAGTGCACCCAGTAAAAAAAGTGCAACGACCCAGAGGCGGACCTGTACACAGATTTGACAGGGTTCCTCTCCCAATGCGTACTGGTAGTACAGCGCGACACCCAAGACGGCGGCGGCGGTAGCCATTTGGCATAGCCAAAAAGCGCAGAAAAGTGAGCGCTCGGGGACATTCACAAAACAGTGCTCCGGTTTAAAAAGTGACGATAGATATCCGGTAGCACAGTTTACAGGGAGTTTACGATGGTGGCAGTGGTCGGTGTTTAACGGCCAATAGACGTTTGTCGTACGAAGATGCTGTTGTTATTGCCAACCTGAGTCAGGTAAGCACTGTTGAAACTACCTTGCTGCTGCAATGACACCTGGTTATTCCAGCCCGTTACGCTGATGCTGGCAATATTGTAGTCGGTCCCTGTCTGTCCCAGTGTCATGCCCTGATCGACCACTATCTGGTTGTCGTCACCCTGCGCCATCAGGGCGATTTCATTGCCAATACCGAACTGCCCCGTGGTAATCGCGTTTCGGTCGCCCTCAAGTTGTATTTCATTACGGTTACTGTCCAAACCTTGGTAAGCAACAACCCGGTTGTCATTGCCCTCTACGTCTATTTCCATCAGGTTGTTGCTGCTGTAAACACCCAGCTGATCGACCCCGGTTTTATCAGACCCCTGGTAGGCTACGAAGGCGTTGTTGTCGCCCTCGATGTCGAGCTCCATGGCGTTACCTTCACCGTGTTGGCCGGCGACACCACCATCATCTGCCATCAACCAGCTGTACTTCGCGAGTTCGGGCTTGCCATCGATTTCGATTGCGCTAGCGCCATTGCCACTGCCGACCATTTCTACTTCGATTGTGTTAGGTGTTGCTTCAATGCCCGTAGCGCCTGTTTGAGTCACAAAGATACGGTTGTTAACCGCAAGCTCATCCTGCTCGCCCTGTTCGATAATAGCCGACGCATGTCCGGACTGACGACCAACAACAACGTTATCGTCACCGACTTGCGTGATAGTTGCGTTCAACCGATGGCCGCCCTGGCTTGCTTGTTCAAAGGCAAAAAGATCTGAGCCGACGCGGTTGCCATTACCCTCTTGGCTAATGAAGAGGGAGTTTGATGCGTCCTGCTGGGGAAAGAAAATAGGGTCCGCAAACGATAGGTCGGCATGGGCACAACCCAGGAGCATGACGGCGTGAGCCAAGGGGCGCTTCGAGCAGACGCGGACCAGTCTTCCGGTCAGCGTCGATTGCCACGCATCCTGTAGTACCTGAGCCATGCCACTCTCCAGCTGTTCAAATGTTGTCCTTGGAGGTGCAGACTAGGTCGACTTAGACCCTGTGTCCTTTGCAGTGTTCGGTTGTGTGATGAAGATCCGGTTGGTAGCTGCCAAACGTGATCTTCATCACGGTTTTGTTATGTGGCCGATTCCTCGACGTTCGTCGTCATCACTTGAATCATCACTTGAGTCGTCATCATCGAAATTATCGGCACCATCAAGACCCTCACTGTCTTCGAATTCAACTTCTTGAGCGACGCCAGGTGTGGCTGGGTCGATTTTAAGCTTCACAAGATCGCCCACTGACAGCTGTGTGAAAAACGCCTCACTGGACACCGATTCGCCACCTAGTCCCTCAAATGATGCGCCGGTTACGTCATATGTGAGGCCTAATACAGTGATATCGACATTGGGATTAAAGTCGTCGGTCGGTCCCTGCAACTCAATCTCATCATCCTCATCACGCTCGTCTCGATCGATGCGTGTTGCGACAAGAGTCTCGCCATCGGCGTAGGCTTCAACCTCGAGGAAGTCTCCAGGGTTAATGTCAGAAAGCGTGAGTTTTTCCACAGCGTCAGTATCATCGTCAAACCGTGTTCTATTATCGGTAATTACATTAATGACATCTGAACCCAGTTGTAGGGATAGGGTTTGAGAGCTGTTGTCGACTGTCGCCGCCGGTATCACTGCCCGTGTCGCCACTGCCACTTGGATCAGGTTCGATAACTGCAGTGTCGCTGCCCCCACCACCGCAAGCGGCGAGGGTCAGGGCCAAAAGGGCGGCTGTTAGTACATTACGTGAGATTGGCATCATGATGGTTTGTCCTCTGACTGCTCGTAGACATAGATACCAGCGGCCACATAGACCGCCGCATCTTCACCGTCATCATTAAGTTCGTGTTGTGCGAACCAGGCGTCGTACTCTTCGAGTAGTGCCATGGCTTTTTGTTCATTCATCGCCTTAAAGGCGGGTAGGGCAGTTGGATCCAGCCGGGTTGTGGACACCTTTCGCTGAAAGCGTCGCTCGGGGGCACTGGAGAACATATTGTGTTCAATTGTGGCTAATAGCTCTGCCCCATCGGTGCCAAAAATTTCCAGCTTTTCCGTAGATGTCTGCATGGGTAGGTAGGCTTCAGAGAGAAGTTCAACGGTCTCGTCTTCCAGTCGCAAATTGCCGCTGTCCAGCAATAAGCGCAGCATGGCAACCGGGGTTACATCACCGCTGTATTTTTTGACGAGTGCTGAAAAGCTACGCTCAGCCCCTTGCATGGGTAATGTTCTCACTTGCCCAGGCGAAGAAAACTGCGGGTCATTGGCCCAGCCACTGAGGACTTGAACCACCCGATGCCGTCGCGTACTGGCCTCGGCCAGTGCCTCGGATTGCAGGCTTTGAAGTCTGGTCACCTCTTTGCGACTGAGCCCGGTCATGCCTGAAATGGCCGATACGGTCGGTTTTTGACCTTTAGCCTGTAATATCCCATGGCCCTCTTCCACAAAGATACGCCTACACAGGTCCGTCAATGCTGAGTGACCTAAGCCATGGGTGAGAAGCACACGGACAACCGGACGCAGTAATCGCTCCGTGGTTTTGAGTAGTACCTGTTGTAGTGAAGACTTTTCGCCCATTATTGGGAAAATAATCCCAATTGATGATATGCGTCAAGTTTTATGTGGCGCGTGTTTTAGTAGGCTCAGCGCACATTGTGTACCAAGCCCTGTGTGGACTGTCATGTGCTGAGCGCGTGGTGGGACAACTAGTGGTGGGACAACTAATAGTCGGTCATCAGCGAATAATAGTCAGTCATCAGCGTACCCATTCGCGCTAGGTGGTGATATTGAATGATGTTTGCCCGGCATTATTCAGATTCTGCTCGGAGGTTTCGTGATCGATCTTTTTACCCCACGTTAGGATCGTGTGCCCCGCCTCTCGGAGCGCTGCTGTATCGGGTAGGGCGCCATCAAAGACAGCACACCGAAAAACACTGTCCACTGTGGGTGTCAGCCCTTCGCGGTGCCAGTGCCACAGTAAATAAGTGGGCTCGAATAGTAGTCTGCTCCGATCCCAGTTGTGCGGAATACTGAATAGAGCGTCTCGTTTGATGAGTCGTGGGATATGCAGCACCGGGTTCGGTGCTGCGATGGACTGACACTTAAAAAAGTTCAGGGTATCCCATAGCCAGGTATGCCAGTTGTTCAACTCTTTATTGGGCCGATTGCGCTCTTTGAAGCGAACGCGGGGCACTGCAAATTCCTCTTCTGGATTGTCAACGGGTCGCAATAGCAACATGTCGTCGTGCCACCAAATCCATCGCTCGTAGTGCTGAGCAAAGACATACTGATGCTCCCACAGGCGTTTGACCTTATTAGCGCCTGTAGTGTGTACCCAGTCGGTTAAACAGTGAATCTGGTGGTAATCCAGCCAAGCCTTGGGGGGCAGATGAGCGGTTTCCGTCAATAGAGTGATGGGCCAATCCCCCAAGTGTTCCCTAATGGCTGCCACTACTATCGGTAGGTAATCGGGGTCTTTAGGCCGGTAACTGATAGCGATCGGTGCTCTGTCTGTCATAGTGCGCAATCCTGCAAGGGGGGGGCGCTTTGCGAGCGCTTCCCAGGGTCGTGATGCCACAGCTGATTTCACGGTCTTTGTAATAGGTGTTTCACTGTAGACAGCGATGAACACCTCGGATCATCGCAGATGAAACGGCCTTGAAAAAGTGCTGGCCTTTATAAAACAGTCATATAAAATATTACAAAATGTATCGGACAGGGAAATCGTCATGGACCAATCGCTTGTGAATCAGTCGTTCATGAACAAGTCACCAGAGTTCGACGCCGAGCTTTTACGCCGCTACGACAAGGCCGGTCCCCGTTACACGTCATACCCCACCGCTGTGCAATTTTCAGAGGGGTATAAAGAGACGGATTATCGGGCCCACGCAGCAATGAGTAATGGCTCAGATAGAGCGCTATCCTTGTATTTTCATCTGCCGTTTTGCAGCACCATCTGTTACTACTGCGCCTGCAATAAAATTGTGACCCGGGACCGAAGTCGCGCCGTTTCGTACCTGCAGCGTCTGCATAAAGAGATCGCCTTGCAGGCCGAATTATTCGATCGCACCAAACCGGTCAATCAGCTGCACTGGGGTGGCGGTACACCTACATTCATTAGCCATCAGCAAATGATCGAATTGATGGCAGTGACCAGGCGTCATTTCAGTCTCCTTGACGACGATTCAGGTGAGTATTCTATTGAAATAGATCCCCGAGAGATCGACCGCCAGGGGGTCAAAGTACTGCGCGATATTGGCTTCAATCGGTTGAGCCTGGGTGTGCAAGACTTCGACCCCGCAGTGCAAAAAGCGGTGAACCGCTTGCAGAGCGAAGCACTGACCGTCTCTGTGGTCGACGCTGCACGGGATGAGGGTTTTAAATCGGTAAGCGTCGACCTTATTTACGGGCTGCCCTTGCAAACCCCCGAGAGCTTTGCCCGGACCTTGGAGCGAATAGTGGCACTGTCACCCGATAGGATTTCACTATTCAATTACGCTCACATGCCCGACATGTTCAAGACCCAGCGCGGTATCCGAGAGGGCGATTTACCCAGCCCAGAGACGAAGCTAGACATTCTGCGTTTGAGTATCGAAACACTCACCGAGTCGGGTTACGTGTTTATTGGTATGGATCACTTCGCTAAGCCAGATGATGAACTCGCTAAGGCACAACGTGCGGGCAAGCTGTATCGGAACTTTCAGGGATACGCCACCCATGCGGATTGCGATCTGGTGGGATTAGGTATTACCGCTATTGGCACGGTCGGCAACAGTTTCGTTCAGAACGTCAAAACCCTCAGCGATTACTACGCTCGCATCGACGCTGGCTTGCTACCGGTATGGCGCGGTATCGAGTTCAATAACGACGACCGCGTTAGGCGTTACGTCATCATGCAGCTGATCTGCCATTTTGAGCTGGACATAGCGCGTTGTGAGCAAGATTGCGGTGTTGGGTTTGATACGTACTTTGCGGATGAGCTATTAGCCCTTAAGTCTATGGCCGATGATGGCTTGGTGACGCTCAATGACGGGCGCTTAATTGTCACCCCCAAGGGGCGATTACTTATTCGCAACATCTGCATGGTCTTCGACCGATACTTGCGCTCAGATACGGGCAGTGGCCAGCCCCGTTTCTCAAAGGCCATTTGACGACTGGGTATACCTATAAGGCCTCACCGTGCTCTACAGTGGGGTAGAGGGAAAATAGTACAGGGCCATTCTTGAATTTTTGGCGAAATATGGCGCTTTTGTCTCGAAAGCCCTTCTTAGATGGCCGAGGATGTGGTCCAATCGCCACCCAAAATTAGGTGCGGTTACACCGAGGCTTTAGAGCCGGCGTTCCGCACCGTCGACTTCTGCTTGTTCCCGTGTTGCTGCAAGGCAGCTGCACAGTAATACGCACTGTAGTTCACACTATGGTTTTGGCGTTGTAGAGCGTCCGAGCACGAGTCATTTCCGTTCAGAGCAACCTTACGAGACGAGTGCAGCAATGTCAGATCTATCCCATTACCGCAACATCGGTATTTTCGCCCACGTAGACGCGGGTAAAACCACCACCACCGAGCGTATTCTTAAACTGACCGGGAAAATCCATAAAACCGGTGAGGTTCACGACGGCGCTGCCACCACCGACTTCATGGAGCAGGAGCAGGAGCGCGGTATCACGATTCAGTCTGCGGCAACGACTTGTTTCTGGAAAGACCACCGCATGAACATCATCGACACCCCCGGGCACGTGGACTTCACGGTAGAGGTGTACCGATCGCTGAAGGTGCTTGATGGCGGTGTCGGTGTTTTCTGTGGTTCTGGCGGTGTAGAGCCCCAGTCAGAGACCAACTGGCGCTACGCTAATGAATCGGAAGTCAGCCGTATTATTTTCGTTAATAAGCTCGATCGTATGGGCGCGGATTTTTATCGCGTTGTAGAGCAGGTTAAGAAAGTATTGGCAGCCAACCCCCTTGTGATGACCTTGCCAATTGGTCGCGAAGATGAATTCTGCGGTGTGGTCGACGTGTTGACTCAAAAAGCCTATATCTGGGATGACTCTGGTCTCCCTGAGAACTACGAGGTGACCGATATTCCTGCGGATATGGTCGATGATGCTGCCGCCTATCGTGAGCAGTTGGTTGAAGCCGCCGTTGAAATGGATGATGACCTCATGATGGCCTATATGGAGGGCGAGGAGCCATCCATTGACGAGATCAAGCGTTGTATTCGCGAGGGCACACGTACCTTGAAGTTCTTCCCCACGTACTGTGGATCCGCGTTCAAGAACAAAGGTATCCAGCTAGTACTCGATGCGGTTATCGATTACCTGCCTGCCCCCCAAGAAGTCGACCCACAGGAAATCACCGACGAGGAAGGTAACCCGACTGGTGAGAAAGCCATTGTGTCGGTTGACGAGCCTTTCCGAGCATTGGCGTTCAAAATCATGGACGACCGCTTTGGCGCTCTCACCTTCATCCGGGTTTACTCGGGCAAAATCAAGAAGGGCGACACCATCCTTAACGCTGCTACTGGTAAAACCGAGCGCGTCGGTCGCATGGTGGAAATGCACGCCAACGACCGCAATGAGATTGAAACAGCCCAGGCGGGCGACATCTTTGCTTGCGTAGGTATGAAAGCGGTCCAGACCGGTCACACCCTGTGTGATCCTAACCACCCCTGTACCCTAGAAGCGATGGTATTCCCCGACCCGGTTATCTCGATTGCGGTCGCGCCCAAAGACAAAGCGGGCGTCGAAAAAATGGGTATCGCCATCGGTAAGATGGTGGCTGAGGATCCGTCATTCCGTGTTGAAACCGACGAAGACTCCGGTGAGACCATCCTCAAGGGTATGGGTGAGCTGCACCTCGATATCAAGGTCGACATCCTCAAGCGAACCTACGGTGTGGAACTCACCGTTGGACAGCCTCAGGTGGCTTACCGTGAAACCATCACCACCCCAGTTGAAGACAGCTATACCCACAAGAAGCAGTCGGGTGGTTCTGGTCAGTTCGGTAAAATCGATTACCGCATTAATCCCGGCGAGCCCGGTAGTGGCTTCCAGTTCACGTCCTCTGTTGTGGGCGGTAATGTACCGAAGGAATTCTTCCCCGCTATTGAGAAGGGTTTCAAGGTGATGATGGAGGAAGGCCCCTTGGCTGGCTTCCCCGTGCTCGACGTTGCTGTAGAGCTGTACGATGGCGCATTCCACGCGGTGGACTCATCGGCGATCGCCTTTGAGCTTGCAGCGAAGGGCGCCTTCCGTCAATCCATGCCCAAAGCGGGTCCTCAACTGATTGAGCCCATCATGAAGGTCGACGTCTTCACTCCTGAAGATAACGTCGGTGATGTTATCGGTGATCTCAACCGTCGTCGTGGCATGATCAAAGATCAGGAACCCGGTCCTACGGGTATTCGTATCAAGGCCGACGTTCCTCTGTCAGAGATGTTCGGTTACATCGGGCACCTGCGCACGATTACGTCAGGTCGCGGCCAGTTCTCGATGGAATTCTCCCATTACTTACCTTGTCCTGCGCAAGTGGCTGAGAAAGTTATCGCCGCTGAGAAAGAGCGCAAGGCGGCGAAAGCCAACGGTTAAGTCCAAGTCATTGGGACACACCCAGACCCCGGTGAGCGCAGCGCCCCGGGGTTTTTTATTGCTCGTTCTTGTTGAACACCGGCAGCGGGCGTCGCAGCAATAGCGAGACGGCTGCAGTCATGGCAAAAATAGCCGGAAGTGTGGCCAGCAGCACCGCTTGCCAACCGATAGCGCTGAGCACAGTGCCAGCCAATAAGCTGCCCAGCGCCGAGGTGCCAAAGACAGCGGCCTCGTTAATGCTTTGGGCACGGAAGCGTAAATGTTCCGGATAGGTCCGCACCAACAGGGTCGTGCCACCGACGAACAGGAAGTTCCAACCCACGCCCAATAGCACCATGGAGCCGGTGTAGTGCATCACTTCTTGTCCCGCCAACCCCACTAATAGAGTGGCGCCGTAGATGCATAGCCCGGCAAGCATTAATGGGCGCTCTCCGAATCGGCTAATCAACCAGCCAGATGCCAGCGACGGTATGTACATGGCGAGCACATGGGCGCGAATGACCGCGGCGGTGTGAGGTAAAGAGTGTCCATCCATGACATGCATAGAGACCGGCGTGGCCGTCATGATGAATGCCATAATGCCCTGTCCAATGACTCCGCCTGCTACCGCAAGTAAAAAAAGCGGCTCCCTGAATAGGCTTGAAATGGGCGAATCCGCAGGGTTATCAGCACTTTTTGTTGTGTCTTTGATGGGTGCATCTCGATAACCCGCAAGCAGCAACGCACCGATCAAGAATAAGCCTGCAGCGCCCCACAAGGCTCCGGTCACCGGATTGCTAGTATCCAAGACAGTGCCGCTGGCCATTAGCTCTGGTCCGACTATAGCTCCACCTATACTGCCAAGCAGCACGATGGAAATGGCTTTGCCAGCTTTTGCCAGCACCACGCTTTCAGCGGCGGCAAATCGAAACTGTTGGCCAAACGCCAAGCAAACGCCGGTTAAGGCTGTGCCAGTGCAGAACAGCATGAAGCTATTGCTGGTGACGCCGGCACGTGACACCAGACTCGCTGCCACCCCCATTAACGCTGCCATCATGAAGCCCCGGCGGCGGCCAATGCGCTGCATCAGTAAGGTTGCGGGTACGGTGCCCAGTGCTGTTCCCAAAATAGTAAGCGATACCGGCAGCGTACTCAGTGCCGCTGTGGGTGCCAGTTCACTTCCCACAATACCGCCTAAGGTCACGTTGAGCGCTGACGCCGAGACAAACACCATTTGTGCCAGTAACAGCACTATAAGATTACGATTTAACACGATCGGTGACACCACAGCTTGGGGGTGAGCAGAATACCTACAATTCGAGTTCATTGGTGTGGGGTTTTCCCTGATTCCAAGCATAGCGTTGAGCGGTGCTCGCCGTGTACTCTTGTTTCCCACACGTTTCTAAAGCGACTGCCGATCCAGTGCCACATCTCAACAATGATCAGCTTGACACGGGCGCCATTCAGCAGGCCCTTGATGAGTTGGCAGCACGATGCCCCTCGGTGGCAGCTGCATTGGCGGCCGTGGGTTATCCGTCTGAGCGACGACAGGAAGCGGGTTTTGGCGCGCTGGTGCGCATCGCGGTGGGTCAGCAGGTATCGACAAAGGCTGCGGCGGCGATTGCGACTCGACTCGAGGCTGCATTGGGTGGCTCGGTAACCCCAGACGCCATCGCGTCAACCGACGATGCCAGCCTACGAGGGGCGGGTTTATCTGCACAGAAACTCAGCTACCTACGAGCACTCACCGAGGCGGTTGAAAGCGGGCAGTTGCCCCTTGATGCTCTTCCCGCACTTACGGATGCGGATGCGATCGCGCGGATTACGGCGGTGAAAGGCTTTGGTGTGTGGTCGGCCCATATGTATTTGATGTTTTCCCTGGGGCGTCCCGATATATGGCCAGTCGGCGATTTGGCAATCCGCGCCGGCTTTGGGCGTCTCTTGGGGCTTACCGAACGCCCAACCCCCAAGCAAACCGACGTGCTGGCGGAACCCTATCGTCCTTATCGCAGTGCACTGGCGCTGTTGTGCTGGAAGTTTTACAGCGAGGCGCCGCTGTAGTGGACTCCTCTAACACCCATACGATCGATCAAGCGCATATGGCGAGGGCGCTTGAATTTGCGGCCGCTGCGGCCGAGGCTGATGAGGTACCCGTTGGCGCACTATTAGTGGATGCTCAGGGTGTGGTCATTGCGGGTGCGGGCAACCGTCAGGTAGCGAGCCATGACCCGACGTCACATGCTGAAATTGCTGTGCTGCGCGCAGCAGGACAGGCGTTAAGTAATTATCGATTGCCCAGCACAACCTTGTACGTCACCCTTGAGCCTTGCACCATGTGCTGTGGTGCATTGATACACGCCAGAGTTGCCCGACTGGTATTTGGAGCACGAGAACCCAAAGCGGGGGCGGTGGTAAGCACCTGTCAGGCCCTCGACAACCCAGCGCTCAACCACAAAGTGATCTGGCATGAGGGCATCATGGCTGATGCATCCGCCCAGCTCCTAAAGACATTTTTTGCTCGACGTCGTCGTTAATTAACAGACGCTCAAAGGGCTCTCGGCAACACACGCGTATGTTCTGAGGACAGAAGTTCACCCATGTCGATGGGTGGTTGGATGCGATTGTTGGGCAGCTCCCGCAGGCGTAGCGCAGCGTAGTAATGACGTATGTTGTCCACATAGGTCATAGCCTCCCTGCCCCGCGCAAAACCAAAGCGGGTGCCAGGGTAGACATCGGGATCCTGCAGTGCCGGCAACTGGCTGCGCACATCCTGCCAGCGATGGGGATCAAGGCCCGCTCGTTCGGTCAGAATCCTTGCGTCCTCTAAATGCCCCATCCCAATGTTATAAGCGGCTAGCGCCATCCAGGTCCGATCGGGTTCGGCAATGTCATCGGGCAGCCGCCGCACTAGATCTTTTAAAAATCGAGCGCCTCCTCGTAGGCTCTGCTCGGGATCCAGCCGGTTATCAACCCCAAGATCCTGCGCGGTCGCACGGGTGATCATCATCAGACCGCGCACCCCAGTTGGTGAGCGAGCTCTGGGATTCCAGTGGGACTCCTGATAGGCCACCGCTGCCAGTAATCGCCAGTCCAGGCGATAGTCTTTGGCCACGGTCTCGATGAGTGACTGCCATTTGGGCAGGTCGCTGTGAATCTTTTGCTGAAACGTTAAAGAGCCGATGCGGGATGCTCCGCGCGTGTGTCCAAAGTGTTGATCTTGTAGTGCTTTCAAGGCTCCCGATTCCTTGAATGTGTCGAAGAAATCGTTAACCCGATCGGTCAGTGCCTCGGCCCCGGGTAGCTTCGGTAGGTACCAAACCATTCCCGCCTCGTCATCGAGCTCCATGCCGGCAACTAGGCGCGGATACAGCCGTTGTTGCATGCGAAACTCCACCGAATCGACGATGGCCAAGTCAGCTTTTTCCTCGGCAACCAACTGCATGAGCTCTAGGGTGTCCGCCGCACGAATCTCTCGCCAGCGCAATTTGGGCAAGTCCCGGGCAATGCCCGCGAGGGCTTCGCTGTGACTGCTGCCAGCCAGAACAATGATGTCCCGATCAATTAAGTCCGTAGCGGTTCTGGGGCGTGATAAGCCGCTTTTATAGACCACCAATGGTCTTTGGGTCAGGTAGGGCTTGCTAGCGTGAAAACGTTCAAGTCGCTCGGGGGTCGCCGTGAGTCCTGCTGCTGCAATATGCGCCTCGCCTGCCGCTAGTGAGTGGATTAGCTCTTCGAGGGTAAAGGCAACTTTGATACGAACTTTGTAGCCCGCTGCGTCAGCGAAGGCTTTGATCAGCTCGTAGTCGAAGCCCGTTTCTCTATCGTTGTCGAAGTAGTACGTGGTTGGGCTGTTGCGGGTGAGAACGACAAGCTCATCGCCGGCTTTGAGATCATCAAATAATGGCCGCTCGACACAGCCGGCCAGCAGTGACAAACAGAGGATCGAGAGTAAATGGGCAAGATGTTGAACCATGGTGGCATTGTAGCGACGAATTCACTGCTCTGCGGCATTCAGACAATCCATCACCACCGGTATACTAGGGGGCTAATCAGTACGGATCCCGCTCATGTTGCTCTTGCCCGGCCACGTCGCGCTTTCGGCGCCACGCTTTGATGCACTCAATACTCAGCTGTGTGCCATCTCGCCCTCGCTATCGCTTACGCTTGCCGCTTATTTTTATGTGATTGATGCCGATCCGAGTGTCGATATTGCGCCATTGCAGCGGTTACTGTTGCCCGGTACGGTTACGGCTCTCGATGCCAGCATCCTCGAAGTGCGACCCTGTCGCGTGGTAACACCTCGCTTGGGCACCATCTCCCCTTGGTCCAGTAAAGCTACCGACATTGCAAAAAACTGCGGTTTTAAACAGGTTAAAAGGATTGAGCGTGGGATTGTGTACGGTATTGCGGGGTTCGATGGTTGCACCGCGTCCGAGCAGCGTGCCATCGATGCCCTTTTGCATGACCGCATGGTGGAAACCGTGCTGCCCGAGCCCGCGGCGGCAGCGGGATTACTCGAGCAAGCCACAGCCTCTTCTTACACATCGGTTGATATTCTCTCGGGTGGCCGGGGTGCCCTTGCGTCGGCCAATCTGAGCCTTGGCTTGGCCTTGGCGGACGATGAAATCGACTACTTGGTTGAGGCGTTCACGTCACTTGAGCGCAATCCAACCGATGTCGAGTTGATGATGTTTGCCCAGGCTAACTCTGAGCATTGCCGGCACAAAATTTTTAATGCCAGCTGGACTATCGACGGCATTGACTGCGAGTACTCGCTATTTGGCATGATTCGCAACACCTTTGAGCGGGGTGGCGAAGGTGTGCTGTCCGCTTATGCCGACAATGCAGCTGTGGTCCGAGGCCATACGGCGGGGCGATTTTTTGCCGATCCTGCAACGGGTGAGTACCGATACCACCAGGAGCCCATCCATCTGCTGATGAAGGTCGAAACCCACAACCATCCCACGGCCATAGCCCCCTTTGCCGGTGCTGGTACCGGTTCGGGTGGTGAGATTCGAGACGAGGGTGCCGTCGGACGCGGCTCTCGGCCAAAGGCGGGTCTGGTCGGTTTCACGGTATCCCATTTGTCGATTCCCGGTTTGGAGCAGCCCTGGGAAATTGACTATGGCCGCCCTAATCGCATTGTGTCGCCGCTCCAAATTATGCTCGACGGACCCATTGGGGCCGCCGCCTTTAACAATGAATTTGGTCGACCGAATCTGTCGGGTTACTTCCGGTCTTTCGAAGTGGCAACAGCCGACGGTGTTTGGGGTTATCACAAGCCCATCATGATTGCGGGTGGCTTTGGTAACATTCGCAGCGAACATGTACAGAAAGGTGACTTCCAACCCGGCGCCCACTTGGTGGTATTGGGTGGGCCAGCCATGTTGATTGGTTTGGGGGGTGGTGCAGCTTCGTCGATGGCCAGTGGTGATAGTGACGAGCAGCTCGATTTTGCCTCGGTGCAGCGACAGAACCCAGAATTAGAGCGGCGCTGTCAGGAAGTCATCGACCGGTGTTGGGCCCTGGGCAGCGACAATCCCATAGCGTTCATCCATGATGTCGGGGCCGGCGGTTTGAGCAATGCCTTACCCGAGCTGGTCAAAGACGGTGGCCGAGGTGGTCGGTTTGCACTGCGCAGCATTCCCAGTGATGAGCCCGGTATGTCGCCCCTTGAATTGTGGTGTAACGAGTCCCAAGAGCGCTACGTACTCGCCGTCGAGCCGGCGCAGCTCCATACCTTTGCGGCTATCTGTAAACGGGAGCGCTGCCCCTATGCGGTTGTGGGCGCAGCGACACAAGAGCACCATCTCGAGCTGTCCGATAGCCAATTTGACAACAAACCCGTCGACTTGCCCATGTCCGTGCTATTTGGGAAACCCCCGAAAATGCATCGCAGCGTTCAGCGCGTGCAGGTTGACGGTGACAGTTTCGATGGACAGGTCTCGGTGGCCGACGCTTTGGAGCGGGTGCTTCAGTTTCCCGCGGTGGGCAGTAAAAGCTTTTTGATCACTATCGGTGATCGCTCGGTGACGGGCATGGTAGCTCGGGATCAAATGGTGGGACCGTGGCAGGTTCCCGTTGCCGATTGCGCGGTGACGACCGTCGCCCTCGACACCCATTTGGGTGAGGCGATGGCTATGGGTGAACGCACCCCCGTTGCCGTTCTCGATGGCCCGGCGTCTGGACGGCTTGCTGTCGCTGAAGCCATTACCAATTTGCTGGCGGCGCCGGTGGCAGCCCTGTCAGACATTAAACTGTCGGCGAACTGGATGTGTGCGGCGGGCTCAGGTGGCAACGACGCAGTGCTCTACGACACAGTGCAGGCGGTGGGACTGTCGTTTTGCCCCGATCTAGGTATCACCATACCCGTTGGCAAGGACTCTATGTCCATGCGAACGGTTTGGAACGAGTCTGGCCACGAGAAGGCGGTGACTGCACCGGTGTCACTTATCGTGTCCGCGTTTGCGCCGGTGGGCGATGTGCGTCATACCCTGACACCGGAGCTTGAGCGGCGTGAAGATACCCGCTTACTGCTGATCGATTTGGGTCGCGGGCGTGACCGACTGGGCGGTTCAGTGTTGGCCCAATGTTGGGGTCAGTTGGGTGGCGCGGTACCCGATGTCGACGCCGCCGATGTGCGCGCCCTTTTTTCACTGATGACTGCGCTAAAACAAGAGCAGTTAATACTTGCCTACCACGATCGCTCCGATGGTGGTGCCCTGGTAGCACTACTTGAGATGGCCTTTGCCGCTCGTGTAGGCCTCGATATCGATGTTGGCTTGGAAGGTCAGGCTGCTATTGCTCGACTTTTCAGCGAGGAAATTGGTGTGCTGATTCAAGTCGACACAGTGCAAGTGGCAAGGGTTCGAGCGCTGGCAGCGAGTGTCGGTCTTGAGGATGCAATTATCGACATGGCCCAGCCTCGCTTAGACGAGCGGATTGTAGTGAAGACCCCCAAATTTGAGCTCGTTGATAGCCGACGAGCAGCACTGCAAAAATTGTGGTCGCGCACTAGCTACCAGATTCAGCGATTGCGGGACAACGCGGCGTGCGCTGACGATGAGTTTGCGGCCATCGATGCCGATGATCCGGGCTTATCCGCCGCCTTAACCTTTGGCGTCGATGACGATGTGTCCGCGCCTTATATTGCAACCGGTTATCGACCCAAGCTCGCGGTGCTCAGGGAGCAGGGGGTGAATGGTCAATTGGAGATGGCGGCTGCCTTTGATCGGGCGGGTTTCTCAGCGGTGGATGTTCATATGAGCGACCTGCTGAGCGGTGCTGTTTCGCTCAAGGATTTTCATGGTTTGGCCGCCTGTGGCGGTTTCTCTTATGGGGATGTCTTAGGTGCCGGGGAGGGGTGGGCAAAAAGCATCTTGTTCCATGATGATGTGCGAGCCGAGTTCGCCGATTTCTTTTTGCGCCCCGATACTTTTACCCTCGGGGTTTGTAACGGCTGCCAAATGCTCTCAGCACTGCAGCCACTGATTCCAGGCACCGATCACTGGCCACGCTTTGCACCCAATCGCTCTGAACAGTACGAGGCGCGCCTGGCGCTGGTGAGGGTGGAACCGAGCCCATCGATACTCACCGCGGGTATGGGGGGATCCCATCTGCCTATCGTGGTCGCCCATGGTGAAGGGCGGGCACAGTTCCCCAGCGAAGCGGTGCAGGCCCAAGCGGAGCGCTCCGGTACGATTACACTGCGCTACCTCGACAACCATTTACAGGTAACCGAGCGCTATCCGGCTAATCCCAATGGGTCGCCGGGGGGTATTGCCGGTTTATGCAGCGATGATGGACGTGTCACCATCATGATGCCCCATCCTGAGCGGGTCTACCGAGCCTCGCAATTGTCTTGGGTGCCACCGGGATGGCAGCAGGACTCGGGCTGGATGCGATTGTTCCGTAACGCCCGTGTCTGGTTGGGCTAGGATTTCCCGTGGCCCTCTGAGGCCTGTCAATCCCGCGCGTCAGCCGCTAAACTGCCGCGCGTCTTTACGTAGAGCCTGTGGTCGAGTCCATGGGTCATCGCTAACCTTGTCAGGTCATCCATGCTGAATCGTTATCCACTTTGGAAGAATTTGCTCATCATCGCCGTGGTGGTGTTTGGCTTCTACTATGCGGCGCCAAACTTGTACACCCCCGATCCCGCTTTGCAGATAGGTGGGGCTAATGGTTCGCAAACCCTCGATGCGGCGCTGCTAGCGCAGGCGGAGCAGGCCCTCGATGATGCGGGTATCGCTTATTTCGGTGAAGAGCTACAGCAGGGTGGCAAGACGGCTCTGATACGGCTGAAAGATCGAGACCAGCAATTGCGTGCCCAGGCGCTGCTCGCCAGAGCACTGGGCGATGCCTATATTGTGGCTCTGAATTTGGCCCCCACAACCCCCGCCTGGCTCACCGCTGGTGGTGCCCAGCCCATGAAATTAGGGCTCGATTTAAGCGGTGGTGTTCACTTCAAGCTTGAGGTCGATGCCGAGGCGGCCACCGCCCGACGTTTGGAAATGTACGAGAACGGTATTAAACGTGGCCTGCGAGAAGCGCGAGTGCGTGGTTTGGTGACCTTGGACAACCGTCAGGTCGCCATGCGGTTCCGGGATGAAGAGTCGAGGGAGGCTGCCCGTCGCATAACCGCCGAGCTTTACCCTGAGCTACTCCTCGATCGTGTGGATGAGGAAGACAGCTGGAATCTGTTCGCTCAAGTGACCGAGCAAACCATTAAAGACGTGGTCGATTATGCGGTGTCCCAGAACCTCACCACCATTCGCAATCGCGTTAATGAATTAGGTGTCTCTGAACCTTTGGTACAACGCCAAGGCAGCAATCGCATCGTCGTTGAGCTCCCGGGTATTCAGGATACCGCTGAAGCTAAACGGATTTTGGGTAAAGTCGCGAATCTTGAATTCCGTTTAGTGGCAGAAACCAATGCCCCGGTCACCGAGCGGCAGCGATTTGAATATCGCAGTGACGACCGCGCTGGTATGACCGAGTGGCTTGAGCGTGACCTGGTTATCAGTGGTGAGCGCGTGTCGGGAGCCAGCTCAGGGTTCGACCAGAACGGGCAGCCTAATGTCTTGATTAATCTCGACAGCGAAGGCGGCATGCTGATGTCACGGGCAACCCGCAATAACATCAAGCGGCGTATGGGCGTGCTGTTTATTGAGCGCAAGTACCGGACCCGTTACGAGCGGGATGAGGACGGCAACGAAGTAGCGATTCGCGTGCCCTACGATGAGAAAAAATTGCTGACTGCACCGGTCATCCAATCGGCTCTGGGGGCTTCGTTTCAAATAACGGGACTCGACAGCCCCGGTGAAGCGTCTGAACTTGCGCTTATGTTGCGCGCTGGTGCCCTCGCAGCGCCCATTAGCTTTGTTGAGGAGCGAACTGTTGGTCCGAGCTTAGGGGCTGAGAATATCGCCCTCGGGGTGAAATCAGTACAGATTGGCCTGGCGCTGGTAGTGGTCTTCATGCTCTTGTACTACCGGGTGTTTGGTATCGCAGCGGTTATTGCCCTGTCCTGCAACCTGGTATTGCTGCTCGCGTGTATGTCGCTCCTTGGGGCCACCCTGACCCTGCCGGGTATTGCCGGTATCGTGTTAACCGTCGGTATGGCGGTCGACGCCAATGTGTTGATATTTGCGCGCATTCGCGAGGAGTTGGCTAATCGCATGTCGCCGCAAATGGCGATTCACGCGGGGTTTGAGCGAGCTGTTGCCACCATTTTAGACGCCAACATCACAACGCTTATTGTTGCGATCATTCTCTACGCCGTGGGCACTGGACCTGTTAAAGGATTTGCGGTGACCCTGTCTCTGGGCATCATGACATCGATGTTCACTGCCATTTTGGGCACCCGCGCGCTCATTAACGTTATTTATGGGGGCCGTAGGGTCGATACCCTATCGATCGGTCGAATACCCCAGCAAATTGCCCAGGGGGATGACGCATGAACGTGTTGCCTTTCATGAAGTGGCGCATGCTCGCCGCCGGTTTCTCGCTTGTTGCTATGCTGATTGCTGTTGGTTCCCTTGCTGTCAATCAGCTCAACTGGGGACTGGATTTCACGGGCGGCACACTGGTAGAGATTGAATACAGTGACAGTGCTGATCTCGACAAGATTCGCGGCACCCTCGATACCCAGGGCTATGAGGGTGCTGTTGTGGTGAGCTTTGGTACCGATCGCGATGTCTTGGTGCGCTTGCCCCAGGGTTACTCCGATGACGAAGGGGTTGCCATGGTTGATGTGCTGCGATCGGTAACCGATTTGGAGGTCGAGCTGCGCCGTATCGAGTTTGTAGGGCCCCAGGTCGGTGACGAACTCCGTGAGCAAGGTGGTTTGGCCATGTTACTGGCCCTCGGGCTTGTGATGCTCTATGTGGGCTTTCGATTTCAGGTGAAGTTCGCGGTAGGGGCTGTGGTTGCCCTGGCCCACGACGTGCTGTTTGTGTTGGGTTTCTTTTCCCTGACCGGCATCGAATTTGACCTCACCGTACTGGCCGCCATTTTGGCGGTCATCGGTTACTCCCTCAACGACACTATTGTGGTTGCCGATCGTATTCGGGAAAACTTGCGAAAACTGCGTCGTACTGCACCGCTCGATGTGATTAACGTTTCGCTGACCGAGACCCTTGGGCGGACGTTAGTAACATCCTTAACAACGTTGCTGGTGTTGGTTGCACTTGCCGTGTTTGGTGGCGACATGATTCACGGCTTTGCCCTTGCTCTCTTGGTGGGTGTTGCTATTGGTACTTACTCGTCCATCTACGTATCTGCCACCACGTTGCTTGCCATGGGCGTCTCGAAGGACGATGTGGCCATCCCCATAAAAGAGGGTTTAGAGGAGGATGGCAGTCAGGTCTGACCGACTAGCGCAGTGCAGGTGCGACCACTTGGAGCACCTGTTTGAAAATCTTGGGTGCGCCACACACAATATTGCCACTGCTCAGATAGTTCTCGGAGCCGTCAATATCGCCGACTAGGCCACCCGCTTCGCGAATAAGCAGAGCACCGGCTGCCATGTCCCACGGCTTCAAGCCAATCTCCCAAAAGGCGTCCAGGCGCCCTGCAGCGACATAGGCAAGATCCAGTGCTGCGGCACCTGCGCGCCGAATACCCATCGATTGTCCTGCCAGTGCCGCCATCGATTGGGCATAGGCGGGCAATTTATCGGCCATGTGACCCATGAACGGAATGCCGGTGCCCAATAAAGAGCGCTGTAGATCGGTTTGGCTACTCACGCGAATACGTCGGCCATTGAGCTGAGCGCCTCGTCCCCGCGAAGCAATGAATTCCTCACGACGCACTGGGTCCACAATCACCGCATGCTCTATCTTGCCGCCTTTGAGACAGGCGATAGATATGCAGTAGTGGGGGATGCCACGCATGAAGTTAGTAGTGCCATCGAGGGGGTCGATAACCCAGACATATTCCGCCTGCTCCGCACCCGTGCGTCCGCTTTCTTCACATAAAAAGCCGTGATCAGGATAGGCTTTGCGCAATTGGTAAAGAATTTCTTTCTCGGCAGCGATATCGATTTCCGTCACGAAATCGGCGGCGCCTTTTGCGTGTCGTCGAACCGAGTCTAGGTCGTCTGAGGCGCGCACGATCATATCGCCCGCTTTGCGCGCGGCACGCAGTGCGATAGTGGTCATCGGTTCCATGGCTGACTCCCTGGTCGGTTGGTTAAACGCATCGGTTGGCAAAGAACGGCGGTCGCAGGAACCGCGGGCGCGCATCATAGCAGGGCTGTGGTCGTAGATTCACGGGCTTTGTTACACTCCGCAGCCTTTTTCCCCTACAAACACCGCTTCTTGGATGTGGCGATGTGAGGTCTACGCTTTATGGCGCTTGAGAATATCGACATTGTGCTCGTTAACAGCCTGCACTCCGGGAACATCGGTGGTGTTGCCCGTGCGATGAAAAACATGGGCTTGAGCCGCTTAACCCTCGTCAAGCCGTTGGAATATCCCGCTCCCGAAGCCATCTGGCGCGCTGCATCCGCAAGTGATGTGCTCGATGGGGCGCGAATTGTCGAGACGGTGCAAGAGGCGGTTGCCGATGCACAATTTATTGTGGGTACGAGCGCCCGCGGTCGCACCATTCCATGGCCGATTCAGGACGCCCGCCAGTGCGCTGCGCGAGTGCTGAACAACAGCGGGCGGGGCGAGCGGGTGGCTATACTGTTTGGTAGGGAAGACCGGGGTTTGTTGAACGAGGAACTGGAGTTGTGCAATTTACACTGTCACATACCCACCCACGTTGGGTATCCGTCTCTTAATTTGGCCATGGCAGTACAAATTGTGGCCTATGAGATTCGCATGCATGCGTTGAATGCATCCCAGTCTGAGCCCGAGCCCGAGGATGCCCAATGGGATACGCCGTTTGCAACCGCCGACAATATGGCCCGGTTCTACACTCATCTGGAACAGACACTCATTGACATAGGATTCCTGGATCCCAAGGCCCCACGGCAACTCATGCGCCGTCTGCGACGTTTGTACAACCGAGTACGTCTCGATGAGATGGAGCTGAACATTCTGCGAGGCATCCTCAAAGAGACCCAACGAGCGATTAAACCGAACGATCGGGACATAAAAACCGACTAAAAAGCTGGGTTTTTTACTTGAGTAAATTAGTGGGTTTTGCTAATTTGTCTTCAGTCGTGGAGGGGGATGCCCATGAAATTGACAACCCGTGGCCGCTACGCGGTAACCGCTATGCTGGACTTAGCCATTCACGGTAGTGAGCGGCCAGTGTCTCTTGCCGACATCTCCGGTCGACAGGAAATATCACTGTCCTATTTGGAGCAGCTGTTTTCAAAGCTGCGTCGAAATGGACTGGTGCACAGCGTCCGTGGTCCGGGTGGCGGCTATCATTTGGCCAGGGCTGAAAGCGCCATCTTTGTGGCTGAAATTATTGATGCGGTTGACGAGTCGGTGGATGTCACCAACTGCCATGGCAAAGGTAATTGTCAGCAAGGGGAGGTGTGTTTAACCCATCACCTTTGGCTGGATTTAAGCGAGCAGATTCACGCATTTCTCAGTCAAATTAGCCTGGGCGATTTAGTAGGACGACGTGAAGTACAGGCGGTTAGCGCTCGACAGGCACTGTATGGACTCACGTCGCCGCAAGTGCAGCAATTGGTACTGCGCTAACGACCGTTATTTGGAGGTAGCTCAATCATGAACGCGCCGTTGAAAACACCGATTTATTTCGATTACTTGTCCACCACACCGGTCGACCCGCGGGTAGTCGATGCGATGACCCAGTGCTTGTCGATGGACGGCACCTTTGGCAATCCCGCGTCGCGCTCTCACCTGTTCGGTTGGAAAGCCGAGGAGGCGGTTGAGAATGCACGTATTCAGGTGGCAGAGCTAATCAACGCCGATCCCCGTGAGATCGTTTGGACGTCGGGTGCCACTGAATCCGATAACCTCGCCATCAAGGGCGTGGCCCACTTTTATCAAAAGAAAGGCAAGCATATTGTCACCTCNAAAATCGAGCACAAAGCCGTGCTCGATACCTGCCGTCAATTAGAGCGGGAGGGATATGAAGTGACCTACCTTGAGCCCGACGAGCGCGGTTTAACAACCCCGGCGATGGTGGAAGCGGCCCTGCGAGACGACACCATTTTGGTCAGTGTCATGCACGCTAACAATGAGATTGGTGTTGTCAACGACGTCGCCGGTATCGGTGAGGTCTGCCGCGCGCGCGGTGTGCTTTACCATGTCGATGCGGCTCAAAGTGCAGGTAAGGTCATCATCGATATGGAGACCATGAAAATTGATCTGCTGTCCATGTCGGGTCACAAGATGTACGGACCCAAAGGCATTGGCGCGTTGTATGTTCGGCGCAAACCGCGGGTTCGCATCGAGTCCCAGATGCATGGTGGTGGGCACGAGCGAGGCATGCGCTCAGGCACCCTACCTACCCACCAAATTGTTGGTATGGGCGAGGCAGCACGGATTGCGAAGGAAGAAATGGCAAGTGAAGCGGTCCGCTTAAGCACTCTGCGACACCGGTTTTGGGATGGGATCAAAGATATCCCTGAAGTGCACATAAATGGCGATGTTGAGCAGCGGTTGCCCGGGGCGCTCAACGTGAGCTTCGCCTTTGTTGAGGGTGAGTCTCTCATTATGGCGCTCAAGGACCTGGCGATCTCTAGCGGTTCAGCCTGTACATCGGCGAGCCTCGAGCCCTCGTACGTGTTGCGCGCTCTTGGTTTGAATGATGAGTTGGCGCACAGTTCCCTACGATTCAGTTTTGGACGTTTTACCACCGATGACGAGGTGGATCACGCCATCGCCCAGCTGCGTCACGCCGTCGACAAGTTGCGTGAGTTATCGCCGCTTTGGGACATGTACCAAGACGGTATCGATTTGAACAGTATCGAGTGGGCAGCCCATTAAGCGGCTCCCCTGAACCCACATTGACGCGCTATGGGGCGCGTGCTGAGGAGGTATCAACATGGCATACAGCGAAAAAGTGATCGATCACTATGAGAACCCCCGCAACGTCGGCAAATTTGACGATGATGATCAGGGGATCGGTACGGGCATGGTCGGTGCACCGGCCTGTGGTGACGTCATGCGTTTACAAATCAAGGTCAACGCCGATGGTGTTATTGAGGATGCCAAGTTCAAAACTTACGGCTGTGGCAGTGCCATTGCATCAAGCTCGCTATTGACCGAATGGGTTAAAGGCAAGCGGGTGGATGAGGCCGAGCAGATCAAAAATACCGAGATCGCAAAGGAGTTGTCCTTGCCCCCGGTAAAAATCCATTGCTCGGTACTGGCCGAGGATGCCATCAAGGCTGCGGTTAAGAACTACCGTGAGAAGCAGGGTCAGTAATGGCTATTAGTGTCACTGAATCGGCGGCACAACATGTGACTCGGCAGCTCACGGCCCGAGGCCGAGGGGAGGGCATCCGTATTGGTGTGAAGACATCAGGGTGCTCAGGCTTAGCCTATGTGCTCGAGTTTGTCGACGAGCCCACCGAGGACGATCAGGTATTTGAAGACTTCGGCGTCAAGCTATTTGTCGATCCCAAGAGCTTGGTGTATCTCGACGGAACCGTCGTCGATTTCGCCAAGGAGGGGTTGAACGAGGGGCTTGAATTCCGAAATCCGAATGTCAATGGCGAGTGTGGTTGTGGTGAAAGCTTCACTGTCTGACCCGACCTTGGCCGCTGAGGCGCCGCCGCAGCGCAGTCGCGATTATTTCGAGCTGTTCGGCTTGCCCGCGCAATTCGATATCAACATCGACGATTTGGCGGTGCGTTTTCGCAAGTTACAAATGCGTTTCCATCCCGATAAATTTGTCTCCGCCGGCGCTGTGGAGCAGCGGGTGGCGGCGCAGATATCTGCCGATATCAACACAGGTTACCGTGTGCTGAGTAATCCCGTGAGTCGCGCCCGGTTTATGCTCGAGCGGGCGGGAATGAACCTGGAGAAGGTCGAGCGCCAGCCCATGCCTGGGGATTTTCTGCTACAGCAAATGGAGCTCAGAGAGGCGGTTACACAGCTCAAACAAGGTAATGACAGCGAACGTACGACCTTACACCAGCAGGTTGCAGAGCTGTATGAGCAGCATATCGAGGCCTTTCAAGTGGCGCTGCAGGCCGGCGATTTTGACGTGGCAGGATCCGTGTGGCAGCGCCTTTTGTTTGTCGACAAACTTCGGCAGGAGATCGAGCTAGCGACAGCTCAGCACTGACCAAGGATTTTCATGGTTTTACTCCAGATAGCGGAGCCCGGAGCGGCCCCAGCCGCCCACGCGCGGCGCAAAGTGGGTCTCGGTATTGATTTGGGCACGACCAATAGTCTCGTCGCGCATTTTGATGGCCAAGACATCCAGGTACTTGCGGACGAGAGCGGGCACAGTATTGTGCCCTCGGTCGTGCATTATCACCCCGATGGGGTCACTGTAGGTTCGTCAGCCTTGGCCGCTGTTGACGGCGCCCACCATGACACTATTGCGTCTGCGAAGCGTTTCATGGGACGGGCCCGCGATGATGTCAGCGATGGGGGGCATCTTCTCTTTGCCGAGGGCGACACGCTGGCGTTTGCGACTTCCCAAGGGCCGAAGACCCCGGTTGAGGTTTCATCGGCGATCTTGGGAGCTCTTGCGGATCGTGCGCGCACCGCTCTTGCTCAAGAAGCCGATGGTGTGGTTATCACGGTGCCGGCCTACTTTGATGATGCTCAGCGCCAAGCCACCCGGCAAGCTGCGGAACTCGCTGGGCTGCGTGTATTGCGACTGCTCAATGAGCCCACTGCAGCGGCCATTGCCTACGGTCTCGATAGTGATGAAGAGGGCGTTATTGCGGTTTACGACTTGGGCGGAGGCACCTTCGATGTTTCTATTTTGCGGCTGCATCGGGGCGTCTTTGAGGTGTTGGCCACGGGTGGTGACAGCGCCTTAGGCGGTGATGATTTTGATTTGGCGTTGGCCAACTTCCTGCAACACCACGCAGGCCTGAATCAGCTGACGGCGTCCCAGCGGCGTCAACTTCTTGCGGTGGCTAGACAGGCGAAAGAAGCGCTCACCCACAACGAGGCTATCCGTGTGTCAATGTCGACGGTGGTTTCCGACGCCCCTCCGGTTGAGCTCAATCGCAGCGCATTTAATAGTCTTACAGCCGATTTGGTGAATCGATCTCTCGATGCCTGTCGACAGTGCGTGATCGATGCACAGGTAACAGCGGTTGATCGTGTCGTTTTGGTGGGCGGGTCGACCCGGATGCCCATCATTAGCGAGGTTGTGGCCGCGCTCTTTGGCAGAGAACCCCTGAACAGCATCGATCCCGATCTGGTGGTAGCTATGGGTGCTGCTCGCCAGGCGGATGTGCTGGTTGGCAATCGGACTGGCGATGAGATGGTATTGCTTGATGTCACGCCATTGTCTTTGGGGGTGGAGACGTACGGCGGGCTCGTCGAGCGCCTGGTGCCGCGCAACACCACGATACCGGTGACCCGCGCTCAAGAATTCACCACCGCTCGAGACGGGCAAACAGGTCTGGTGGTGCATGTGGTTCAGGGTGAGCGTGAGCAGGTGGTCGATTGCCGCTCTTTAGCTCGATTCGAATTAAAAGGCATTCCACCCATGGTCGCCGGCGCCGCGCGGATCCTGGTGACCTTTCAGGTCGATGCTGACGGATTATTAGAGGTGTCTGCCCGCGAGGAAACCACGGGCACCAGTGCCCATGTGGTGGTTAAGCCCGCCTATGGCTTGGCC
>PR_CR_10_Liq_2_inCRDRAFT_1000089_pt1 | contig 26215 bp, 20 predicted proteins | sample PRCRCaboRojoPR_FD_10245 | JGI IMG/M metagenome (IMG submission 10245) | reverse complement strand
GGGCTATTGCAAAAGTTAGCCACGGCAGCACCTGCGGCAGGCGTTGAATACGGCTTCTAAAACCGTATATTACGCCTATATTTAAAAAATAAGCTCATGAGCGCCTATTTTTCGACAGCTGCGCCTGATTTTAAGGCCCTGGCACTTCCGGATAAGGTTAGTGTGGTGGGGTATGCGGCTATTATTTAACAACCTCAACTCACCCCCACTTCCCGCGCCCCCTTCCGGATAATCTTCTTCGCGTCCCGGCCTTTCTCCGCCTCCCCGTTGGCATTCCACCAGACGATAGCGCCGGTAGGGCAGCGCTGAATGGCGTCCTTGCTTTCTGCTGCCGCACCGTGGTGGATGACCGGTAAGTTGTAGGCCATCTCAATCAGTCCACCGGGCGCATCCATAGCGCAGCGCCCGCAGGCCGTGCAGGCGACCTCGCAGTCTTCGAGAATTTCGTTACCCTGCTCCAGATTTTTGCAGGCCACCCAGAGGTGGTTCTGCAGGGGCTCCAGAGAGAACAAGCCCTTGGGGCAGGCTTCTACGCAGTCGCCGCAAGCCGTGCACTTGTCGGTATCCACTACTGGCAGTCCCTGTTCGTCCATCTGTATGGCATCAAAATCACAGACCACCTCACAGTCGCCGTAGCCCAGGCAACCCCAGGAACAACCTTTGCCACCACCGCTGACCAGGGCGGCAGCCTGACAGCTCTGCATGCCCTCGTATTGTGCCCTTACCCGGGCAACATTTGCCCCGCCGGCACAGGCCAGACGGGCGACTTTGCGGTCTTCATTGCCCAGCGCCACGCCTAAGTACCCGGCGATCCGCTCCCGAGCCTCCTCAGAGCTGACCGTACATTTACCCGGCAGGGCTTCCCCCCCAACCAACGCTTCCGCGAAAGGACGGCAACCAGGATACCCACAGGCACCACAGTTGGCGTGCGGTAGCATATCTTCTACCGTGTCAATACGCGGGTCCTCATACACGTACAGCTTCTTATTGGCCAGTACGAGCATAAGGGCGAGCAGGAAAGTCAGGCCTCCGAGGGCAGCTATGGCGGTCAGGATAGTCATATCAGTTCGTTTTCTAGTAAATCACCTCCGCCCACTTGCCACCGGCAATCAGCTCGGCTTTGCGCTGTGCCCACTTTTCCTTGGAGCCCAGTACTTTGGCAAAGGCTTTGTCGAGGTTGTCTTTCACCTTAGCGTAGCCGGCCACGTAGATGTAGGTATTCACCTGATTCAGCATCTCGAGCAGCTCTGATGCACGGTCTTCGATGGCTTTGTCCAGCTCAATCGGGTCCAGCCACTTCGGCCGCGGGCTGAGGGCACGGAATGCACGGAAAGTGTCCTCATCGTAGTAGTTCATGAGGTCGCCGTCCTTGTCATTGAGGTAGAGCAGCTCCAGGCCGGAGCGGGCTCCGTAAAACAGGCGGATCTTGCCTTTCCAGTCTTTCTCTTCCGTAAAAATGTGCTTGACGAAAGCGCGGAAAGGTGCAATACCTGTTCCCATACCGATCAGAATGAGATTGGCTGTTTTGTCCTCAGGCACTGAGAAGGGCAGCCCAAATGGCCCGGTGATCGTGATTTCATCCCCGGCCTTGCGGTCGCAGAGGTAGTTGGAGGCCACGCCCTTGTAGCGTTCGCCATTCACATCATCCACATACGCGCAACGCTTGACCAGCATAGTGAGCAGGGTGTGCCCATTCTCCCGCTTTGGCAGGTCGGCCACGCTGTACAGCCTGTGGTGTTGGGTATTGCCAAACTCATCCTTGTGGTTCAGCAGCACGCCAAAGCTTTGGTCTACCGCACAGTCGAAGCCAGGCTCCAGCACTTCCAGCTGAATTTCCCGGACCTCATCGGTATCCATTGGCGTAAGGCGCTCAGTTTTGCGCACAGCAGCCCTAAAACGGGGCTCGGTCTGATAATCTGCTAAGTATGCCATGGTTGTTGTTTTTAAGGTTTATTGATCGAGACTTGACAAGAGCTTTGGTGTTGCCCTGGGAAACTTATCAAGCCAGGTCAGTTCTCTTTTTTGCACACGCCTCCTTTGCACCCACAGTCGCCGCAGCTCCGGCGCTCCGCCAGCACATCCTCATCGGTGATTTGGTCAGCAAACACCTGCCGCCATACGGATTGGATGAGTAGCCAGTAGACCATGAGGGCGACTACGCCGACAAGTCCGATGATTAGAGAGGAAGTCATGGTTTTTATTTTTGTGAGGTTGCCCTCAAATTAAAATTATCAATCATTTCCTACGGGTGCTGTTACTTGGTCAAGGTTGAGGTTAAGGTTGAGGTTAAGGTTGAGGCTAAGGTTTAGGTTGAGGCATACACAGCGTGTACTCCGGGGGCGGCAGCGAGCTGCCTATTGCCTTTGAGGAAGAAAGCAGCTTGCTGCCGCGGCGGGCGAATATGCCCCTGCTCGCCTCAACCTTAACCTCGACCTCAGCCTAGCTTACCCTCCCAATCCCGCAAACCCCATAAACGACAGCGACAAAATACCCGCTATCAAAAGGGTCAGGGCCGTACCTTTCACCACACCGGGCACCTCCGCAAATTCCAGTCGCTCCCGCAAGCCGGCGATCAGCACCAGCGCCAACGTAAACCCGGCACCGGCACCCAGCGCATAAACCAGGCTTTCCACCATTCCGTACCCCTTTTGGGTTTGGAATAGCGCCAGGCCCAGAATCGCGCAATTGGTGGTGATGAGCGGCAGGAAGATACCCAGGGCGCGGAACAACGCCGGGCTCATCTTGCGCACAAACATTTCCACCAGCTGTACCGTGGAGGCAATCACTACAATGAAGCTGATGAGCTGCAGAAACGGCGCACCCACGGCAATCAAAAACGCATTGATACCATACGCGCACACGGAGCTGATCAGCATCACAAAGGTCACTGCACCACCCATTTTCGTAGCTGTCTCGAGCTTACCCGACACCCCCAGAAAGGGGCAGATGCCGAGGAAGTACGCCAGTACAAAGTTGTTGATCAGGCTGGCGTTGATGAAGATGTACCATAGGGATTCCTCTTTCATGTCGTCGCTCGTTTTTGCTTCAGAATATTAAAGAGCAGCAGCCAAATCGCCAGCGTGAAGAAGCCGCCCGCAGGAAGTATCATCACAATCCAGTTCTGGAAACCATCCGGGAAAAGGCCGAAGCCAAAGATGCTGCCACTACCGAGCACCTCCCGTACCACGCCCAGGCAAAGCAGGGCGAAAGTGAAGCCTACCCCCATGCCCAGCGCATCAAGCATCGATTGCCCCACCGTATTCTTTGAAGCGAAGGCTTCCGCCCGGCTCAGGATAAGGCAGTTCACCACGATGAGCGAGATAAAGGCGCCCAGACTTTTGTGCAGCTCTACGCTGATGGCCATAATGGCATAGTCCGTAATCGTCACAAAGGTGGCGATGATGAGAATGTAGGAGGCAATACGCACCTGTTTCGGTATGAAGTGGCGCAGGGAGGACACCAGCACATTCGACATCAGCAGTACAAAGGCCGTAGCCAGCCCCATCGCCAGGGCATTCATAGAAGTATTCGTCACAGCCAGCACCGGGCACATACCCAGCACCTGCACAAAAACCGGGTTGTCTTTCCACAAGCCGCGCAGGAAGGTATCCGCCGAAGAGCTGTCCTCCAGTGCCGCGAAAAATCCGGATTTGTCCGTATGCTTATTCATGGCTTTGCGTTTGTGGCTTGAATCGTTCTTTTGCTTCGTAGAGCCTGGGCACCCATTCGGCGGTGCTCGTGCTCAGCGCTTCGGTCACTGCCTTGGAGGAAATCGTAGCACCAGTAATGCCGTCCACTTCCCAGGCGTTCTGCTTTTCGCCGCTTTTGGCGTAAGTAATCTCGTTCTTCAGGCTGTTGCCATCCGTTCCGACCGCCACCGACAGGGCCTCAAAATTGGCCAGGAAGGCAGGGTCTTTCTCAATTTTATCGCCCAGCCCGGGTGTCTCTTTGCTCTCCAGCACGTAGAAACCAACCAGTGCTTCCTGCGCAGGGTCATAGCCGTACAGCACACGGATTTCACCGGCATATCCCAGCCCTACGGCAGGCAGTGCAAAGCCGGTCAGGGTGCCGCTTTCGCTAAAACCGGCGTAGACACGCTGCCCCTCAGCTTCGGTGCCTTTCAGGGGCGAGAAGGCGTTGCCATCCCAGTAGTAACCAGCAGTGGTCATGGTGCCGGGCAGGACTTTGAAAATCGCCTGCTCCAGAGCTGCCGCTTTATTTTTTGCGATAATGGGCTTGGTGCCCTCGTACGTCAGCACGATGAGCAGGGCGCACATCAGGCCGATGCCGACCATGGCGAACAGCATCTTGTTGCTGTTGCCGGTAGCCGCTTTTTGCTCGGGTGCTATCGTCATCGTCTCGCTCATACGGCTTTGGCTTTTTTATTGGTTCCGTAAACGCGGTTTTGCAGGGCGCTGTCAATGTGAGGTGATACGGCATTAGCCAGCAGGATAGCGTACATCACGCCTTCCGGCAAACCGCCCCATAGCCGGATGACCACCACCAGCAGCCCGATCAGCACACCGTACACCACCACGCCTTTTGCGGTAAGCGGGGAAGCGACCATATCGGTAGCCATGAATACCGCCCCCAGCATCAATCCGCCGGAAAACAGCATGAATACCGGCGAAGGGTAAGCCTCCGCATCCACCCAGTGCATAATGCCGCTGAGCACATAGACCGTCAGCAGGATGGAGACCGGGATGCGCCAGTTCATCATATTGCGGGCGATGAGGTAGATACCGCCCAGCACAATCAGCAGGGCGCAGGTCTCCCCGGCCGAGCCGCTGACCAGCCCGAGGGCGAGGTCCGCTGAATCTGCCGCCACTCCGTCAAATTTGAAGGCCGACAATGGTGTCGCGCCGGAAACCGCATCGTAAGTGGGCTCCATAAAGGGCAATGCCAAAGTGGAACTCGCAATATCCGTAAAGCGCCCTTCCAGAAAAGCCGGATGCCAAGTGGTAATCGCTGCCGGGAAAGCCGCCTGCAGTACCGCGCGCCCGACCAGCGCCGGATTGAAAGTGTTGTACCCCAATCCGCCGAAGGCAAATTTGCCGAGGGCAATCGCAATTACACTGCCCACAAAAGCCATCCACAGCGGGAAGGCAGGGGGCAGGGTCAGGCCCAAAAGCAAACCGGTGATCGCTGCTGACCAATCGTTGACGGTGCTTTCCTTGCCCGACCACCGGCAAAGCAGATGCTCAGTCAGAATTGCTGCCACCACAGAGGTAACGAGCAGCAGAAACACGCTCAGCCCAAAGGCGTAGACCGCAAAAGCCGATGCCGGCAGCATGGCCCACACCACGTTGCGCATGATGTCGTCCGTACTGACGCCTAGCTTGAGGTGGGGAGAGGTGCTGATATGTAGGGTCTGCTTAAACATTCGCTGCTTCCTTTTTAGCCGCCGCCCGCTTGCGGACCACGCCCTTCGACATTCGGAAATACTGTACCAGCGGGATATTGGACGGGCAGACGTAAGAGCAGGAGCCACATTCAAAGCAGTCCATCAGGTTGTGATCGGCTGCCATCTCGTCGTAGGCTTCAAACTTCGCCAGTATGCCCATCTGTGACGGGTTGAGGGAAATCGGGCAGGCATCCACGCAGGCCCCGCACTTAATGCAGGGGTAGACCTTGTCCGCCCGGCGCACTTCATTATCCGTAAAGGCCAAAATACCGGAAGTCCCCTTGGTGATGGAAATATCCAGGTTGGACACCGCCATGCCCATCATCGGGCCACCGAGGTAGACCTCGCTCAGGTTGTCCGCTACGCCGACTTCTTCCAGTACGAAGCGCAGGGGCGTCCCGACGGGGATGAGGTAATTGCCTTTTTTCTTTACCCCCGGTCCGGTGATGGTCACCACCCGTTCCTGTATGCCGCGCCCGTGGGGCAACAGCCGACCGATCTCAGCCGTAGTCGCTACATTCACCACTACCGCACCGACATCAATCGGCAGTCCGCCCGAGGGCACTTCCCTGCCCATGACCGAGGTAATGAGCATTTTCTCAGAGCCCTGCGGGTATTTGACCGGCACGACTTCCACCGTTACGGGCAGCCCTTCCGGGATATTCCGGGACAGGTGCTCCGCAGCGTCTTTTTTGTTGGCTTCTATGCCAATGATGGCGCGTGGCGCACCGGTGGCTTTCAGCAGGTAGCGGATACCCATGAAGATATCCTCCGCCTGTTCCAGCATGACGCGGTGGTCGGTCGTCAGGTAAGGCTCACATTCGATGCCGTTGAGCAGCAGCACTTCACACTGCTTGCCTTCCGGCACTTTCAGCTTGACGTGGGTAGGGAAGGCCGCCCCGCCGAGGCCTACAATACCGGCATTCTGAATGCCTTGCAGGATGTCCTCCGGCGTAGCGGTCTCCCAGTCGAGCCCGTCGCTTTCCAGCACTTCCTGCCCGGAGGCAGGGAAGGCTTCCAGGTAAATACCCAGGGACATTTCCCCTTTTGCCGTAGGCACGTTCGCGATCTTGCGCACCCGGCCGGAGACCGGCGCGTGCAGCGGTACCGAAACGTAGCCACCGGCTTCCGCCAGGAGCTGCCCGCGCATCACTTCCTGCCCTTCCCGAACTATGATTTTGGAAGGGGCACCGATGTGCTGCGACACAGGCAGTACAAGCAGCGGCGCAAAGGCAAACTGCCGGATGGGCAGGCCATTGGTCTCGCTTTTGTGCTCCGGCGGGTGGATGCCGTGGCGAAAGGTTTTATGTCCGAAATTAAACAGCCCCATTAGTTATACTTTTCGCCTCGCTTGATCCATTTCTCCTGTCCTTCCGGATTGGCGGGCAGGCCGGGATGAATGACCTGTGCGGTACATTTCTCGGCTGCTTTCACCAGGTCCTCGTAGGAACCGGCATTGGGATCCTTAATCTCAGCTTGGTTATTGCTGTTGTAAGCAAATACCTTCGAGTTGATCTTGATGCACTCGTCACAGGCCGTGCACTCCTCGGATTCTATCCAGGGCCCTTGTCCTGTGGCGGTCGCTACAGCGGTCTCTGCTTCTGCTGCGCTGCCATTGGTGGCAGGTGCTGCATCGAAGTTGAGGGCAGCAGCATCTACGCCCAGCTCATCGAAGTTGCCGCCGGCGGCCATCTTCATCAGCCCTTTGGCGATATTGCTGACCACCTCGTTGCGGATCTTGCCCTCCAGGTCTTCCGGAGTAGCTTCCACCTCTTCCTTCACGCCGGCGATGGCACGCAGCATGATCCAGAAGTCGCGGCGTTCCTCGCAGGAATCCACAATGGTTTCTGCCACGAGCACCCGGGTGAGGTGCTGCTTTTGGTCGACCGTCCAGATGAACGGGAATTTGCCTTCCCGCTCTTCGGGACTCATTTCGAGGAAATCGGTCAGGACGACCATATTGTCGTTCCAGGCTTCGCGCGGCACTTTACGGAAGTGTTTGCGGAAGCGTGCCTCCGTGAGGGCAAAGTCGGCAAAGGTCATCGCCACTTCCAGGCTCTTCTCACGGCCATTTTCCAGGTACTTGAGCTGATAGGTTGGCCAGTTGCTGTGCAGGTCCGGGTTGCCGCTGAGGTCGAATGCCTCTTCCGGCTTCACACCCATTTCAGGATTGTACCTGAATACCGGATAAGCCCGGGATTCTACCGCCAGCTTCGCCTGATGCGCACCGAGGTCATCGGCTACGCCGTGCTCCGGCTGACAGGTGGTGTACAGGTTGAACAGGGCCGGGCGCTTCGCCATCAGGCCATCGATGAAACCTTCGATCATATGGCTCGTGTTCGCCAGGGTGGCCTGCATCACGTAGGTGTTGCGGTGCGCCATAGCGATCAGCCCGATTTCCTTGCGCGGCTCCGGCTTGCCTTTCCAGACTTTGCCATACTGCGCCATATCGGATACCTGGCCGATGAAGCCCGAAGTACAAGCCTGACCTCCGGTATTGGAGTACACCTGTGTATCCACTACGATGACTTTGATCGGCTTACCGGAAGCCATCAGGCGGGAGAGGTTTTGGAAGCCGATGTCGTACATGGCACCATCACCGCCCAGAGCGACTACCGGTGGGCACAACAGCCATTCCTCATCGGTAAACTGTTTCCAGTTGAAGTAAGTGAGGAAGGAATCGTGCTCGCTCGGGTCGTATTTGCCATCGAGCATCAGCTCGGCTTTGCGGATGGTTTTGAAGCCCTCTGCCATTTTGGCCATGTGCCCCTCGAAAACGCCCATCGCCATTGACGGGGAATCCTGGAAGAGGTGGTTGGCCCATGGGAATGGGTAGGGGTTATACGGGTAGGTACTGCCCCAAACGGAGGTACAGCCGGTGGAATTGAGCATGCCCATATTGGTACGCCCCTTGCCGGTCAGGCCATCTGTATATTTCCACTTGAGGTTCTTCAGTTTGGCGAGCAGTTGGGAGACTTCGCGCAGCCATTCCTGGTCGATCGGCTGTGTGCCTTTTTCGGACTCAAAACGGCTGGCGATACCGGATACGGTAAGGTCACCACTGCTCATTTCGGAGACAATCTTCGTCATCAGGTCGGCATCGCTCACATTCACCGTGCTGAACAGCTTCTGCTGAATGTGCTGCTCCAGGCGGTTGATGAGCTCCGTCAGGCGGGTCACGTGCTGCCTGATGCGTGGCTGCATGAGCGCCTCTACGGTAGCGGTGAAGATGTGTACGACTGACTTTTCAGAACATCCCAGGCAGGCGCCATCGCCACTTGCGAAGTTTTGGTAGGCCTCCTTGTTGAGGAGTAGGGTCTCCAGCGGGCCGATCTTTTCTTCCAGATCGTCAATGCGGTTGTATTCTTCCGGCGTGTTGGGCAGGTCGGTCCAGAGGTCCCAGTTCTGCCGCAGGGTGGCTACGGAGTCTTCGGTCTGTGTGATGGGGCGCAGGGCGTCGTCATCGCAGACTTCGATACATTCCATACAGCCCTTGCAGGTGGTCGGGTTCAGGGTAATGCTGAACAGGCCGCCGCTGCCGGCTTGCTGCTTTTCTTTCAGATCGTAGTACGGCCGGGTGAGCGCAAACTGGAAGTCGCCCAATTCCTCCAGGAACCAGTCAAATTCCTGCGCCATGCCGTTGGTATTGCCGCTTTCGCGAACGGTCTTGTCAACCACCTCGCGGATCATGGTGTTGACCTTTGCCCGGTCATCGCCTTCGTTGAATAAGGCGCGGATTTCCGGCTCCATCTGACGGACTGCTTTCGGCAGGTAGTTGAGCTTGCCGTGGTTGTTTTTCACGCGCTGCACAACGGTGTCGAGTACATCGGACAGTTTGGAAACCAATCCTGGCAGTGCCGTGTCCGGACAGATGGTGTAGCATTTGCCACAGGCGGTACAGTTCTCGGCAATCCATTCCGGATGGTTGAAGCGGATGCCGGTCATATCGCGGAACAAAGAGGAGGCCGCAGGCATCACACTCAACCCGATAAACGGATCGGTGAGGTTGTCATTGCCACTGCCCTGCTGATAGAAATTACCGGTCTGTTCCCAGAAACGGTGGATATCGCTCAGCCTGGACTTACTCTGTGGTGTATCCTTGAGCATAGCAGGAAGCGGGATCGGCTTGACAGCATTGGCTTTGGCATCGTGCCCGGCGCCAACGACCTTGTCAGTGACCTCGCCTACTTCGTCAAAGCCACGGCGTACCACACGCATATTGTCATCTACTACGCGCTGCCCTTTGCTGCCAAATTTCGACTGCACCTGATCTTCGATCGCCTTGAGCAGGCTGTCTTCTGTCAGATTCGCTTTCTCCATAAGTGGGGAAGCAGCGAAGAAGGCGCCCTGGAAAGCGATACCCTGCATGCGGAGTTGCAGTTCGGGATCGGTTGCTTCCTCGCGGGCAATTTTGAAGCCGTCGATATAGAACAGGCGAATGCCATTATCCACGATGATCTTCTGATACGGCTTGGGGATATCGGCCCAGACTTCCGCCGGGCTGTTTTTGTCGCTCTGTATAATAAAGGTACCGCCTTTCTTCAGGCCCGCCAGTGCGTTGGTGTGCTTGAAGACGTTGGGGTCCGGTGAAAGTACCACATCCACATATACGTACTCACAGTTGACACGGATGGGCTCCGGAGCGGCAGACAGGTAGTAAGTCGTCGGCTGTCCTTTCTTTTCAGAACCGTACTTGGGGTTGGCTTTGATGTCGTACCCGAGCAGGTCGAACAGGGTCATCGCCAGGTTCTTACCGGTGGTAATCGCGCCCCAGCCACCAATGGAGTGGAAACGCACGGTCACGGCCCCCTTCGGCATGAGGTTCGGGTTTTCAGAACCCCGCACCGACAGTTCCTTCACATGCGGGTAGGCTTCCTGAATGGACTCCTGATAGGCCCGCTGTTTAGGCGTATAAGGTACATCGCGGATGAAGTCGATAGACAGGTAAAACTGCTTTTTCTTTTTGCCCGTAGGCAGCATATTCTCTACCGCGCCGATGATGCCTTCCGGCTGCAGGTCGCGGCTGCCCATACCAAAGGAACCAGAGTACAGGGGCGGCATATCGCCCGGTCGGTACGCTTCCAGTTCCGGATAGGGGCGGTTATCCTTGTAGTTGCCATTTTCCAGGCACTTGGTCAGGCTCGCACGTACTTCCCGCATGAGCGGCAGGTCGGCGGCCAGCGGCTGATCGAGGCGCTCAAGGATAGCAACGCCCTTCTTACCTTTTAGAATTTTGCCCAGCAGATCAGCCGGGAAGGGGCGGAACATGACGAGGTCGACCACGCCGACCTTCAGCCCGCGGGTTTCACGCAGGTAGTCGGCTACGACTTCGGCACTTGGCACCACGCTGCCCTGCCCGAGGATAAGGTAATCGGCATCTTCCACCTTATACGTCATCACGCGCTCGTAGCGGCGGCCGGTGAGCTTGTAGTACTCGTCCATAGCCTGCTCGGTGAGCTGCTTAATGTGATCGAAGAAGAAGGGGCGCTGTGCGGCAACGGACTGCATGTAGCTGTCCTGATTCTGCACGATGCCCGCCATAACAGGATTATCCACATCCCAAAGCTCGGGTATGCGGCGGCGGGTGTCCCCGTAAATGATGCGCTGGGCTTCGGTCGGCGTTTTGATGATGTCATCGGGCCGGCCGAGGTATTCCTTGATGAGCTCGCGCTCCGGCAGCGTCATGGACTCGATAAGGTGGGTGGTCAGGAAGCCGTCCTGCGCCACGATGCCCGGCGTGAGTGCCAGCTCGGCGATGCGGTGGGCGATGATATTGAGGTCCGCCACGTGCTGCGCCTTTTTGGCAAACAGCTGAAAGAAGCCGGTATCGTCCACGGCGTGGTAATCATCATGGCCCGCATGTACGTTAAGGGTGGATTTGGTCATCGCCCGTGCGCCGATATTCAGCACATACGTCAGGCGCTTGCCCACTGCAGCGTAGAGGGACTCGTGCATATAGGCGATGCCCTGCCCGGAGGAGAAATTGGCGGCACGGAGACCGGTCATAGACAGGCCGGCGGTGACCGCTGCAGCAGCGTGTTCGCCTTCCGGCTCGATAAAAATAAGAGGCCGGTCGGAGATATTGAGGTGGCCTTTGGCGGCCGCATCGGCCCAGTACTCGCCCATTTGAGTGGAAGGGGTAATCGGATAGGCACCGGCAGCGTCGGAGGACTCCCGCTCGCACATAATCGCAGCGGTGTTCCCGTCCATTGCTACCCGAGTGCCCGGATACTTAGCGGGCTCGGTTCGCTTCTTCATGGTGGAAAAGTTTTTAGTAGGCGGGCGCTTCATCAATAGCGATGGCGCGGGTCTGTTTGGCAATACGCAGGCAGTCAGCCACTTTTTTGACATCCATACAGTAGGCTTCGTCCTCTGCGTCATGCTTGCAACCGATATCGGAAATGTCGATCAGGTTGAACCGGCCGTCGATATCGCGGCACTTATCCAACAAGCCTGCCATCGTCACGGGCTCGGGGAGCTCGCTACCATGTTTTTGCAGGTAGGAAGACAGGTAATTGACAATGGATTGGCGGGAGTTGAAACAGACGGCATGGGTGGCAACGTCTTCTTCTGCCCGTTCAATTTCGTGGCTGGCGAATTCAAGGAGCTGGTCAGCTTCCTGAATGAGTAGATCGGCATTTTGCTGGCGCATGGCACTAGGTTTTAATTAAATTGGTGCCCTAAAATTCCTGGTTTGCAGTTGGTTTTTAAATGAATATTGTCAGTGAAGGGGAGTGATCATTGTCACTTTGCCCGGGTTTAAAAGCGTGTTATTGTACCTTTGAGCTACTATAAACGACAAGAAAATGGACGCCATTCTATCCGCCATCGGGCAATACCACCCGGTCACACAAGCTTTATTGGCCACCTTATTTACCTGGGGCGTCACGGCCCTGGGCGCAGCGGTGGTATTCTTTTTCCGTGAAATCCGGCAGGAGGTACTGGATGCGATGTTAGGCTTCGCGGCGGGGGTCATGATTGCCGCCAGTTTCTGGTCACTGCTGGCTCCGGCCATTGACCTGAGCGAGCGGATAAGCACCTTGCCCGGATGGCTGCCGGCGGCACTGGGTTTTATGGGCGGCGGGCTGTTTATGGCGGGGGTAGACAAGGTACTGCCCCACCTGCACCCGGGCTTAAAAATGGAAGAAGCTGAGGGGGTATCGACCAACTGGAGAAGAAGCGTGCTCTTGGTGCTCGCCATCACCCTGCACAATATTCCGGAAGGGCTGGCGGTGGGTGTTGCCTTTGGCGCAGTAGCCCACGGGCTGCCGGCGGCTTCCATTGGAGCGGCGGTGGCACTGGCGGTGGGCATAGGACTGTAGAATTTTCCGGAAGGGACAGCGGTATCTGTGCCGCTGCGGCGGGAGGGTTTTTCCCGGCGCAGGGCATTTGGGTACGGGCAGATGTCGGGGGCTGTGGAGCCTGTTGCCGGCATCGTTGGAGCAGCGGCAGTGATGATGATGCAGCCCATCCTGCCCTATGCGCTGAGCTTTGCAGCCGGAGCCATGATTTTTGTGGTGGTCGAAGAGCTCATCCCGGAATCACAGCAGGCCGGGAATACGGACCTGGCAACCGTTGCGACCCTGGCAGGATTTACGCTGATGATGAGTTTGGATGTGGCTTTGGGGTAAAAGCCTATTCCCAAAACTTCCACCAGGCCCCGCCTTTGACCTCGGCCTGTGCATCTTCCGGCAGCAACGGGCGCAGCCGCTTGAGGATAGCTCCTTTGGACACCACTCCGGTGCTGCGGTCAACCACTTCCCCATCCTTAAAGTACAGAATCGTGGGCAGGCTGCGGACCTGATACTGCTTGACCAGTTTCTGATTCTTTTCGGCATCGAGCTTGACGAAGCGGGCGTTGTCACCGGCTTCTTCGGCGGCAGCGGCAAAATTAGGGGCGAGGGCATGGCAGGGGCCACACCAATCCGCCCAGACATCAACGACAACGGGCGTTTCGGCATTCAGGACCAGCGGGCGGAAGGTTTTACGGTTGACTTGTCGTGGCATAATCGTTCTACATTTTGGGCAAAGGTAAAAGGGCCCGAAAAGAGTTTCAGTGACAAATGCCACTTTGGCTTTTGAGAACAAGTGATGTTCCTTATTTTGGGAAAAAACCAGATAAATGCCTAGGCAAAAACTACCGGACGAACTCAAAGCCGCGATTTCTAAAATGCCCGACAAGGAAAAAGACAAGCTGCTCTTCCGCCTTATCGCCAAGGAGGAAGCTCTGATCAACCGCCTGACCTTCGAGCTGCTGGAAGGGGCTGGCAGCCGGGAGGAGAGACGCAGCGAACTCGCCATCAGCATTGAGCGGGATGTGACCTATGCCATCCGGGCTTTCTACTCGCCGGGCTTCCTGCTGCTCGACCTGCGCGCCATCAGCGGCGACATCAACCGGCATGTGAAGGCGACCAAAGACAAGTACGGGGAGATCGAGCTCAACCTGCTGATGCTTAATCTGGCTCTGGAAGGCATAGACGGGCTGCTCGATCAGTTCCCGGCGGCCAAAACGCGCACCTTCTCCAATTATGTGGTCAAACGGGCCCTGAAACTGCAAAAATTGCTGTCGAAAATGCACGATGATATCCGCCTCGATTTTGAAGGTGAAATGGAGCGCCTTGGGCAGTTCATCCGCAACAGCAGCTACCTGAAGAAAACGGCAGAACGGGAGGGGCTGGAGTGGCGGGAGTTGTAAATATCCAATGCTATGAAAGAAGGACAGAAACGCTGGACCCGGGAAGAGCTTATCCTCACCTTTAACCTGTATTGCAAAACGCCTTTCGGCAAACTGCACAGCCGAAACCCGGAGGTTATCGAATTGGCAGCGCTGATCGGGCGGTCTCCCAATGCTGTAGCATTCAAACTGGTTAATTTTGCCAGCCTTGACCCCAGCCTCAAGAAAAGAGGTATAAAAGGGGCTTCCAACCATAGCAAGCTGGATAAAGAGGTTTGGGACGCCTTCAATAACAATTGGGAAGAACTGGCTTTCGAAAGTGAGCAGTTGAGGGCTCAATTGTATGGGAAAGGCCAGGGAGCCAACGATTTTGTTCAGGAACCCGGCATCACAGAAGGTAAAGAAGAGCTACGCCTTGTAAAAGCCAGAGTCAACCAACATTTTTTCCGGTCTATGATCATGGCAGCCTATAACCAAACGTGCTGTATAACCGGTATTGGTATCCCTTCGCTCCTGATCGCCGGTCATATCCGGCCATGGGCAGAAGCCCCTAAACTCAGACTGAATCCACATAACGGGCTCGCTCTAAATGCCCTTCACGATAAGGCTTTCGAACTTGGACTGATTACCATTACGCCAGATTATAAGGTCAGGGTATCTCCCCAGTTGCCTACGGAGGAAGCCAATACATTCTTCAGCCGGTACGAAGGGCAGCCAATCCGCCTTCCGCAACGTTTTTTACCTGATCCCGAACTCCTAAAATACCACAATGATGAGCGATTCCTTCACTAAAATCGAAGTCCTGTACTTGTACCGGGATGCCGGTAATTACAAGATTTACGACAAGCGGGTTCTGCCCTGTAGCGGACAGTATACGATTGATGAAATGGAACAACGTCTGCGCGATGTACTAACTGATGAGGAATACTTTCTGCCCAGGGCACTGGGAATCTCCCAGTTAGATTTCGGCTACCACGATGCTGAACTGGACCACGATTGGTTAGAGTTCATTGGGCTTTGCCGTACTGATCAGGAGGTGGATACTGATTTAGACTTCTTCAGCTTTGTGGAAAACATGAAACAGTTGAAGCAGGAGGTGCTTCCATAACTTACTCAAAATCCTCCTTAATCTTACTCGCAATAATCTGCGCCAGCCGTACCGGCACTGCATTGCCGATCATTTTGTAGGCTGCGCCGAGGTTCTTGTAGTAAAAGATGAAGTCGTCCGGGAAGGTTTGGGCGCGGGCTACTTCGAAGAAGCTCAGACATAGAAGTTTGTAGAGAATAAACTTTCAGGAGTGCTTATAAGGTTAATATCAAACTTAAACGAAGGCTCAATTCTTGAGCTGGCATTATGGATCCGAAAACTCATTTGCCAGCCATTGCTCATCGTCAGTTCCAATGTTGATTTAGACCCTTTTTTCAAACTAAGGTCGATAATCCTGTCTGGTAAATTAAGTTTAGGTATTCTTGCAGATGGCTTTCTGTAGGGAGAAGGCAAATTCAATGTTCCTTGCAAATTAAAAGCCTGAATAGTAATCATCCCTTTTGTCTTGATCACTTTATAAAAGTCTTGTTTACCAATGAGATATCCAACTAACTTAGCGGCAACAACACCTTTATTCTGTACATCAAGCCGGAGCAACTCATCTTTAAAGTGCTCCAAAATGGGCAAATAAAAATCTCGTTGTATATTTTCGAGCTCACTCCACTTTGTCTCTGGGCCATTGTTCTTCAGCTTTTTAAGCTCAGAGAAAATTGGCTCTATGTTTTCGAAGTAGTTATCTGACACCGGTAAATCAAGCCATGATGCTCCAAAATCAATAGATTGAGATAGGCGAGGATGCTTCACTGCTTTGTGGTTATTCTTTGCAGAAATACCGATAACCCACTTTTTTAAAGAAGACTGGATTAAAATGTCCCTAACATCTCCTTTTTGCCCTCTACCATCTGAAGCCAGTGATAAATTAATTGAGCTATCCCCATTCTGATAAAAAAGCATAGGCTCTACATCGGGGAAAAAAGATACTGCTGTTTTAGCTGCAGTGTCAAAAGCTTGCCGGTCAGATTTGGGGAACTCAGAATAGTATTGCATAGCATAAGAAAGGCTCTTATCATCCACTACGTTGACGTTCATTTTATTATCGCGCAGAAGATCATAGAAAGCATTGAGCAATGCAAATTCAAAAGCTTTGCCTGACTTTACCTGACTGGCCATGAGAATACCTTAGGCATTAATGAAGCTTTTAGAGCTTTCCTGTTTCGAAAAATTAACTTGACCGGTTACCTTACCTGATTCAGAAAATAAGTCTTTCCTGATCCTTGATGCAAGAGCCTCTCCTAATTTTACAGGAACTGCATTGCCAATCATTTTGTAGCCTGCTGCTACATTCTTATATTTAAAAATAAAGTCATCAGGAAAGGTCTGTATCCTTGCGCATTCCCTGACACTTAAGCGACGATACAGATGCTCAAAACCCGGAATGAATCTCCTGACATCTCTTTCAACCAGTTCCATCTTAGGGGCCTGCGGGTGCAAAGGCGCATGCCGGCCCCCCGCCTGAATAGTGAAAGACACTTCGTCCCAACTCCTTACGCGGTTACGAGACATATATATACTCGAAAAGCCACCAGTGAAATACTCGTGATTGGGGACTTTGCAGGCCATATTTTTATAATTGCCTTCTCCGGCAGGAACTACATTGTCTTTTAAATCCCAGATTGCATCTTCAAGTGTTAGTTGGGTTTGATGAGGCATAGGGAACTCAAATTTTTTCCCTAAATCTCTCCTGTAGCCAATAAAAAAAACCCGCTTACGGTCTTGCGGAACGGAATAATCCGATGCATTTAGCATTTTGAAACTTAGCTCATACCCAATACCTGCATTCCGAAACATTCCTTTTATGTTCTCCAGTGCCTGACGGTGACGTGGCACTAACATTCCTGAAACATTTTCCGCAAGAAAAAATTTGGGTTGCTTAGCCTCAAGAATTCTAATAAAATCAAAGAATAACTGCCCGCGCTTATCATCTATACCCCTTAAAGCTCCGGCGGCACTCCAACTTTGGCAAGGCGGTCCGCCAATGATTCCGTCGCACTCTGGTACTTCTTCTTCTTTAATCTGAGTAATGCTTCTTCTATCCAACTCTGTCTGAGGATGATTGGCTTCATAGGTGCCCCAGATATCTTTATCATATTCATTAGCCCATATTACGTTGAAACCGGCATTTTCAAAACCCAGGTCTAACCCCCCTGCCCCTGCAAAAAAAGAAACTAGTTTCATATTGTATTGAGATTAGGTCTTTTCAAACAAAACTTTAATATAGTCTTTACAACAGGACTCTCAACCATCTAGTTGAAAAAAGTTATAAACATTAATGCTTTTTGGGGTGTATTTTGCTTCCATTGATAGTTTTCCACACCCATATGTGGAAAACTATTTTTTCAACTCCTTGTATTCAGGGGTTTACGGGACTTATCCACATTGTGTTGGTAATTATACGCTTGCGTTGCTTGATCGCTCAGCCGGAGCTCCGTATCTTGCCCAAACCAACGGTATTACGTTCAATTCGAGCATGCATCCAATGACTTTAAGCGACAGATTAGCCATTCGATATTGAACAGGGAACCGGGTGAAAATCCCGGACAGTACCCGCTGCTGTGAGCCTCATTCACCAGGATTTGCCAGCAAGCCACTGCCTCCGGGCGGGAAGGCGGCAAAGCCGGGGCGAGTCAGAAGACCTGCCGTTGCCAACATATCATTCTTTAACTGCGAGTTTTCGGGAGTTAGGACAACGCAGTGCCACCGTTTTTGCCCGGGTAATGCCCGGATGCAGCCTGCCGGTGCGCGCTCCTGCCCTCCCCCACAGCTCGGTAATGCATTAGCCACATGAGCGCGATTTTCAAACCCAGACTAGCGTACAAGCCGTTCGAGTACCCGGAAGTGCTCGACTTTATCAACACCATTAATCAGACCTTCTGGGTGCACTCGGAGGTCGATTTTACGGGTGACATACAGGATTTCAAAGTGGAGCTTACGGAAGCCGAGCGCAATGCCATCAAGCGTACGCTCCTCGCCATCGCTCAGGTGGAGGTGGATGTGAAGTCCTTCTGGGGCAATCTCTATCAGCACCTGCCCAAGCCTGAGTTCAACGGGCTGGGCAGTACCTTCGCGGAGTGCGAGTTCCGCCATTCTGAAGCTTACGCCCAACTGCTGACCGTATTGGGCCTGGCGGATGAATTCGAGTCTGCCCTGCAGTCTTCTGTCCTCAGCGACCGCATTGCCTTCCTGCGGGACCGCCGGGCAGCTGCACAACTCGACTCTCCGGAGCAGTCCTTTGGGCTCAACCTCATCCTCTTTTCCATTTTGGTGGAAAATGTATCGCTCTTCAGTCAGTTTGCCACCGTGCTGTCGTTCACCCACTTCAAAGGGCTGCTGAAGAATACGAGCAACATCATCGCCTGGACGAGCAAGGACGAGCAGCTCCACGCCAATGCCGGCATTTACATCTTCAACAAAATCGTGGAGGAAAACCCAGGCTGGCTGACCGACAAGTACCAAAAGATCATCTACGAGACCGCCCATGCCGCCATTCAGCAGGAGGAGCGCATTCTCAACTGGATTTTCGAGATGGGCGAACTGGAGCACGTCTCCAAGTCGGACCTGCTCAACTTCATGAAGCACCGCATCAATACGAGCCTGAAGCAGATCGGGCTGCAGGACATTTTCGACATCAACGAATCTCAACTCCGCCGCATGAGCTGGTTTGAAGAGGAAATCTACGCCAACACCCTGGACGATTTCTTCGCCAAGCGCCCGGTAGAGTATTCCAAGCATAATCAGTCGTTCACTGCCGACGACCTTTTCTAAATACCCAAAAAACACGCATTGACCATGACCAAGACCATTTATAACAATACCAAGCCCTACCACTGGGTAACGCCTGAGACTGAAACCGTACTGCAGCGGGGCTACCTGCTGCCCGGCGAGACGCCACAGGATGCGGTGCGCCGCGTGACCACCGCCGCCGCTAACCGCCTGGACCGCCCCGACCTTCAACCGAAATTTGAAGCCCTCGTGGCTAACGGCTGGATGTCGCTTTCTTCTCCGGTGTGGGCCAATATGGGCACCGACCGCGGCCTGCCGATCAGCTGCTTTGGCTCCTACGTGGAGGACAGCATGGACGGCATCACCAAGACCCTGTCCGAGTGCATTATGATGACCAAATTCGGGGGCGGCACCTCGGCCTACTTTGGGCACCTGCGCGAGCGGGGCGCAGGTATCCGCAACAACGGCAAGTCTTCCGGGCCGGTTTCCTTCCTGAAGATGTTTGATGCCATGATCGATACCGTGAGTCAGGGCAATGTGCGCCGCGGGGCTTTCGCTGCCTACCTGGATATCGAGCATCCGGATGTGAATGAGTTCCTCAAGATCAAAGACATCGGCAACGCCATTCAGAATATCTTTTTTGGCGTGACCGTGACCAACCAATGGATGGAAGAAATGGTGGCCGGCGACACGGAAAAGCGAGCCACCTGGGCAAAGGTACTGCACAGCCGTCAGGAGAAAGGTCTGCCATACATCATGTTCAGCGACAACGTCAACGACAACGCGGCGGATGTCTACCGCGACAAAGGTATGCGCATCTACAACTCCAACCTCTGCTCCGAGATCGCTCTGCCGGTGAAGGAAGATGAGAGCTTCGTCTGCTGCCTGTCGTCCATGAACCTCGAGTACTACGAGGACTGGAAAGATACCGATGCGGTGCAGACGGCCATTTGGTTCCTTGATGCGGTGATGGAAGAGTTTGTGCAAAAGTCTGCCAATCAGCCCTACATGGAGCGCACGCACAACTTTGCGAAGCGCCACCGTGCCCTGGGCCTGGGTGTCATGGGCTACCACGCTTACCTGCAGAAGAACAACATCCCGTTTGAGAGCATGGAAGCCAAGCAATTCAACAGCAGCGCCCACGCTCACATCCGCCGGGAGGCCGAGCAGGGCAGCCGCGATTTGGCAGAAGCCTATGGCGAGCCGGAACTGCTCAAAGGCTATGGCCGCCGCAACACCACGCTGATGGCAGTAGCGCCCACCACCTCTTCCTCCTCTATTCTGGGGCAGACTTCACCGGGCATTGAGCCGTACAGCAGCAACTACTATAAAGTGGGCTTGTCGAAGGGCAACTTCATGCGCAAGAACAAGTTCCTGAAAGCGTTATTGCAGGAAAAAGACATGGACCGGGAGGAAATCTGGCAGTCCATCCTCCTCAAAAACGGCTCTGTGCAGCACCTCGACGGGCTGACCGAGCACGAAAAGGCTGTCTTCAAGACCTTCCGGGAAATCAATCCGCGGGAGATCATCATTCAGGCGGCCGCCCGCCAGAAATTCATCGATCAGTCGCAGTCGCTCAACCTCAACATCCCGCCACAGGTGCCGGTGAAAGAGGTCAATGCCCTGATGATCGAAGCCTGGAAGCTGGGCGTGAAGAGCCTGTACTATCAGCGCTCTTCCAGCGTGGCTCAGGAGATGGCGAATAAGTTTAAGGAGTGCGTGAGCTGCGCTTCGTAAGCTGAAAAATTAATTTGCTGATACAAAAAGATGGCCCCGCGGTGATTGCTGCGGGGCTGTTTTTTTTCGCCCGGCGCGCGCTCCGTCCGACGTAGTTTGAAACGCCAATATACATCCGTATGGACTGGCCCGTCCGTACGGACAAGTTATGGGAAGTCGGACCTTTCGCCGGGCGTACTGGACATGTGCGCATGAAAAGCACACCGGGTGAATGCCCCCGTATTTGCTCAGATTAGTGCACCCGGTGAGACTTCGCCCGGCGCGCGCTCCGTCCGACTTAGTTTGAAACGGAGTCGGACCCTTCGCCGGGCGTACTGGACATGAGCACATGAAAAGCACACCGGGTGAATGCCCTCGTACTTGCTCAGATTAGTGCACCCGGTGAGACTTCGCCCGGCGCGCGCTCAGTCCGACTTAGTTTGAAACGGAGTCGGACCCTTCGCCGGGCGTACTGGTCATGGACACACAAAAGCACACCGGGTGAATCCCCTGGAACTTGCCCAGATTAGTACACCCGGTGAGACTTCGCCCGGCGCTCTCCTTTCGCCGGGCGTACTGGACATGTGCGCATGAAAAGCACACCGGGTGAATGCCCCGGCACTTTCCAGGGTTAGTGCACCCGGTGAGGCCATGATAAAGCAAGCAATCTAAGCCTTTCCTACAGATAGACACAAGACTTACAAAAAGACGTTGCTGGTGTAGAGCTTGAGCCAGGTCCTTTCCAAGCGCTCTGCCCCCAGCTTCGCCCTGGAAAACCTATCGGAGAGCGGGAAGCTCCCCGACAGGAGCCTACCCGCTGGTGCTACCGTCCCTCCCCCTCCTCCCGCAACAACATCAGCGGGCTGGCCATAAACCACTGCTCCCGGTCTTTGGTATAGCCAAAGGTCGCGTGGGGCAGCAGGCCATTGAGGTATTTGGAGACGGCTTTGAGGTCATCGGTGGAGAGGCTGACGGAGATGTCGTCCCCGTCGCGCAGCTTGAAGTAGAGGGTGCCGTTGCGCAGGAGCTGAAAGCCGAAGGGCAGTTGCTCGGTGACCACGGAGTAGACCCACACGATTTCTTTGGGGTGGAAGTGCAGGAGGATCATCAGGCGGCTGTTGGCGACGTTCCAGTTGCTGATCAGGTGAAAGCAGAAGCGCAAGCCGAGCACAGCACAAATCAGCCCGAATACCGATAGGATAATGCTCTTGGTAAAGAAAGCGTAGATAAAGACCAGGCCCAGCGCCAGCAAGGCCAAGGCACAGCCCACCTTGAGCCGGTGCTCCCGCCGGAGCCCGCTCAGGATACACTGCATAGCCGGATGCTGATCGGTCTGTTCTGCCTTCATCGTTTTTTAAGACAACAATTTGTTGTTTCCGTTGTAAATTAATTGTATTTTAGCACAAAAAATTTAAACTCGGTATTCAATTCATGAAATGTGCATAACTTTTGTACGTTTCATTAACAAGGAAAGCGGCTTTTTGCTGACCTTACTTAGTGATTTTTTGCACAATATTACCCCGAAACCACCCAAGCACTTTAATTCAATGGCAGAAGTTACCTATACTGAAGACAACATCCGCTCGCTCGACTGGAAAGAGCACATCCGTATGCGCCCGGGCATGTACATCGGTAAACTGGGCGATGGCTCAGCAGCCGATGACGGCATCTATATCCTGCTCAAGGAGGTCATCGACAACTCTATTGATGAGTATGTCATGGGGCACGGACGGGACATTGACCTTAAAATTGAAGAGGGTGTGGTGTCCATCCGCGACTACGGGCGGGGCATCCCGCTGGGCAAGGTTGTGGACTGTGTTTCCAAAATCAATACGGGCGGCAAGTACGACTCCAAGGCGTTCAAAAAGTCAGTAGGGCTAAACGGGGTGGGTACCAAAGCCGTGAATGCCCTTTCGGAAAACTTCCGGGTGACATCCATCCGGGACGGTAAAGCTAAAGTGGCGGAATTTGAGCGGGGCGAACTGGTCAAAGACCATAAACTGCAAAAATCCAGCGAGCCGAATGGCACCCTAATTGAATTCTTCCCGGATAAGGCGATTTTCAAAAAATTCCGCTTCCGCAGCGACTATGTTGAGAATCAGCTTTGGAACTATGCCTACTTGAATGCCGGGCTCAAGCTCAATTTTAATGGCAAAACCCTGGTCTCCCGCAAAGGCTTGTATGACCTGCTGGAGCGCAAAACGGCTTCCGAAAACCTGCGCTACCCTATCATCCACATGAAGGGGGACGACCTGGAAATCGCCCTCAGCCATGGTAATCACTACGGGGAGCAGTACTATTCCTTTGTGAACGGCCAAAACACCACACAGGGCGGTACGCACCTCAATGCGCTGCGCGAGGCCATTGTAAAAACCATTCAGGAACACTTTAATAAGAACTACGACCGGCGGGATATCCTGAGCTCGGTCATTGCCGCAGTTAGCATCCGGGTGGAAGAACCGGTTTTTGAATCACAGACCAAGACCAAGCTGGGCTCAAGCGATATGGGGCCGGAAGGGCCAACCGTGCGTACCTTCGTGGTCAACTTCGTCAAGGAAAAGCTCGACAACTACCTCCACCGCCATCCGGATACCGTCAAGGCGCTGGAAAAGCGCATCAAGCAGTCGGAGCGGGAACGCAAAGAAATCGCCGGCATCAAGAAGCTGGCCAACCAACGCGCCAAAAAGGCCAACCTGCACAACAAAAAGCTGCGCGACTGCCGGCTCCACTTCTCCGACAGCAACCGGAAAACAGAAGAAGAACGGCGCAAGGCTACGACCATATTCATCACTGAGGGGGACTCCGCAAGTGGTTCCATTACCAAAGCGCGGGATGTACAGACGCAGGCCGTCTTCAGCCTCCGTGGTAAGCCGCTCAACTGCTATGGCCTAACCAAGAAGGTAGTCTACGAAAACGAGGAGTTCAACCTCCTGCAGCATGCGCTGAATATCGAAGACGGGCTGGACGAACTGCGCTACAACCGCGTGGTCATTGCTACGGATGCCGATGTGGACGGTATGCACATCCGGCTGCTGCTGCTTACGTTCTTCCTGCAGTTTTTCCCGGAGCTGGTACGCAACGGGCATCTTTATATCCTAGACACGCCTCTGTTCCGGGTGCGGGACAAGCAAAAGACCTTCTATTGCTACAGCGAAGAAGAAAAGCAGGAAGCCATCAAGCAACTGCGGGGCGCGCCGGAAGTGACCCGGTTTAAGGGGCTGGGCGAGATTTCTCCCGGTGAATTCAAAGACTTTATTGGCGATGGCATCCGCCTGGAGCCTGTGATCCTTAATGAGGACACCAACATTGACGATGTGCTGCAATACTACATGGGCAAAAACACCCCTTCCCGTCAGGAATTCATCATTGACAACCTGCGGGTGGAAAAGGATGATGCTGAAGAAGCCCTGGAAGAAGCAGAAGCTGAGCCGGAGGAAGAAGCAGTGGCAGCAGAGTAGAAATAAGAACTGCCGAATTGGCAATTAATCGCCAGGCGCGTCAGTTTGTCGGTTCCTTGAATAGTGGCACGAATGTTGGTGCATAGGGAGCACGGTGTAGGCTGGCTCTTTTGCTGCCTTATTGGCATGCGCCATGCCCGCACATTGGTGTGAACCTTTCAGACAGGTACCGCCCGATTAAAAAATACAACAGCTTCGGCTGTAAACATACAAGCATGTTTGACGACTATTATATGCAGCAGCGATTAGATGATGACGGCGATTTCCTACCACTCTTATCCATGGATGATGACGAAGGAGAGAACCCCAACGAAGAGTTTCCGGAAACCCTGCCCCTTCTGGCCCTGAAAAACACGGTGTTGTTTCCGGGTATTGTTATTCCGATCACGGTAGGCCGTGATAAGTCGATCAAGGCCATCAATCAGGCCCACAATAACGACCGCCTGGTGGCCGTACTCTCTCAGCGGGACAGCGAAGTGGAAGAGCCGGGCGTTGATGACCTTTTCCGGGTGGGCACGATTGCCCGCATCCTGAAACTGCTGCGCATGCCCGATGGCACGACCACAGCGATCCTGCAGGGCCGGAAGCGCTTCGAGCTCGAAGACCTCGTTGCCGACGAACCTTATATGCTGGCGAATGTCCGTACCCTGGAGTACGAGCCGGTGACCGACCCAATGGAGTTTGAAGCCCTGATTTCTTCCGTTTTGGAACGCGCGCAGCAAATCATAGAGCTTTCGCCCAATATTCCTTCCGAAGCGAATGTGATGCTGAAGAACATTCAGAACCATTCGTTTCTCCTCAACTTCATCGCTTCCAATCTAAGCGCTAAAGTTGGCATCAAGCAGGAACTACTCCGGGAAGACAACCTTCAGGAGAAGGGGCAGGCGCTGCTGAAGCAGCTAAACAGCGAACTCCAACTGCTGGAACTCAAGGACCAAATTGAGAATAAGGTCCGCGTAGATATTGAAAAACAGCAGCGTGACTACTTCCTTAATCAGCAACTGAAGACGATTCAGGAGGAGCTGGGGCAAAACCCGCAGGAAGAGGAGATCAACAACATGGCCAGGAGGGCTAAGGACAAAGACTGGCCTGAAGCCGTTGCCAAAACCTTTGACAAGGAAATCAACCGCCTGCGCCGTATGAACCCGCAGGTAGCAGAATTCTCAATACAACTCACGTACCTGGAGCTGCTGCTCGACCTGCCCTGGGAAGAATTCACACAGGATAACTTCGACCTAAAAAAGGTCAAAAAAGTGCTCGACGAGGACCACTTCGGACTGGAAAAAGTCAAGGACCGTATTCTCGAACACCTGGCCGTGCTCAAGCTCAAGGGCGACATGAAGGCGCCTATTCTTTGCCTGGTGGGCCCTCCCGGTGTAGGCAAGACCTCGCTGGGCCGGTCGATTGCCCGGGCCATTCAGCGCAAGTTTGTACGCATGTCGCTGGGCGGGCTCCACGATGAGTCGGAAATCCGCGGCCACCGCAAGACCTACATCGGGGCGATGCCAGGGCGTATCGTACAGTCGCTGAAGCGGGCAGGTTCCTCCAATCCGGTCTTCATTCTGGATGAGATCGACAAGGTGGGAAAGGACTTCCGCGGCGACCCCTCCTCTGCCCTCCTGGAAGTGCTGGACCCGGAGCAAAACGGGACTTTCTACGACAATTACCTCGAACTGGAGTACGACCTGAGCAAAGTGATGTTCATTGCAACAGCCAACTCCCTGAACACCATTCAGCCGGCACTGCTCGACCGTATGGAAATCATTCAGGTCAGCGGCTACTCTACAGAAGAAAAAATAGAAATTGCTAAGCGCCACCTCATACCCGAACAGCGCAAGGAGCATGGCCTGAAGGCGAATCAGGTTAAACTGGGCAAGCGCACACTGGAGCGCATCATAGAAACCTACACCCGGGAATCCGGGGTACGGTCTCTCAATCGCCAAATTGCCGGCGTTATGCGCAGTATTGCAAGGAAGGTGGCGATGGAAGAGGAGTACGAAGTAAGTGTAAAGCCGGAACACCTGAATGGCATGCTGGGCCCGTCCCGCTTCGACAAAGACCGTTACGCTAAGCCCGAAGTGCCCGGCGTGACCGTAGGTCTGGCCTGGACACAAACCGGTGGCGACATCCTTTTC
>PR_CR_10_Liq_2_inCRDRAFT_1000088_pt1 | contig 26287 bp, 21 predicted proteins | sample PRCRCaboRojoPR_FD_10245 | JGI IMG/M metagenome (IMG submission 10245) | reverse complement strand
TTCCAAAGACGCCTTAGACGCCCACCTAGCCATGCTGGAAGAGCGCAAAGAACGCGACCACCGCAAACTCGGCAAAGAACTCAAAATGTTCATGCTCAACAGTGAAGTGGGCCAAGGCCTCGCCACCTGGTTGCCGAATGGCTATGCGGTCCGTAAAGTCTTAGAAGATTACGTCTACGACCAAGAACGCAAAGCCGGCTACCTCCACGTCTCCACACCGGTGCTCGGGACGAAACATCTCTATGAAACTTCAGGGCACTGGGATCATTACCAAGAAAACATGTTTCCCCCGATGGAAAAAGACGATGAAACTTTCGTCTTAAGACCGATGAGTTGTCCCCATCACATGAAAATCTTCCAATCGGATTTAAGAAGCTACCGCGATCTCCCCTTACGCTACGCCGAAATCGTCACGCAACACCGCTATGAAGCCAGTGGGGCCCTCACCGGCTTAGAGCGCGTCCGGGCCATGACTTTGACCGATGCCCATATCTTTGTGCGTCCCGACCAAATCAAAGAAGAAGTCATCAATGCGTATGAACTCATTGAGACCGCGATTGCCGATTTAGGCCTGGAAATTGCCTACATTGAATTCGCCACCCGCGACGATTCCAAATCGAAATTCCACGATAACGATCGCTTATGGAACTTGGCTGAGACCATCTTAGAAGATGTCCTAAAAGACGCCGAAATCCCCTATAAGAAAGTCCCCGGAGAAGCCGCATTTTACGGCCCCAAAATCGATTTCCAAGTGAAAACCGTGCTCGGCCACATGATCACCATGTCGACCATTCAACTTGATTTTCTACTCCCTGAACGCTTTGACCTCAATTACATCAACGCATCGGGGGAAAAAGAACGCCCCGTGGTCATCCACCGGGGGTATATTTCAACCTTTGAACGCCTCATGAGCATCTTACTCGAACAATACAAAGGCGCGTTCCCCACGTGGCTCGCCCCCGTTCAAGCCATCGTTATCCCTGTGAATCAAGCCGTTCACGGCGAACACGCAAAGGCCCTCAAACAACATCTCATCGAACTGGGCTACCGCGTCAATGTAGACCAACGCGATGAAAAACTGGGCTATAAGATTCGCGATGCCCAGACGCAAAAGATTCCCTATCAGTTGGTCATCGGCGATCAAGAGATGGCCGAAGACCAAGTCACGTACCGCCAGTATGGGTCCAGCGATCAACACACTGTATCCACCGCTGAATTTGAAGCGCTTCTGGCCACCGATGTGGCCCGTAAGTCTCGCCCGCAATAAAAAAAAGCGCCTAGGCGCTTTTTTTGATGGGAATATCGGGATGATCGCCCGTCACAACGAAGGTGTCATAGCGATCATACGTCACCATGGAGCCGGGTTTTCCTTTCAGCGTCCGGACGTCTTTGACTAAGACACTGTCGACTTCCGCTTTCGGGGAGTGCCGGAGTTTGGAATGATAGGCCGCCAGCATCGCGGCTTTTTCAAGGACGGCATTGCTGGGATCATCATCGGCCACGATGACGTGCGCCCCAGGGGCGCTTCGGGCGTGAAGAAAGCGCCATGAACGTTTCGCAAAGCGGTGGGTGAGCTCGGCGTTTTGTTGGTGGTTTTGGCCCACGTAAATGAGAATGCCTTCCCATTCGTACACTTTCGGTTTGGCTTTGGGGGATTTCCCTTTTCGTTTCGGGGGGCGGATGATCTTGGCTTGAGCGAGTTCGTCTTGGATGGCATAAAACGCATTGGCATCCGCGTAGTAAAGTTGATCGATGATGGACTCTAAATAGTCTGATTGCTGCTTGGCCTGTTTGATTTGACGGTTTAAGTGGGGCACCGATTGCTTGATCTTTTTGGCTTTTTTAAACGCGTCGTTGGCATGGGCCAGCACGGTTTTTTTCGCATCGAGCTTCAGCGTGAGCGTTTCGCCGGTGGCGTAGTCTTGCACGGTCACCGACGCCTTTTTGGCATGTTTATCGGGACTTTGCATCAACAGTTGGCCCCTCCGGATGAAGTCATCCGCCCGCGATACTTCGCCCAACTCTTGGGTTAAAACACCTATTTTTTTAAGGGCTTTAGCGCGTTTTTTCTCGAGGGTTTTTTGCAGGTTTTTAAGCGTCAGATTATAGGGGGTTTCTTCAAAGATTTGCCGCAATCGGGCATCGGCCCAATCGACAAAGGCCATGGAATCATCGCCTTCAAAAAGGGTGAACCGTCCGTCTACCACCGAAAACTTAGGATGCGCAAGGGCTTCAAACCATGCATTCTTGGTGGGGGCCACCGCCATCAATGACTCGCCCAATGCTTTGGAGAAACCTTCAAACACGTGATGGGGCGCCCGCGTTAAATCATTAAAATATTCGGCCACGGCGGTTTCATCAAACGGTGATGCTTTGGTTTTTGGGGGCCACGTGTAAAAAGCCCCGATGTGTACGGCTCTGGGGTGGTTAAAGACACTGCCGCTGGGGCGGTATAAATCTAAGATTTCTCCCGTCTCATCGGTGATGATGAGATTGGCATCTTTGCCAAAAAATTCCAAAATGAGATGATACGTTTTGGCGTCAAAAAGGTCATCCGACCCATGGATTTCGGCGGTTAAAACACGGTCCGTTCCGTGCTGTTGGACGCGCGTGATTTGCGCATTGATGAACCATTTTTTCATGCGCTGGGCCAAGCTCGAAAGGCCTTCTTTATGACTAAACGAGAGGGTCGTACGGTGCGTTCTGGCGTGCTGGGGCGTGATGTCGATGTACCACTTAAACGCTTTTTTTCCTTTCATGTGAAAGAGCAGCTGTCCTTTGGAGAGCTGCTGGATTTTCTGCACGCGGGCAGGCAGATGCGCATTTAAATCGTGCTGGGCGTAATGGAGGGTCAGCCCGGTGAATGTCATAAAGACACCTCAACTTTGCATGAAAAAGAATGAAAACGAAAATGAAAAACCGTGCAAAAAGGCTTTTATAGGCCGTTAAAACGTGTTAAGATATGTTTAAATATACCATACAGGAGGCTTTATGAAGCTTAATCAACGTGGATTATTGATTGTCATCAGTGGGCCTTCTGGAGTGGGTAAAGGCACCGTCCGTAAGGCGCTCTTTGAATTTGATGAACATGATTTTGTCTATTCGATCTCAATGACCACACGGCCTCCCAGAGAGGGCGAGGTTGATGGGGTCGATTATTATTTTGTGAGTAAAGACGAATTCGAACGCCGGATTGAGGCGGGGGCCTTTTTAGAGTATGCCGAATTTGTGGGGCATTACTACGGCACACCGAAAGATAAAATCGATGCTTACTTAGATGAAGGCAAAGAAGTCGTGTTGGAAATTGAAGTCGAAGGGGCCCTTCAAGTGCGTGAAAAAATGCCCGATGCGGTCTTTTTATTCATCGCACCTCCCTCGCGTGAAGCCCTGTATAACCGGCTCCTCACCCGAGGCTCAGAAGATCCCACGACGGTCGTCAACCGAATGGATAAAGCGGAACGGGAATTCTTGCTTGCACACAAATATGATTATATAATAGTGAACGACGATGTCCACAACGCGGCCGATAAAATCATCGCCGTCGTGCGGGCAGAACACGCAAAAACCGAGCGGTCGATTCAAAGTTACCGCAGCATGTTGGAGGTTGATGATTCATATGGCAAATAACGAAGGGCTCAGATATCCATCCATCGATCAATTACTCGATAAAATTGACTCCAAGTATAAACTCGCCTACGCATCGGCCTTAAGAGCGAAGGCGCTGAAAGAACACGATGATTCTGTCATCAAAGCCAATTGTTCGAAACCTGTCGGCATCGCCTTAGAAGAAATTGAAGCCGACAAAGTCGAGATTCATTTCACGCATAAAATGTAGCGCAAGCTACTTTTTTTTTGCCTCAAATGAAGGCATTTTTGGTATACTAAAAAGCAACCGGAGGCCACAAATGACACACGAATTTCACACACTCCTGACCCTATTAAATCTCGATACAAAGACCTTTACCACGCCCGGCACGCTCGATGCACTTCATGTCGATAAAAAGGCCAAGGCTTGGTTTTTTAATATTCGCTTTGACCACGTCCCCCCGCTTTCTGAATTTCAACTGTTTCATGAACGATTGATTCAACTGCCGCATCAACTCTCGCATGTGGATGCGGTGGATTTTACGTATGCGTATGATACCGATGAGGGCCTCGATGCGAAAGCAATGTTTGAATACTTGCTCGCCTTATTGGTGGTGGAAAAACCTCGGTTTGAAACCCTTCAACATTTTGCGGTGACCGCCCAAAACAAAGACATCATCATCACCCTTCCCGCCGATGCCGACTTCGCGGTGTCTTGGGAAAGCGAACTGCATCAGTTCACCGACCGCTTTGGCGTATCGTTTTCTTATATTTTCAAACGGCAAAAAGAAACATCGATCGCCGATCGCATTCAAAAAATTGATGAAGAAGATGAAAAAAAACGCGCCAAAGCCCATAAAGTTCAAAGTTTTCTCACCTTTGAAGACCGAACGGTGGACGTCATCAAGCATGCCATTTCCGACATCCCCATCACCGAAGAAGCCCTCAGTGAATACACCAGTGCGTACCGTCATCAAACGTTTAAGTTTGAAGGCGAAATTTTTAACGTGGATTCCCGGAAGATTCGGGGGGATATGACCCTCATCACTTGGGTGGTTGGCGATGAGCATGATTCGATTTACGTGAAAAAGTTCGTTCGCGATGAAGCCGATCATCAATTTATGACCCACGCCGAAGTCGGCCATCTGGTCAAAGTCGAAGGCAAAGCCCACTTTGACACCTACGCCCAGGAAGTCGTCATCACCGCGCAGACGGTGGAAATTTCTAAATACCCCGTCGAAAAAGCTCACCGCGAAGATACCGCCGACAAAAAACGGTCTGAACTGCATCTTCACACGAAAATGTCGGCCTTGGATGGCATTGATTCCATTGACGATTATGTGGCCACCGCCGATCGGTTTAATCACCGCGCCATTGCCATCACCGATCATGACACGGTGCAAGGCTTTCCCAGTTTTCATCACGCCATTGAATCCACCGATCTCAAACCCATTTATGGGGCGGAACTGAGTGTCATCTTTGAAGACGCCCTCGCCTTGTACACCGGCCACAAGACGTCTCAAATCATGGAAGAAACGTTCGTGGTTTTTGACATTGAGACCACGGGGCTTTCCATCATTGAGGATGCGATCATTGAAATTTCCGCCATCAAACTCAAAGCCCAACAAACCCTCGAACGGTTTGACACGTTCATAAAGTCTCCCACCCCCTTATCGGCGTTCACCACCGAACTCACCTCCATCACCGATGAAGACTTGGCGACAGCCCCCGATATTTCGGAAGCCTTAAGAAGCTTTAAAGCCTTCATTGGCGATGCGGTCCTGGTCGCCCATAACGCACCGTTTGATGTCGATTTTCTCACGGCTCACATGCGCCGGCACGGGCTATTAGACCGTGCGTATGACGCGGTGGATACCCTGCAAATGGCCCGGCAACTGTATGGGCAAAAACTCAAACGCTTCAACCTCAAAGCGGTCTCGAAGTTTTTCAACGTCGAACTCACGCAGCACCACCGCGCGGAAGCCGATACGTTTGCGACCGCAGAAATCTTTAAGAGCATGCTGGCCGATTTACACGGCAAAGGCATTAAAACCATGGACGCGCTCAAAGCGGCGGCCACCCTTTATCCGGGCGCAAGCGCCATGCGCCATGCGCGCAAATCTCACGTCACCGTATGGGTCAAAAACCAGGCCGGGCTCAAGCATCTGTATCAGCTGATCAGCGACGGGCATACGACCTTTTTCAACCAAGGACCGATGGTCCCGTTTTCGCATTTAAACAAGCTCCGCAAAGGCCTGATTATCGGCAGTGGCTGCATGCACTCTGACTTTATGGAAGTCGCTTTAAATAAAGACGAAGCCCACCTTGAACGCGTCATGGCCCGCTATGACGTCATCGAGTTGCAACCGCCGAAAGACTATCTGCATCTGTTTGACCGTGAACTCGCGGCGGGCCTGGGTGAACCCGAAGTTCTCGCAAAAGTCCACGCCATGATGAAACGCGTGGTGCGCATTGCGGGCGATTTAAACATCCCCGTCATCGCCACCTCCGATGCGCATCACATTGAAGCCTCGCATTTTAAATACCGCGATATCTACATCAAAACCCCGATTGTCGGCGGCGGCACTCACGCCCTCGCCCGCAATCAATTTCCGCCTAACCAATATTTCTTAACCACCGATGAAATGCTTGAAGCGTTTGACTTTTTAGGCGCCGATATGGCGAAGACCATCGTCGTTGATGCGGTGGATGCGGTCGTCGATGGGGTGGAAGACGTGAGGCCGTTCACTCCAGAACTTTACGCCCCGAAGGATGACTTTTTAGTGAAAGAAGGCATTCCCAGTGCGGTGGAAGCGCTGAAAAAAATTGTCTCAGAATCCACGGAAAAAACCTACGGGAAAACGCCTCACCCCTACGTTCAAGACCGCATTGATAAAGAACTGAAAAGCATCATCGATAATCAGTTCTCCGCGGTCTATTACATTTCCCATCTGTTGGTGAAAAAATCCTTGTCTGAAGGCTACTTAGTCGGATCCAGAGGGAGTGTGGGGTCGTCGCTGATTGCGACGTTGATGGCCATCACGGAAGTCAATCCTTTAGCCCCTCATTATGTGTGTCCCACCTGCCATTTCTTTAGCTTTAAACGCTCCCCAGAAGATTTAGAAACCTACCCGGTGGCACCGGAAGAAAGCCCCTATCAAAAAGAACTGGAAAAGGTGAGCAGTGGCTTTGATTTAAGACCGTTAGAATGCCCGCATTGTCAGGCGCCTTTAATTCGCGATGGGCATGACATTCCCTTTGAGACATTCTTAGGGTTTAAAGGCGATAAAGTCCCCGATATTGATTTGAATTTTTCGGGCGATTACCAAAGCGAAGTGCACGAATACATCCGCACCATCTTCGGCCAAGAACGCGCCTTTAGAGCCGGTACGATTTCAACGGTCGCTTCCCGCACGGCGTTTGGGTATGTGAAAGGCTATTTAGAAAAAGAAAATTTAACCTTAAGAAAAGCCGAAATCGACCGCCGCGCCCAAAAAATCTCGGGCGTCAAACGCTCCACCGGGCAACACCCTGGGGGCATTGTCGTGGTGCCGGCCGACAAAGAAATCACCGATGTCACCCCCGTTCAGTACCCGGCGGATGATACGACCAGCACCTGGCGCACCACCCATTTTGATTACCATTCCTTTGAAAGCAATTTATTTAAACTGGACGTCTTAGGGCATGACGATCCCACGATGATTAAATATTTGATGGATCACGTCCAGGCCAATCCCCTCGATTTTCCCTTCACCGATGCCCGGGACATCCCCTTGGATGACCCGAACGTCTATGCGTTACTTTCAGGGACGGATGCCATCGGCTTAGACGCCAAAACTTTGGGCTCCGATGTGGCAAGTTTTGGGGTGCCTGAGATGGGCACCCAGTTTGTCCGGGGCATGCTGAAAGCGGCCCGGCCTTCGACCTTCGCCGACATCGTGAAAATATCGGGGCTTTCTCACGGGACCGACGTTTGGCTCAACAATGCCGAACTGCTCGTGAATGGCCGCCATAAAACTTATGAACAAGTGCCCTTTAAAGAAGTCATTGGGTGCCGCGATGACATCATGGTCAACCTCATTGATTGGGGCATCAAAAAAGAAGTGGCCTTTGAACTTTCGGAGTTTATCCGCAAGGGCAAAGCCGCAAAAAACCCCGATGCGTGGGAAGGCTACCAAGCCATCATGCGTGACCATCAGGTGCCTGAGTGGTATATTTGGTCGTGTGGACAGATTAAATACATGTTCCCCAAAGCCCACGCCACGGCGTATGTCATGATGGCCTTAAGAATCGCCTGGTTTAAAGTTTATAAGCCGATTTATTTTTACGCCGCGTACTTTTCCAAACGCGCCAAAGANTTTGATCTCATCAGTTTCNTAGGCGGCAGCAGCGTCATCCACGAGAAAATGAAGAGCCTGCAAGAAAAAGGCAANCGTGCGACCGATACGGAAAAACGGCTCCTTACCGTGTTAGAAGTGGCGCATGAAATGACGCTTAGAGGCTATCATTTTTATCCCATAGACATGGAAAAATCCAAGGCCCAAGATTTCGTCATTGCGGCCGATCAGTCGGGACTCATACTTCCGTTTATCGCGCTGGATGGGCTTGGGATTAAAGTGGCTGAGTCCATTGAGCAAGCCAGAGAAGAAAGTCCATTCATGTCCCAAGACGATTTGAAAAAACGAACCTTATTAACGAAAACATCGTTTGATAAATTACTCGCGCTGGATGTCTTTAAAGGACTTCCCGAAGATACCCAAATATCATTGTTTGAGATGTAAAGGAGGGTTTTATGCGTTTATTTAGAAGCACCAATCCGATGATGGGTCGGATGCAACCGGGTGCCATGAGTGGCACGTCCGATTATCCCGCCACGATCGGCACGTTTTCTGTGAAGTTGTTACTCCTCACCGGCGTCCTCGTCGGATTTGCCAGTTTTTCATTTTTTAACCTCGTCAACACCGGCAACATCACCGGGGGCATCGCCTTACTGATTGGGGCGCCGATCGTCGCCATCATCAGTGTCCTCGTAGCGATGAGTAAACCGCACCTGGCGATGTATTTTGCGTTTATTTACGCGATGACCCAAGGCATCTTTTTAGGGGCCATTTCTGGCATCTACGAACTCTCTTTTGGCGACGGCATTGTTTCCACGGCCTTGCTGGCGACCCTGGGCGTCTTCTTCGCGATGGGCTTTTTGTATATGTCGGGTCTCGTGAAAGTGACCAGTCGCTTCCGCCGGGTGATGTTTACGTTGCTATTGGGACTATTTTTTACCAGCCTTGTCTTACTCGTTCTCAGCTTATTTGGCGCCCTTGGGGGCTTAAGTTTAGGTTTCTTACTGTTGATTTCCGCCATCTCCAGTGTGGTGGCGGCGCTTTATTTATTGATTGATTTTGACAATGTGGCCCATTTAATTGAAAGTGGGGCCGACCGTCAATACGAATGGGTGTTCGCCCTCTCCATGATGGTGACCCTCGTTTGGTTATACGTCGAATTACTCAGATTGATCGCGATTCTTTCGCGGCGCAGAAATTAGGAGGTACCGATGAATCATTGGTCACTGGATGCCTTATTCACATCCTTCGATGCAAAGGAGTATGAGGCCGCCCATGCCACGCTGAATCAACTCGTGGATGACGCTCTCGCGTGGGAAGATTCCAAAGATGCACCCGCTGTAAAAATCGAAAAAGGGCTCGCTTTAACGCGGGCGTTTAGAGAGCAATCGATTCGGGTCGGAGGCTTCATCAACCTCACCTTAGCCACCGACACCAGCAACGAACGGGCCCTCAAAGAAATGCAACGTCTGCAAGCCTTAAGTGCCAAACTATCCCCCTTCCGCACGGCGTTTGAAACGTATGTCGCGGCGGCGGATTTGGAGGCGTTAAGCGCATCGGACGCGCTTAAACCGTATGCGTTTTATCTGGCCGAGACGAAAAAAAGCGCGAAGTATCTTTTATCGTCGGCCGAAGAACAATTACTCGCCGAACTTTCTCCCACCGGCGGCAGCGCCTGGTCGAGACTGCATAGCGTGCTGACCAGCACGTTAATGGTGCCCTATGACGGCGGCGAAAAAGGGTTGTCGGAAATCAGAAACCTCGCCTACTCGAAAGATGCGGCCGTGCGTAAAGCGGCCTATGAAGCTGAAATCGCCGCCTATGAAAAAATCGAAGAACCGGTGGCCGCCAGTCTCAATGCGATTAAAGGCCAGGTCAACACGCTCGCGAAAAAACGCGGTTATGCGTCCCCCGTGGCGCAAGCGGCGGAATATTCCCGGATGGAAGAAAAAACGCTGGATGCTTTATTGGCTGCGATGGAATCTCACCTGCCTAAATTCCGGGCGTATCTAAAACGCAAAGCCAAGATTCTTGGGCATGCATCGGGGCTTCCTTGGTACGATTTATTTGCCCCGCTCGGTGAATCATCCACCACCTTCACCCCTGAAAGTGCCATTGATTACATCGAAAAACAATTCCGTTCGTTTTCCGAAGAACTCGCAGGTCTCGCCCGCAAAGCTTACACCGATCACTGGATTGATTTCCCACCGAAAAAAGGCAAGCGCGGCGGCGCCTTTTGCTCCAACTTACACCCGATCAAAGCGTCCCGCATTCTCATGAACTTTGAAGGGTCATTCTCCAATGTGATCACGCTTGCGCATGAACTGGGCCATGCCTATCACGGTGAACAAATCTTTAAAGAAGACATCCTCAACGCTTCTTACACCATGCCGGTCGCGGAAACCGCCTCGACGCTCTGTGAAACCATCGTCAAACGCGCCGCCATCGACGACGCAGAAGGCGATGAAAAAATCTTCCTCTTGGAACAATCCATCATGGGCTCCACCCAAGTCATTGTCGATATATTCTCACGCTTTACGTTTGAAAAAAATGTCTTTGAAGCACGGGAAAATGGCCCCGTGCCGGTAAGACGACTCAAAGCGTTGATGGAAGCTGCGCAAGAAAAAGCCTATGGCGATGCGATCGATCCGAAGGTAAGGCATCCCTATATGTGGGTCAATAAACCTCATTACTATAGTCCAGGCCTATCCTTTTACAATTTCCCGTATGCCTATGGATTGCTGTTTGCCAAAGGCATTTACGCCGAATGGCAAAAACAAGGCGACCGCTTCGTAGACGATGTCAACACGCTGCTGCAAAAAACGGGTCAAATGTCCGTGGAAGATGTGGCGGCTTTGATCGATTTGAATGTTCAAGACGAATCATTCTGGCATGCCAGCTTAAATGTCATTGAAGCTGAAATTGATCAATTCTTAGAACTCACCGCGTAAACGCGCCCCCCTCAAACCCGTGTTTGAGGGGCTTTTTTTGACTTGAAAAACCCTTGCATCTTGCCTATAATAAAGGAAATCAGCGATGGTAGTTGGTCTGTGACACACAAGAGGGAGACGTGAACAGTGAAACCACGTCACGTCACATCAAGGCTATTTCACTACCGGAGAGATGCTAATCCCATCCGCCCCTCCAGCGTTAGGGAGTGAAGCGCTCACCCATAAGGTGAGAATTTAAGGTGGTACCGCGGATCCGATTCGTCCTTCTTGTAAAGAAGGATTTTTTTATTTTAAGGAGGCGTTATGAACGCATTCGAAACCCTCAAAGCCGCATTTTTAACCCGGCTTGAAACCGTGAAAACCGATCAAGAACTGGCCCAACTTAAAGCCGATTACCTCGGGAAAAAAGGCGAGGTCACGGGATTGATGCAGGCCATGAAAGATTTACCCGCCGCTGAAAAACCAGCGTATGGTCAAAAAGTGAATGCCCTCAAAGCCGAACTCACTGCGGCCTTGAATGCCCATAAAGCGGCTATAGAGACTGCCCGGATGAATGAAAAACTTGCCCAAGAAACCCTCGATGTGACCTTACCCGGTCGCACGTTTCCTGTGGGCAGTCCACACATCCTTTCCAAAATCGTTGAATCGATTGAAGATTTGTTTGTGGGGCTGGGCTACCAAATCAAAGAAGGCCCGGAAGTGGAATCGGATGAATACAACTTTGAAAAGTTGAATCTGCCGAAAGATCACCCGGCCCGAGATATGCAAGATAGTTTTTACATTGACCCGAGCACGCTACTGAGAACCCATACTTCGCCCGTTCAAGTGCGGACGATGCTTGATTATGGCGGGCAAAAACCGGTCAAAATCATTTGCCCAGGGAAAGTGTATCGCCGCGACGATGACGATGCGACGCACTCCCATCAATTCATGCAAATCGAAGGCCTCGTGGTCGACGAATCCACGACCATGGCCGATTTAAAAGGCACCTTGTTAAAACTGGCACAAACCATGTTCGGCAAAGACCGGACGATTCGTCTGCGTCCTTCGTATTTTCCATTCACCGAACCCTCGGTGGAAGTGGATGTCAGTTGCTACAACTGTGAAGGAGCCGGCTGTTCCATTTGTAAGCACACCGGATACATTGAAATCCTCGGGGCCGGCATGGTCCATGACAATGTCTTAAAAATGAGTGGATACGACCCCGCCAAATACCAAGGGTTTGCCTTCGGCATTGGCGTCGAACGCATTGCCATGCTCAAATATGGCATTGAAGACATCCGACATTTTTACACGAATGACATGCGGTTTATGCGCATGTTTAACCAGTAAAGGAGCGCTCTGTATGAATGTTTCGATGCAATGGTTACACGACTATATAAAACAAGAAATCGATCCCCATGATTTGGCCGAAAAACTGTCGTTGCATGCGCAAGAAGTTGCGGACGTCCGGCCCTTATATCCGGCGAGTGGCTTAGTGCTTGGGACCGTGGAAACCACCGAACCCATTCCCGGCAGTAAAAATCAAAAATGTGCCGTGACGGTCAATGGAAAGTCCCGGACGATTGTCTGTGGCGCCCCCAATGTGGCCGCGGGCCAGTCGGTGATCGTGGCCGATCTCGGAGCCAAACTGCCCGGAGGCGTGACGATTGAACAGGCCACCATCAATGGGGTGGCTTCTGAAGGCATGATTGTCTCCCTCGATGAAATCGGCCTCGATAAAAAATACCATCAAGAAACGGGCATTCACGTGCTGCGTGATGACGCCGGTCAATCGCTTGCGGCGCTGGGGTTTGATGACCACGTCGTGGAGCTCGATTTGACGCCCAATCGCATGGATTTAATGAGCGTCTTAGGGGTGGCTTATGAAGTCAGTGCCCTTTATGACACGCCCTTAAGCCTACCAAAAGTCACCCTCCAAGAAAGCGATCAAGCGCATGATTTTACCACTGCCATCGACACCGATCAGTGCGATGCCTATTATGGGCGGGTGATTGAAGGGGTCGAGGTCAAAGAAAGTCCGGAGTGGCTTAAGAACCGGTTGATTGCCGCGGGGATAAGACCCATCAACACCATCGTCGATGTCACCAACTACGTCATGATGGATCTCGGGCAACCGCTGCATGCGTTTGATGCCGATACCATTCCTTCTAAAACCATCCGGGTGAAAGCCGCTGAGGCCGATGAAACGTTCACGACCTTGGATGGTCAAACCCGCACGCTCAAACGCGGCGATATTTTAATCACGGACGGCGAGAATCCGATTGCCTTAGGCGGGGTCATGGGCGGCTTAGATAGCGAAGTGACTCCTACGACCACGACGGTCTTTTTAGAAAGCGCGCTGTTTAATGCAACGCGCATCGGAAAGACGTCCAGACGGCTCGATCTAAGAAGTGAAGCCTCGATGCGCTTTGAACGTGGGATTGCCCACGACCGGGCGTTGTTGGCTCTTGATAAAGCCGCTCAGATGATGGCTGAACTTTCCGGTGGCATCGTGCTAAAAGGCGTGGCCAAAGCCGAGCGTCAGGTCCATACACCGCGNGTGATTGACGTGGCTTTAGACCGTGTGAATGGCCTTTTGGGAACGTCGCTTTCCATCACGGAGACTCANGCCNTGCTCACCCGGCTTCATCTGGAAGTTAAAGCGGTGAAAGACCACTTAAGCGTCACGGTNCCNGTGAGGCGGCTGGACATCGTCACCGAGCAAGACCTAATTGAAGAAATCGGACGGCTTTACGGCTATAATGAGTTGCCACTGACGTATCCGAAAACGGTGACGGAAGGCTATTTAACCAATGCGCAGAAAAAACGCCGTCAATTGAAAAGACATTTAGAAGGCTTGGGGTTGTTTGAAGCCATCAGTTATTCACTCACCCACCCAGACAAAGAAACCGGGTTCACCGACCGCGCGCCGACGCGCGTTTTAAGACCGCTTTCGGAAGATCATCAATCCCTCAGACAAACCTTGATTCCCAGTTTGCTTTCCATCTTGCAATATCATCAAGCCAGACAAATGCCTGATGTTTGCGTCTATGAACTGGGGTCTCGCTACTTAGACACCGAAGATGAGACACTTTCACTCGCGCTCAAAGGCCGCTTGCATCCCACCGCGTGGCTCCATGAAGCGCCCGTTGATTTTTACACACTCAAAGGCATCGTCGAACACATCGGGGATCTCTTTGGGGTTCATTTGACCTTTAAAAAGAGCACGTATGATGCGATGCATCCGCATCAAACGCCGATGTCTACGTAAAAGACATTCGCATTGGCATGCTCGGTGCGGTGCATCCCCAAACCTTAAACGCGTACGATTTAAAACACGCCTTTGTCGCCGAACTTTCGATCACTACCTTGCAGTCGCTGATGCCAGAAACTGCGGTCTATCACCCGGTGAGTAAAATGCCATCGGTCACGCGCGATGTGGCGTTCATCACCGATCAAGCCCTGCCGGCCAGCACGCTGGTGGCCCACATCCAAAGCGCACCGCTTGCCCATCTAACAGGGGTCGAGATTTTTGATGTCTACACCGGCGAGCCGCTTTCAGACCATGAAAAATCAATTGCATTAAGCGTCACCTTCAACGATGAAAACGGCACCTTTAAAGCCGCCGACATCGATGCCATGATGGAGACCCTCACGCAATCCTTAGTGCGTGATTTGGGCATCCGGGTACGCGAGTAAAAAAAGAGACTTCGGTCTCTTTTTTTTGGGTCAATGGGGCTTAAAAACGCTTTCTTTTGGTGGTACAATAAAAGCATCAAACGCACCGAGGAGTGGCCCATGCAAATAGGGGTGTTAAAAGAAATAAAAAACAACGAGCACCGCGTCGGGATGACCCCCGATGGCGTGTCGCATCTCGTCAAAAATGGGCACGATGTGTTCATTGAAATCGGCGCCGGCCAAGGGTCGGGGATTACCGATAATGAGTATTTGGCCGTCGGGGCGCACTTACTCAAAACCGCCGAAGAGGTGTGGCAAAAAGACTTGATTGTTAAAGTCAAAGAACCTCTCGCTGAAGAATACAAATACTTACGCGCCGATCAAATTGTCTTTACGTTTTTACACCTGGCGGCCGACCGTCCTTTGACCGAAGCCCTTTTGAAGGCCAAAACCACCGCCATTGGGTATGAAACCGTGGAAGTCGACGGGGAGCTCCCGCTCTTAAGGCCGATGAGCGAAGTCGCCGGACGCCGCTCGGTGATTGTCGGGGCCACGTATTTAGAAAAACATCGCGGAGGCGCGGGGATTTTACTCTCCGGCGTGCCGGGGGTGCCCAAAGGCAATGTCGTCATCATTGGCGGCGGGGTGGCGGGCATCAGTGCGGCCCGCATGGCGCTTGGCCTGGGGGCGAACGTCACCTTATTAGAACTCAAAGAGCATAAGCTCCGCCGTTTAGAAGACATCTTTGGGACGCAGATTCACCTCCTCAAAAGCAATCCGCTCAACATTAAAAAAAGCGTGCAAAATGCCGATGTCTTAATTTCAACCGTGCTCATTCCGGGAGCCAAAGCGGCCACTTTAGTCAAAGAAGATTGGGTGAAAAGCATGCGGCCGGGGTCGGTGGTGATTGATATTTCCATCGATCAAGGCGGCACCATCGAAACCATCGATCGCATCACCACCCACGATGATCCGGTATATCTCAAACATGACGTGGTGCATTATTCAGTGCCCAACATCCCAGGGGCCACGCCCCGGACATCGACCTATGCCCTCACCAATGCGACGACGCATTACATCGAAGCGCTCGCCCAACACGGGCTCGAAGGGGCTTTGGCGAAATATCCAGAACTGAAAAAAGGGCTCAACACTCATCAAGGCCGGGTGACTTACCCCGCGGTGGCCGAAGCATTTGACCTTCCGTTTAACCCCTTTTAATGCCAAATAAAAAATGTCTCACAGGCGTGAGACGTTTTTTATTTAGGCCTTTAAATATGCTATAATAAGGCCATCAAAGCCTGCTTTAGAAAGTCGAGGAATCTCTATGAATATGGCGGATTTAAAGCGCCAAGCGAGAGCAACCTATTCCACTCAAAAAGGCCTCATGATTTTGCTGGTTCTCATCGAAATCGTGGTCCTCTCAGCCCTGTCAACCACCGTCATCGGCGCCCTCCTTGCCTTGCCGATCACCGTCGGAAGTTCGTATGCGTTCATCAATCTTGCCCGCGAGAAACCATCCGAACTGGGGGATTTAGTGGTTAGTTTAAGAGGGAAGAGCTATTTTAATCATGTGGTTCAACTCTTTTTAAGAGGCCTCTATCTTTTCTTATGGTCGCTGCTTTTGATCGTTCCCGCCATCATCAAATATTACAGTTACTTTTTAACGCCTTATATTTTGGCCGATGATGCCGAAGAAGCCAATCCCATCACCCGCTCACGCGAGCTCATGGATGGGCACAAGTTGCAATTGTTTGGCTTGCAATTATCATTCATCGGATGGCACATCTTGGGCGCTTTGACCCTTGGCATTCTCACCATTCTCTTTGTCCAACCTTATTACCGCCAGACCATGGCGAATTATTACGAATCCATCAAAACCAACCACTAGGAGATGAACATGGCAATTTACAATCAAGTCCTTATCATTTATGGCAGTGAAACTGGCAACACCGAACGCGCCGCTGAAATTATGGCGCATGCGCTCAACCGTCAAGACGGCATTCAAGCCGAAACCATCGCCGCAGGGGATCTGCGCGTGGAAGAAAAACTCAAAAGCGCCAAGGCGGTTCTCATGGGCGCATCGACGTGGGATCATGGGCTTCCTCAAGATGATTTCAAAGTATTCATGGAAGACGTGGATCCGGCATTAATTTCCCCTTTAGACGTCGGTGTGTTTGGCTTTGGGGACCCCGAAGGATTCCCAGAAGCCTTTTGCGGCGCGACCGATGTCATTCGCACGTGGCTGAGTGAAAAAGGCGCCACGGTGGTGGGCGATAACTTACGCCTGGGTGGAGACGCGGACGATTTGCGTCAAGACTTAGAAACCTTTGCCTTAAAATTTGTCGGCATTGCGACCGACTTAGACCCTGAACATGTCATTAACTAGCGAGTATAGCCTTTGACCACCGGCCGTATCATTAAGTTGACGGGCGGCATTTACACGGTCTTTGATGGCACCGATGAGGTGCCATGCAAACCCCGCGGCGTGTTTCGGCATCAAGCGATTGATCCGCGTGTGGGCGATTGGGTGAGTTTTGATAAAGAAAACCAACAAATCACGGAGGTTCATCCCCGTCATTCCATGTTGAAAAGACCCCCCGTGGCCAACGTCGATCAGGCGCTGATTTTGATGAGTGCAACGCCCCGTGAGTTTTCGCTCATCTTATTGGACCGATTTTTAGTGCAAATTGCGCACGCTCAAATCAAAGGCGTCATCATTCTCACAAAAATCGATTTACTTAATGATGCAGCCATGGCAGATCTAAAAGCGACCATGGCCTTTTATGAACAGCATTTTGATGTTTACTACATGTCGAAACACGATCCCGCCACCACGGCGCCTCTCAAACCGTTGTTGAAAGACAACTTAACGGTTTTTGCGGGGCAAACCGGGGCGGGCAAAAGTTCCCTCATCAATACCTTATCGCCCGATTTGAACTTGAAAACCGGAGAGATTTCGAAAGCGCTCGGTCGGGGTAAACACACCACCCGCCACGTGGAGCTTTGGCACCGCTTTGACGGATTTATTGTGGATACCCCTGGGTTTTCCAAGCTTTCGTTTGAAGCCATTCAAAAAGAAGAACTCAGAGATTGTTTTGTGGAATTTGAGGGTCTCCAATCGGCGTGCAAGTTCCGCACCTGCCAGCACTTGAACGAACCTGGCTGTGCGGTCAAAGCCGCGGTGGCATCCGGGCTTATCCCGACCACCCGGTATCAAAGCTATCAAAAAATATACGACGAACTCAAAGCGTTAGAGTACTGAATCAAGGAGCATTCTTATGATCATAGCGCCGTCGCTGTTGGCCGCGAACTTTCAGTCTTTAAGCACCGATCTTAAAAAGATCGACGATGCGAGATGGCTGCATCTGGATGTGATGGATGGGCATTTTGTGCCCAATCTTTCATTTGGGCCCATGGTCATTGAAGCCATTCGGCCCTTGTCTTCACAGGTGTTTGACACGCATTTGATGGTCGCCAATCCTGAACGTTTGATGGATGCATACATCGATGCGGGCAGTGATCGCATCACCTTTCATGTGGAAATTGACGGCGACATCCAAAGCCTCATTGATTATGTGAAGTCGCGCAATATCCCTGTGGGCCTTTCCCTCAAACCGGGCAGTCCCGTTTCAGCGCTTGAACCGTATCTTCCTCATTTGGATCACGTCTTAGTGATGAGCGTGGAACCGGGCTTTGGCGGGCAGAGTTTTATGGCCCATTCCTTACAAAAAATCAGCGCGCTGAAAGCGCTCAGATCTTCGCTTGATGCGTCTTTTCTCATCTCCGTCGATGGCGGCATCAATCTCGGTAACATCGAGGATGTGACGGCGGTGGGCGCCGACATCTGTGTGGTGGGCTCATCGATTTTTAAAGCTGAAGATCCTCAGAAAGCCCTCAAGGCCTTTTATGGTCGTTAATATTTTTGCGCCGCCCGTGCCCTATGCCATTCAAACAGAGGCGGATTATACGATCGCGGTGGAGTCCGCCGCATTTTTTTTACAGGAACAAAAGCACCCCATCGATTTGATTGTGGGGGATTTTGATTCCAGTGACTATGCGTCCATCCAAAAGACGTTTCCGGAGGTCGCCATTCAAAAACACGCCGCCGTCAAAGATGAGACCGACAGCATGCTCGCGGTGATGGCCGCGTTAGAAAAAAACCCTGACACGATTTATTTATACACCAATGCGGGGGTTCGCTTTGACCATATGGAAGCCAATTTACGGTTGCTTTTGCAAGGCCCTGTGGTCTTACTGAATGATCACATTAAGGCGTATGTGTTAACGCCGGGGCGGCATGTGATTGAGAATTCGCATCCTTATCTCTCACTATTTGGGGCCCCCTTGGTCCAAGGACTCACCTTAGAAGGCTTTGCCTATTCCCTCACGGATGCAAAGCTTGAATACGGCGACACCATTGGCATTTCCAATCAAGGCTCGGGCGTCATCACCTTGAAAGAAGGACGCGTGCTGGTGATCGAAGCTCGGGACTAAAAAAAAAGACCCAAGTCCTTAGACTCGAGTCAATTTGAATTTTTTCAGGGCACGGGCGGAGACATAGACGGTCTTCACTTCACCGTTTTCTTCGATTCTCACTTTTTGTAAGTTGGATTTCCATTTGCGTTTGGTGGAATTGAGTGAAAATGAACGAGTATTGCCTGACATATTTTTTTTACCGGTTACGTAGCATTCTTTAGCCAAAATTCGACACCTCCTAAAGACTATGTGTAATCGCTCAAGTAGTATAGCACATGGGGGGAGTTTGGCAAGGACTAATTCTCAAGCGCTCCACTCAGTTGCAAAAATTGCATAATAACTTGCAGTATCGTAGGTTCGGTGCTAAAATGAACTATGGCAGATTCTGCCACCTTGATTATACGTGCACGCGACGTGCACAGGAGGCGACCATGAGTACTCGCGAAATTGATGGAAATCTATTAAAGTTAATCATAAAAAATGGCACCATTAAACTTAAAAATCAACACCAAGAAATCAACGATTTAAATGTATTCCCGGTGCCCGATGGGGACACCGGTTCCAATATGCAATCCACCATGATGTCGGGGGTCAGCGCCATTGAATCGCTCAATGACGAATCCATTGACGTCGTCGGTAAAGCCCTCTCGAGAGGATTACTGATGGGCGCACGCGGCAACTCAGGCGTCATCTTATCGCAGCTATTTTCTGGCTTTGCCAAAGCCTTTAAAGAACAAAAAACGGCCACCGCACCAGCCCTCATTGAAGGGTTAAAACAAGGCGTCCAACAAGCCTATGGTGCCGTCATCAATCCCGTGGAAGGCACGATTCTCACGGTGGCCAGAGAAGCGGCGGAAAAAGCCAGCGCCGTGGCCCACGATGATGCGGACATCATTGATGTTTTAAATGTCTATTTAGACGAAGCCAAACAATCCTTAGAAAGAACCCCTGATATGTTACCCGCCCTCAAAGAATCGGGCGTGGTCGACAGTGGTGGGGCAGGCCTCATCTTGATTGTGGAAGGGATGATCTCCGCCCTCAAAGGCGAAGTGTTTGCCGAAGAGAAAGTCGATCCAAGCATCGGCGTCCATCATGAGATTGAAGGCGAAGTCGAATTTGGCTATTGCACGGAGTTCATCATTGAGCTCGATGAGGAAAAACCCTTTGACACCGACATCTTTAAAGCGCAACTTCAAGAATTGGGCGATTCCATTGTTGTGGTCGCCGATGATGAGATCTGTAAAGTTCACATCCATACCGTCACCCCCGGCGATGCCTTAAATTTGGGCCAACGCTATGGCGAGTTTTTGAAACTCAAAATCGAAAATATGACCGTGCAACATGAAGAACTAAAAAAACAAAATCAATCGTTGAAGAAAAAAGACGTCAAACAAAAATATGGCCTCATCACCGTCGTGAACGGTTCGGGTCTGAGAACCATGTTTGAAGAAATGGGCGTATCGGTCGTCATTGAAGGCGGTCAAACGATGAACCCCAGTACCCAAGATTTCATCGACGCCATTGACGCCATCAACGCCGAAAACATCATCATCATCCCCAACAATAAAAATGTCTTCTTATCGGCCGAAACCGCCGCCGCCGAAGTCACCGATAAAAATGTCATCGTCGTGCCGGCAAAAACCATTCCTCAAGGCTATGCGTCACTCACCATGTTTGATGCCAATCAAGACGTGGATGCGGCCATTGAAGAAATGCATGAACTGATTGATCATGTCCGCACCGGAGAAGTGACCTATGCGGTGCGCGATACGAAAATCAACGGCCTTAAAATCAATAAAGGGGACTATCTAGGCATTGCGGAAGGCACGATTGTCTCGGCTCAAACGAACCGGTTGGACAGCGTGAAATTCCTCTGCGGTGACCTCATCCTCCCCGAGAGTGAAATTGTCACCATCATGGTCGGGGAAGGCCCTGACGAAAAAGAAGTGAACGCCGTGAAAAAATACCTTTCCGACATGTTTGACCATGTGGAAGTGGAAGTCATTCAAGGCAATCAAGCCGTATACGATTACTTAATCGCGGTTGAGTAAAATGGTATGATAAAGCTAGAGTTCATCTCTAGCTTTTTTTATACCCAAACGCCTATGAAATTACATGAAATCGCGGGCATTGGCCCCAAAACCGAAGCCAAACTCAACGCCCTCAAGATTTTCACGGTCGAAGATCTTCTTTTAACTGTGCCAAAAAGTTATGATGACCGGAAAATCGCAGACACCGTCTTAGACACTCCGGCCTATTATGAAGCAACCGCCACGAGTCTGCCGAAAATTTTTTCTGTGCGGCGAAACCTCAAGCGCCTCACCTTTAAAGCCACCATCCTTGGGGAAACGATCCAAATCGCGCTCTTTAATCAAACGCACTGGTTTCACCACTTAAAACCGGGAAGGTCCATCGTTGTTTATGGCGTGTTTAAAAAATCAATGACGGCCCAACGCCTCTTTTTAAAAGAAAACTTTTCTCCGGGGTTAAATCCACGTTATAAACTCAAAACGATCTCTGATAAACGTTTCCGTGAATGGGTCCGAGCGGGATTTCAAGAGCTTAAGATCCCAGAATCACTGCCTAAAAGCATTCAAACGCGCTTTTCTCTTAAGAGTCGCCACGACACGCTCTACCAGGCGCACTTCCCCCAATCACTGGAAGACATCCAAGCCTTTTACACCTGGCAAAAAATCGCCTACTTAACCGGCCGTGAACTGAGCCGTCAATCCGTGCATGATCATAAGATGTCATCGGCAAAGCCTGTGGCCCGAGAAAAAGTATGGGCGCAGGCGGCTGCGCTTCCTTTTTCCTTAACGAAAAGCCAAAAAGAAAGCGTCCAAATGCTCTTAGACGATTTAGAAGACCCCCGCCCCAAACGGCGATTGCTGCAAGGCGACACGGGGTCGGGTAAAACCGTGGTGGCCATGCTTTCAGCCATCGGTCTTTTAGAAACCGGCCATCAAGTGGCGTTGATGGCACCCACTGAAATCCTCGCCCGTCAACATCATCAAACCTTCAAAACCTTATTCAAAGATGCCTATGCCAGCACCATTCTCACAGGGTCTTTGGACGCTCAAACGCTCAAACAACGATTGGAAGCCGTCCAAGCGGGCACGGTGGCCATGGTCTTTGGGACGCATCAGCTGTTTTCCAAAACCACGCGGTTTAAAACCCTCGCTCAAGTCATCATCGATGAACAACACCGGTTTGGGGTGAATCAACGCGAGGCGTTACTCGCCAAAGGAAAAGCGGCCGATCTCATCAGTTTATCGGCCACCCCCATCCCCAGAACTCTTGCCTTAACTTTGTATCAAGACATGGACGTGACCACTTTGAACGATGTCCCCGCCGGAAGACGCGCGGTGAAAACCGAAGTGGTCCCGCTTAAAAATGCGAAGACGCTGGATTATATGATTGAGCTTGCTTTGGAGGCGAATCAGCAAGTGTTTGTGGTGGCCCCCCGGATTGAAGATGATGAGGCCCTCTTAAGTGTGGAACGGATTGAACACTATTACCGGGACCGGTTTCCAAAGGCGCGACTGGCGACTCTGCATGGTGGCCAACATGCGGAAGAAAAAACCCAAACCTTGCATGCGTTTCAGGCCCATGAAATCGATCTTTTAATTGCGACCACCGTGATTGAAGTGGGCATTGACGTCAAAGACGCGGGCTTGATGCTGATTTATCATGCCGAGCGGTTTGGTGTGGCGCAATTGCATCAACTGAGAGGCCGCTTAGGGCGGCATCACATCGATGGGGTGTGTTACTTGCTTTACCAAGGAAATGCGGCTGTGAAACAACGTCTGGATGTCTTAAAAACGCTCACCGATGGCTTTGAACTGGCGCAGATGGATCTCGATACCCGTGGGTTTGGGACCTTATTCGGCACCGATCAGAGTGGGTTTCATGCGTTGGATGCGTGGCCGTATGAAGAAACGCTTAACTTGATCCAAGCGATTCAAGCGACCCTTCGGGATTCATCCGATGGAACGTCAGCCAATGCCTTATAATAAAGATACATTTGTGGGAAATGGGCTGTGCTATAATGGGAACATTTAGAGGTGTGAAATGATACATATTGCAGTGGACGGAATGGGCGGCGATTACGCCCCCAAAGAACAAATTGAAGGGGTCTATAAAGCCCTCAAATCGTTTGATGACATTCATATCACTGTCTATGGTGAGTACGATAAAATGGCGCCTTATTTAAAAGGGGAGCATCCAAGACTTTCATTTGTGGAAACGCATGGGGTGATTGCGATGGGCGAAAAAGACCCGATTGGGGCCATTCGCAAAAATCGTAAAAGTTCCATGGCCATGGCCTTAAAAGCGGTCAAAGACGGCACGCATGCCGCCTGTGTTTCAAGCGGTGCGACGCAAGCGCTCATTGCCGGGGCGCATATTTTAATTGGCCGGATGAAAGGCATTAAGCGGACGGCGATTGCGCCGGTTTTACCCACCACCGATCCGAAAAAACCGTTCATTCTCATCGATTCGGGCGCCAACGTCGAGATCAAAGCGGAATACATGGTGCAACAAGCGTATTTTGCGACGGTCTATGCCCGTGAAGTGTTAGGGGTCAAAGACCCGACGGTGGGACTCATTAATATTGGGACGGAAGAAGGCAAAGGCCGCTTACTCGATACGCAAGTGGCCAGTTTGCTGAAAACGCATGACGCCATCTCTTTTTATGGCAACGTGGAACCCAAAGATGTCTTAAATCCGCCGTGTGACGTTTTACTCAGCGATGGATTTACCGCCAACATTGTCATGAAAACCATCGAAGGCACGGCCAAAGGCATGGGCACCATCCTCAAAGAAGAACTCTCCCGGGGCATTTTGGGCAAACTTGGACTCGTGCTTTCCATTGGCAACCTCAAACGGTTCCGGAAACGGCTCGACCCATCCGAAATTGGCGGCGCGATGATTTACGGATTAGACGGGGTATTGATTAAGGCGCAAGGCGCTTCTAAAGCCAACGGGTTTTATAACGGCATCCGGCAAGCCCGGAACGTCGTCAGACAAGACGTCTTAGGCAAAGTCAAAACCATCATCGAGGCAGATAGTCCCGCATGAAAGCCCTGGAAGCCCAATTTAATATCACCTTCAAAAATAAAGAGTTACTGGAGCGTGCCATGACGCATTCATCCTATGCGCATGAGCATCATACGCTTTCAAACGAACGCCTAGAATACATTGGCGATGCGGTTTTAGATCTCATCATTGCCGATTATTTATATCGCAAAGATCCCCACGCGACCGAAGGCACCATGACCAAAACTCGGGCGCAATACGTCAATGAAAAAGCGTTGGTGGTGTATGCGAAAAAAGTTGGCTTAGATCAGCATTTAAAACTGGGCATCGGTGAAGAAAAATCGGGAGGCCGTCACCGCGATGCGCTTTTGGCGGATGCCTTTGAAGCCTTTTTGGGCGCCATTTTTCTCGATCAAGGCTTGAAAGAAGTCTATAAAGTGACCGACACCATCGTCATTCCCGAACTGGAAAACCCCCAATCGGAAATCTATCAAGATTACAAATCAGAATTGCAAGAAATGGTGCAATCGGACCACCGTCAACTCTCATACCAAGTCTTCAAAGAAGAGGGTCCATCCCACAATAAACGCTTTTTTGTGCGGGTGTATATGGAAGACATTTTGATGGGCGAAGGCGAAGGCACCACCAAAAAACAAGCGGAGCAAAACGCCGCCAAACGAGCACTGAACAAACTGGCCAAAGGAGGGGACCTGCGTGAAACCGATTTATAAACTCATGCTGGAAAAGCACATTGTATCGTTTGATCAGTTGGTGTTATCCACGTATAAGCATCTGAATCTCAGTGCCCTGGAAGCGATGGCACTTATTAAGCTTTATAAACTCATGGAAAAGCAAATTTCCTTGATTAAGCCCTCGCTATTTGCCGCCATGGTGAATGTCACCCCCGCTGAAGCTGAAACACTCCTCAATGGCCTCATTGAAAAAGGATATTTGACCATTGAACTCTCCGATCACGACGGCAAAAGCAAAGAAATATTCCATCTAGATACCTATGTCGCAGAAGCGATTCACGTGCTTGAAAAAGAAGTTCAGAAAACCTTGCTCTCCTCCGAAGATGAACTCATTGCGTTCATTGAAGAAACGTTTCAAAAACCCTTGATTCCCGCCGATTTAACGGCGCTCGGATCGATGCTGCAAAATGGCTACACCGTGGAAGAAATTAAACAAGCCGCCCTCGCGAGTGTGTCAAGTTCATACCCAAGCATGAAAACCATTTATAAACATCTGTATAAAGCGCCGGTCAAACCCTACACACCCCCGCAAAAAGATGTCTTAGAAAAAGTGAAGGCCTTATGGGAAAAGTAGAGACCATCTTATCTGTATTGGATACGATGTATCCGGTGGCGGAGACGGAACTGACGTATCACAAGGATTATGAACTTTTAATTGCCGTGTTACTCAGTGCGCAAGCCACCGATGTATCGGTCAATAAAGTGACTCCCCAACTCTTTGGCACATTCCCAAGTTTAAAAGCGATTGCGGAGGCCCCTTTAGAAGCCATTGAAGCCCAGATTAAAAGCATTGGACTTTATAAATCCAAAGCCAAAAACTTGCAAAAAACCGCGCGCATATTACTCGAAAAAACCGGGGGAAACGTCCCCAATGACCTCGAGTTCTTACAAACACTCCCTGGCGTGGGAAGAAAAACCGCGAATGTCGTGGTCTCTGTGCTTTTTAACGAGCCTCGAATTGCCGTGGATACGCATGTATCACGCGTTTCTAAGCGTTTGAAACTGGCCTATAAAAAAGATTCTCCCCTCAAAGTCGAGACCAAATTAATGAGGAAGTTTCCCAAAGAACGCTGGACGCGACTCCATCACCAAATGATACTTTTTGGTCGTTATCACTGCAAAGCGCAAGCCCCAAAATGTGACAATTGTCCTTTAAAATCAGAATGCCGTTTTCCGCATATTAAAGTCACTTAACACCGTTTGGCGTTTTTTATTTAGAACTTTTTCAAACAAAACATCTTGTATTTCTAAGATGTTTTTTTTATGAAAGAAATTGCGGCACTCAGCCAGCAAAAATACTAACGAGAAGAGGATTAGCTATGAATTTTTATGCAAGTTTGATTGAAAAAAATCAGTACCCCAAAAAACAATCACTCGCGTGGTTGGGGGATTGTCTCAAACAAAAACGTTTGGATAAAGGCATGAACTTGGAAGAAGCGACCGATGGGATTGTCGCTCCAAGCTATTTATCCAAAGTGGAAAACAACGA
>PR_CR_10_Liq_2_inCRDRAFT_1000087_pt1 | contig 26709 bp, 26 predicted proteins | sample PRCRCaboRojoPR_FD_10245 | JGI IMG/M metagenome (IMG submission 10245) | reverse complement strand
TCCCATGTGTCCAGGAAGATTTTTTCCGGGTCTTACATGGTTGGGATCAATGCTTCCCATTGACCCTGGTAAACGATGATAGTGAGAACCATGTGACATAGGTCCACGATGTTGGTTATGACGTTTGATGACCCCTTGGAATCCTTTACCTTTGGATGTTCCGGTGACATCAACTGCTTCACCTTCATTAAAAATGTTGACTTTGATCTCTTGACCTACTTCAAAGTTGCTGAGTTCTTTACCCGCAATCTCTTTGATGTAGCGCTTAGGGGTTGTATTCGCATTTTTGAATTGACCCTTAAGTGGTTTTGAAACTAACGCTTCACGTTTATCTTTGAATCCGACTTTAACTGCGTCGTATCCATCGGTTTCAATCGTTTTCTTTTGCAAAACCACATTGGGTTCGCATTGAACGACGGTCACCGGCACAAGTTTCCCTGCGTCATTGAACACTTGGGTCATTCCAAGTTTGGTTCCTAAGATACCTTTGGCCATGAGACACCTCCTTATTTAGTTTGAGAATTATTTGAGAACAATATCGACGCCCGAGGGTAAATCTAAATGCATAAGACTATCGATGGTTTGGGGCGTGGGTGACAAGATGTCGATGAGTCTTTTGTGCGTTCTGCGTTCAAATTGTTCACGCGATGTTTTGTTGATGTGAACAGAACGTAAAACGGTAAACACCTCTTTTTTGGTTGGTAACGGAATCGGTCCCGATACCTTGGATCCAGTTTTAAGTGCGGTATCAACAATTTTTTTTGCTGATTGATCGAGTAACCGATGATCATATGACTTAAGACGGATTCTAATTTGTTGTGCAGGCATATGGTCTCCTTTCGCCTATAATCTGGTATAGACTTGCTCCACGGAAATTTTCAACACTTTTTAGACAACGCTTTCCAGTGTATCATTAACCTCCCGTTTCACAGCCGTGACTCAGGCAGAGTCTTGAATAATATATCAAATAAAAAAGGCCTATGCAAGCCTTTTTTTTATCTTTTTTATTGACGAATGAGTGGCATGGTCAGACAATGAGGGCCGCCTCGCCCCCTGGAGAGTTCAGACGCCTTAATGGTAAGCACTTCAATTCCCGCTTTTTCCAGCGCATGATTGGTTTTTTCGTTGCGCTCATACATGATGACTTTTCCGGGGGCAATGCATAACGAATTCGCGCCATCGTTCCATTGCTCTCGGGCACTGGCAATGGGTCATCACCGCCACAAGGAATCATACGAATGGGCATTTTTAATTCTTTTTCTAATAGAGATTGAATGGTTTGCTTGGATTCACGAACCGTGAGTGTGCCATCTTCAAGTGCAAAGGTAAACACATGGGTTAAATCAAACACATTCGTGTGATATAAAAATGCATCGTCATCGACTTGCGTCAAGATGGTATCTAAATGCATGAACGCGCGATCTCTTGGGATTTTCAGCGCCATCACTTTTTTCCATGAGGAATGCGTTAAGAGTTTTTGTGACAGTTGTTCGATGGCCAGTGGATGCGTCCGTTTTGAGATACCTATGAGGAGCGTCTCTTCGTTTAAAACTAACACATCGCCCCCTTCGAGGTTGAAGTCGTTCGTCCCGTCAAAGTATATCGAAGACTGGGTGGATTTAAACGCGGGGTGGTGGGCAAACACAAACTTTGGAAGCAACGCTTCTTTGGTCCGGATGGTGGAAGAGAGATTGGCAATGGCTGCGCCATGGCCGATGGAAATCATGGGATCTCTTTGATACATCAAGTTAGGCATTGGATAGACAATAAAGGGGTCATCTTCATGAAACGCTTTTAAATCAATCGATGAGTTGGGATAAATTTCATTGATTAAGATTCCGGAAATAATGGTGTTTACGAGCTTAGCGTTAGGCAACCCTGTTAAATAATCTTTTAAACGTTCGATGGTGGGATCATAATGAATCCCAGCCATTTGAATGTATTCTTGAATGAGTTGAGGCTTCGTTTGTTCGGTGAGCGCTTCTTCAACTAAGTTTTCGATGTATTGCACGTCAACATTGTTGGATTTTAAGAGCTGGGCAAAGGCATCGTGCTCGTTTTGGGCCGTGGCCAAGTAGGGAATATCTTCATACAAAAAATCACTGAGAAGATGGGGCACTAAATTTTCGACCTCAGCTCCAGGACGATGCATGAGCACCGATTTAAGTGGTGCCACTTCTGAAAACACATGAATCATCAGAGGCCTCCTTTAATCTTTTAAACGCATGGCCAATTTTGAATAAGTGATTTTGCCTTTCAGATAATTGAAATAATCCGTATCCTTGGCAAACTTTTGGTCGATGATTTGCCGGCGATATTCAAAACGCGACCCCGATATTGACCCCTCAAGCCTTGACTTAAAAGAGACTGGGGTGGTTTCAACATATTTGACCCGCTTAATTTTAGGGGGAAAGTTCACATTAATCACATAATCACGAGACGGCAGGTTTTCATCAATCATCCGTTTAAATGTGCGAGAAAAGGCTTTTTTTAAATCTCCTTCAAACCGGTAGTCGGCGGAAAAAGCCATGGATGGGACGCCATGGTATTGAGCCTGAAATGCCGCACCCACCGTGCCGGAGTAATAGATGTCAATGCCTAAGTTAAATCCGTTATTGATGCCTGAAACGATTAAGTCAGGGTTTAGATCGATGCCTTGGAGGGCAAAATTCACACAATCAACTGGGGTGCCTACCACCGCATAATGAGATGTATTGATTCGAGTAAAGCTGACACCTTTTGGAGTCATGGCCATACTTTTTGCGGATTGTTCAAAAAGCGGGGCGACAACAGTCACCGAATGTCCTAGCTCAATTAAGACTTCCTCCGCCAAAGCTAATCGCTCAGATTTAATGCCATCATCATTGGTCAGTACAATATTCATCGCTAGTCCTTTAATATATTAAATTCTTGAGGCCTTCGTGGATCTTCAAACAAATACGTAATCATATAATCCACAAAAAAATCAATGTTAGTCTCATTATACATGAGATGTTTTTCGATTTTTCTTCCAAGATCGTATTCCGGCATGCCAATAAATGCATAAAGAAATAACCGATAATCTTCCGGTAAATAATTCATCATGAGTTCTTTGTAAATAACAAGTTCTAGTTCCTTTTTTTGCCACATGGCACTTTGATTGGGAAACGTTGACGATAAACGAAACTCAAATAACAAAAGGTTTTTTCCGACTTGGAATATGACATCCACACGCCGGTTTTTTGAGTACGGTATCTTATATTCTAAAAAGATTTTAAGAGACGTGTACTGTTCTTCATTGAGTTCTTTTTTTAATTTTCTGAATATTCGTTTTAACAAGTGGTATTCATCCAAAAAAGATACGATTTCAGCAATTGATACCATGCGTCTAAACAGATTCTTTTCTTTAAAAAGGTGTCTCAATTTTTGCGTGTAGGCCCGGTTTTCAATCCGGCTTCCACGATCATTCATTTTACCGGTCACTATTTTCCACTCATGAAGCACGCCCAGCGACGTGTAAAACTCAAAGAATTCTTTTGGTGAATCAAATCCAATCATTGAATTATTCTTGAAATTCATGTGATCACTCCTTTTGTCGTCTATATAAACTATTGCTACGAGGAGTGATTTTTTCTTCCTAAAAATAAAAAAAATTAAGCCCTAGGCTTAATTAATGGGGGTGGTGGCTCAGGACAGAATCGAACTGCCGACACACGGAGCTTCAATCCGTTGCTCTACCAACTGAGCTACTGAGCCAATGGCGGTCCCGACGGGAATCGAACCCGCGATCTCCTGCGTGACAGGCAGGCATGTTAACCGCTACACCACGGGACCTAAATGGTTGCGGGGGTAGGATTTGAACCTACGGCCTCCGGGTTATGAGCCCGACGAGCTACCAGACTGCTCCACCCCGCGATATATGGGTCTTAAATTTTTATGGCGGAGGAAGAGGGATTCGAACCCCCGCGACGGTTTCCCGCCCTGACGGTTTTCAAGACCGTTCCCTTCAGCCAGACTTGGGTATTCCTCCGAGAAGAATTTTCATATTTGGTGGACCCGGCAGGATTCGAACCTGCGACCAACCGGTTATGAGCCGGCAGCTCTGACCAACTGAGCTACGGGTCCATACTTGGTAGCGGCGAAGGGAGTCGAACCCCTGACCTTTCGGGTATGAACCGAACGCTCTAGCCATCTGAGCTACGCCGCCAAACATTAAGGCGCTGGGTCTGTCATGCCTAGCGGAATCACCGCTGACCTAGAAGCTTTTGGGACAAGCGCTCTCCCAGCCGAGCTTAGGCCCCCGGTTGATGCAATTATCTGTAATGGTACCTGAGGCCGGAATCGAACCGGCACGGTCTCACGACCATTGGATTTTAAGTCCAACGCGTCTACCTATTCCGCCACCCAGGCAAGAAATGGTGTCCTGTAGAGGATTCGAACCTCTGACCCACTGATTAAAAGTCAGTTGCTCTACCAACTGAGCTAACAGGACTCGTACTGGTGCCGGAAACAGGAGTCGAACCCGTGACCTACTGATTACAAGTCAGTTGCTCTACCATCTGAGCTATTCCGGCGTGGTGGAGGATACCGGGCTCGAACCAGTGACCCCCTGCTTGTAAGGCAGGTGCTCTCCCAACTGAGCTAATCCTCCAAAAAAAGAGATGGTGGAGCCTAGCGGGATCGAACCGCCGACCTCCTGCTTGCAAAGCAGGCGCTCTCCCAGCTGAGCTAAGGCCCCGGGTATTAGATTGTAAAATGGTGGGCCTGAATGGACTTGAACCATCGACCTCACGCTTATCAGGCGTGCGCTCTAACCGGCTGAGCTACAGGCCCCTAACCATTTTGAAACGCGAAACTTATTTTACACTTATAAAATACGGCTGTCAATGCGCGATTGGTGTCTTTTGGAAACATCTGGACTTCTGAAATGAGGTGGCTGGGCTGGATGGATTCGAACCATCGATGTCGGAGTCAAAGTCCGATGCCTTAACCACTTGGCGACAGCCCATAATGGTGGAGGGGGACGGATTCGAACCGCCGAACCCTGAGGGAGTAGATTTACAGTCTACCGCGTTTAACCACTTCGCTACCCCTCCAAAAGGCGCATAAAAGATTATATTATATCGCCATTTTTATTGCAAGGCTATTTTTTACTGGGGTACTTGAGTTCATTCTTTTTGAGTTTTTCCTCGATGATTGTTTGGATATCAAGCCCTAAGTCGTGGGCCATTGCAATCGCATAGATTAAGACGTCTGCAAGTTCTTCTTTGACGTTTTCCTGGTCATAAGAGACTTCCCCCCACTGGAAGTTCTCTAAAAGTTCAGCGGCTTCAATCACAATGGATTTCGCGAGCTTTTCTGGATCATCGGACANNTGCCAGTCTCGATCATCTCGAAACTGGATGATGGTGTCAACGAGTGCTTTGATTTGATCAGTCATTCTTAATCCTCTTTATCCGTTTGAGTAGCTTAACTCTCTCCAACATCACAATGCGATCACATCCAAGGCATCGGATTTTTACATCCGCGCCGAGTCGTATGATTTCCCAGTCCTTTGACCCACACGGGTGAGGCTTTTTCATTTCGATGACCTGACCCATTTTGAGTTCATCACTTTGCATTCAGCTGATCCTCGATGAATCGATCTAAAGCGTCATCCGATTCAAAGCCCAAAATGATCTTTTTCCCTTGGACCTTCACATCGGCATGGCTGATCTTTAACCTTTTCTTTAATGAAGAGACAAGTTTTGAGGTTTTTGATTGACTTCGGTGGCTTAAATGTTGTTCTAAATCTCTCACCGACCAATGTTCGTTGATGATTTTTTCAGCCAGTGATCGCACCTTTTTGAAATCATTGAGTTTGCTTAAAACTCTCGCATGCCCCATGCTCAACTTCCGTCCAAGTACCAACTCTATCACGTCTTCAGGTAAGTGCAGCAAACCAATGATGTTGGTGACATAGGATCGACTCTTGCCAATCTTTTTGGCTAATTGTGCATGCGTGTAATTGAAATTCTCAATCAATTGTTTGTACGTGGCAGCTTCCTCAACGGAGGTTAAATCTTCTCTTTGGATGTTTTCAATGAGCGCCAGTTCCGAAGCCATTTGTGCATTGTAGTCTCTCACGACTGCAGGGATGGTTTTTTTATTGGCTAAAAGGGAGGCTTTAAANCGTCTCTCACCGGCAATGATCATGTAACCTTTGGCAACAGGCTTCACAATGATGGGTTGCATAAGTCCATATTCTAAAATGGATGTCTTAAGTTCTTGAAGCTTCTTTTCATCGTAATAAATGCGAGGCTGTTCGGGGTTGGTCTTGATGTCTGCAAGATCAATCTGAATGATTTTTTCATCGGAGGATATTTCCAGAGCATTCTCGTCCATTAATTGGGCTAACCCCCGACCTAAGTTAGATTTACTCATTGTTTTCAACTAACTCCTTTGCAAGACTTTTATACCCTTGGCTCCCTTTGGATTGGGGAGAGAATTCGGTGACAGGCAATCCATAACTGGATGAAACCGCGACTTTAACATTTCTGGGAATAATCGTTTTAAATACTTTTTCTCGGAAATATGTTTTCACTTCACTAATCACTTCGTAGCCCACATTACTCCGGGTGTCGAGCATGGTCAGTAACACCCCTTCGATGATCAGTTCCTTTTGGGACAACTGTTTTTTATTCTGGATGAACCGAATGGTATTCAATAACTGTGTGAGTCCATCCATCGCCAAGAATTCACATTGAACCGGAATGAGCACAGAATCGGCTGCAATCAAAGCGTTGGTGGTAATAAGACCGAGCGAAGGAGGGCAATCGATAAGAATATAATCGTACTCGTCACGGATGCTCTCTAACGCAATCGACAAGACGTAGTTTTTATTATCATCGCCAATAAGAGCGCCCTCAACATTGGACAGATCAAATTTGGCAGGAATGATATCTAAGCCCAGTTTGGGTAACCGTAACAACGCTTCTTTGGCTTGAGCTTGACTCATAAAAATATCGGTGGAAGAATGCAACAGATTTGACCGATTCACCCCTAGGTTTGTGGTGGCATTGGCTTGGTAATCGATGTCCACCAAACACACCCTTTTTCCCAGTTGGGCTAAAGCACTTGATAAATTCACCGATGTGGTGGTCTTGCCCACCCCACCTTTTTGATTACTAATTGCGATGATTTTCCCCATGTGCGCGCTCCTCATAAAGTAATCGTATTTTATCACAGCCCCCCCAAAAGCATCGGACAAATCAAAAAAAGTTTTCCACACTCATCGTGGAAAACTTTTGGTGGAAAAATAAGGACTACATCTTTTTATATAACTCTTCGTTGTCTAAAAAGACGCCAATGTCTCGATCATTTAAATAGTCTTTAATGGCCTTGGACTGAAAGATGGATTTGATTTCACCATGTTCCAAAGATTCTGCAACCCTTCCCCACTTATCGAGCTGGGTCACTTCTTGTTTTAAATATCGATAAATCATCGCCCCAGCGATGATGCGATCGGTCTCGAATCTCAAAATAGAGTCCAATGCTGTTTCATAATTCTTAACATCGGGATGCAGGCCTTCTTGCGTTTGAGCCAACAATTCATACGCGAGCTCGGTAAATTCGTTATTGGCATTTAATAGATATTTTTTCAGCTGACGCATGGTCTCTTTGGTTTTGTATTTGAGAGTTTTTTGATGCATGGCTTCATCAATGTCGATATCGTGTAAGTAGAAATAAAACTCAACCAACTCTTGCATTTCTTTCGCTGGCTTGCCGTTCATTTCTCCTAAGAAGGTCGATAGTTCAGTCAAAGCTTGTTGAAAACTTGGGCGTTCATGCATGGGCGTGAGGTATTCCGATTCAATTTTGGTATCTTTCAAGCGCACCATGTTTTCAAGATATTTTTGCGTTAATTTTTTCGAGGATAAATATTCGGTGTAATACCGATCATTGGCGACTTCTGAATTGATGAAATACAGTAGAAAATAGACGTAAAACAGCAACAGTGTCACTTGGTATATGATGATTTGCATGGTTTCACTTGTCTGGGTGGTATCGCCGCCAAACAAATCAACATTGAAGAGCATGTACGCCACACCAAACAAGGTTAAGATCGTCCCATAAACAAAAAATGGGAAGCCTTCTTGGTAATAGATGATCACACTTAATATCGCAAACACAATGAGATAAATGTAAATGGGATTGGAAAAACTAAGGAATGAGCCCATCAAGATAAAGAAGCTCAAAATACTAAAATGCATGGCGGTTCTAGGGGCACCAGACACAAGTAAAATCCAAGCCACACCATACGTCAACAAGAAAGCCACAGGCACAATCACTTGAATCACCGTCGTTGCGGTCAAGATTAAACTAAAGGGAATACTTACGGCGCTGACCAAGAACAAAACCACCAACAACAATGCGATTTTGATGGATAAAATCTCGTTATTGGAAAGGTACTCACTGTTGCGAATCTTCAATAAAAGATCTCTCATAGTGGAACCTCCACACCATCAATCGCATCGGTCATAATGGTTTCAATCACATCTTGATACTCCGTGAACGTTTTTAATATTCTTGGTTCAACCAGACGATCGATTCCACTCTGATTCAGTAAATCCATAAACGCCTGATGCGAATAGGCATCTCGGTCAACATCGGGGTGTCTGAAGTAAACATAAAATGCACTAAACACCATGATTTTTACGGTTTCAGAATCATCGTAGTGACGGAAGGAATTAAAGGCATCTTTAGGATCAATGATGGTTTGTGAGTCTCCATAAATTTGCGAGATGCGATACGCTAAATACCTCAATTTTTGATGGTCAGAAAGCGTCAATGATTGCAGTTCAATAATGATTTCTTCAGGGATCTCTTTATACTTTTTCTTAGCTTTTGAAAGGGATAACTGATGCAAATCTTCAATCAGTTGAAGGCGTTTCTCAAAGACATTTTCCATCTCTAACTTCTGCGTAAATGATTCAAAAAATGCATGCATATCTTTGAAGAAAACATCGGTATTGATCGGGTCATTTAATACCTCTTTTTGAAAATCAAAAAGGCCTTGAATGATACGGTATTCATTTTCTTTAGATTTCGCCAATTTCTCATAATTAAACTGTTTCATGCGGATGTTAAAAATGGCAGATAAATAAAGGAAAATCATCACTACCACAATCGATGCATTGATAATGCCGAGTTGCGCCATCGTGGATTCTTCGACCGCTAATATTTCCGGGAAAACCCATAATACGAGTGAGCTCGTGAAGGTCATCAAGACATGATTTAGGGTCGCTGTACGGCTATCCAAATAGATAAATCCAATGGTGAAAGCAATGAACAAATTAGCAAAAATGCCTGGCAAGCTTTGATTAAAAAGTAAATAGGTAATGAACGTGTAAATGAATAGGACATTAAGCATCCCCAGTCGAGTCAACCATTCAAAACGCCATGAATTAATGATCGATATCACATTGAATGAAAGGACTACGACAAACACAAATAAATAAAGAATGATCTCATTGATTGGAATTGATTCAACAAAAAAAAGCGTCATCAAAAACAGACTATAAACCCCCATCATGGTGGTGGCAATGATGGCACTGTTTTTATGTGCACGATATTTTTGTTTTTGAATCTCACGCCCAATGCGCTGATTGATTTTTGATTCCATGATTCACCAGAGTGGATTTTTTTTGATGCTCCCATACACTCTTGGTTTCAAGGGAACATCGTGTGTTTTTTTGAGCACAAGAATAAACCGTGTGATTTCATCAATATGGATGGGATAGATCGATTTTTCTAACTGCAATCGTTTCAAAACTTCTTCAGATCCATTAAGTTCTTCGTCCAACTTTGGTCCTTTTAAAAAAATCATCGAGCCACCTGGTTTTAAAAGGCGATAGGTCAGTTCAACAAGGATGCTCACTTGGGCCACGGCCCGACTCGTCACATAATCAAAAAGCGTCTCGGGTTGGACCGTTTCAATGCGTGCATGGAGAGGGTCCACATTGCTTAAGCTTAAGTGGTCAACTAAACGCNTTTGAAACTTGACTTTTTTTCCGGTAGATTCCACCGAAGTCACGTGCAAACTGGGTTCCATGATGGCCAGGGGTATCCCAGGAAATCCACCCCCACTCCCCACATCACATACGCTCTTTTTCTTAAAAGATAGAGGTAAAGATAATATGGTAATTGAATCCAGAAAATGCTTAATATAAACTGCATCTCTTTCCGTAATTCGTGTCAAATTTAAATGCTGATTGATGTCGGTTAAATACTCAAAAAAAAGATCGAATTTTTGAGCTTTTTCAGCGTCCCAGGAAATGTGATTTTCCTGTAGATATTCTGTGAATTTTTTGGGGGTCATCATAGATTCATTTTATCACTCTTCAAACGATTTAAAAAAAGTTCGAGTTAAGCCCTCGAACTTTTCATGGATTGTTCTTTTTGAAATTGTTTAAGATAGATGCTTAAAACAGCAATATCGTTCGGATTAACCCCACTAATTCTTGCCGCTTGGCCCAACGTTAAAGGTTTCACTTGATTCAATTTATCTTTGGCCTCACTGGCTAGATTTTGAATCTCATCGTATGAAAATGAATCGGGAATCTTAACATTTTCCTGTTTGGCTAATTTCTCAGCAATCTTCTCTGCTTTCAAAATGTAGCCTTCGTATTTCACGTCAATCTCAACTTGATTGAGAATCTCAGAATCGTACGCATCAAAATCAACAAAATGATAGATGTGTTCGGCTTTGATTTCTGGGCGACGAATGAGTTGATAAAAACTCGTTTTGTCTGTGATGGCGGCAGACCCTAAAGCACTCAATTTTTCTAACGTCTCGGGAGTGGGGGTAAGGAAGACATTTTTTAGATCAGACTCGAGTTGTTTCACGCGTTTATCTTGATTTAAAAAATGCTGATACTTGGATGCATCCAACAGGCCAATCCGATGGCCATGGTGCATTAAGCGACGGTCCGCATTGTCGTGTCTCAGTAATAGTCGATGTTCCGCTCTGGATGTCAATAATCGGTATGGATCGAGCGTCCCTTTATTGACTAAATCATCAATCAAAACTCCAATGTACGCTTCATGGCGTTTTAAAATAAAGGGCTCTTTTCCTTCGATTTTTTGGACGGCGTTGATGCCTGCCATTAGACCTTGGCAGGCGGCTTCTTCATATCCACTTGTCCCATTGATCTGACCCGCAAAATAAAGGCCCTCAACGGGTTTTGATTCCAGCGTTGGCCAGAGTTGACGAGCGTCAATGGCGTCGTATTCAATGGCATAGGCATATTTCGTTATTTCCACATTTTCAAGCCCAGGAATGGTTTTAATCATTCGCTCTTGGACATCTCTGGGCATCGAAGTCGAAAAGCCTTGAACATACGTTTCATCCAGTTCAACACTCTCTGGCTCTAAAAAGATTTGGTGGCGATTTTTATCGGAAAACCGAACCACTTTGTCTTCAATGGATGGGCAGTATCTTGGACCGACCCCTTCCACCATGCCGGAAAACATCGATGAGTGATCTAAGTTCAAATTGATGATTGAATGGGTTGAATCATTGGTGTAGGTTAAATAGCAATCATATTGTGCGTCAATATCGTAGGGCTTTTTGGGCCCGTGTGAAAACTGACGGTGGACAGAATCTCCAGGATGAAGCTCTGTTTTCGAATAATCAATGGTATCCGTTTTTATCCGGGGTGGGGTCCCAGTTTTCAATCGTTTCAAAGGAAAGCCCAGTGCTTCAAGCTGCGGACTTAATCCCATGGATGGTTTTTGTTTGTTGGGGCCTGATGACGTTTTTTCATGACCGATTAACACCGTGGATTGCATGTAAGTTCCAGTGGTTAATATGACACTTGACCCTTTAAACGAACGGCCATCTTCAAGTAAAACCCCGACGGCTTTTCCGTTCTCAACAATGACCTTATCCACATAGGCTTCTACGGCATCTAAATGATCTTGAGAAAGAATGGTATCTCGCATTCTTCGCGAATATGCCACTTTGTCGGATTGGGCTCTTAACGCTTGGACCGCTGGACCTTTTGAATGGTTTAAAAGACGCATTTGGATTTGAGTGGCGTCGGTATTCTCCGCCATTTCACCCCCAAGTGCATCAATTTCTCTCACCACGATACCCTTGGCTGGTCCACCCACAGAAGGGTTGCAGGGCATGGTTGCGATCATATTAATATTTCCGGTCACCAATAAGGTTTTCTTTCCTAACCTTGCACTGGCCAGACACGCTTCACTGCCTGCATGACCGGCGCCGATGACGATTACATCATACATACTATCACCACGGTCATTTTATACTGTTGGCCTTGATTAGTAAATAGATTAACTTTAATCAGGCCCCAAGGTAATATATAATATGAGCCATACGATATGTAAGGATAATCCATGAAGAAAATTCTACTGGTGGAAGACGAACCCACCATTAATCGAATGATCTATAACTACCTGGTCAAAGAAGGCTATGAAGTCTATAACACCTTTGATGGGTTAGGCGCCATTGATGCCATTAAAAAACATACATTTAATTTGGTCTGCTTAGACATCATGTTGCCCAAAATGAGTGGCTGGGAAATCGCCAAACATCTTCGCGAAAAATCCAATGTCCCCATCATCATGATGAGTGCTTTATCGGATGAAGAAGATATTTTAAAAGGGTATGATTTGAAGGTCGATGATTACATTACTAAACCCTTTAACCCACGGGTTTTAGTGGCAAAAATCAACGCGCTTTTAGCACGGTTTTCGAATGAAAAAACCGTTCCAAATCACCTGATTCAAGTCCCCCATCTCGATGTTGACACGAAACGGAAAGTCATCGCACTTGATGGTCAGGAACTCTCACTTGCGAGAAAAGAATTCGAATTATTATCATTTTTAATTCAGCATCCCAACGAGATTTGCTCACGAGAATTCCTATTCGATTCCGTCTGGGGAAAAGACGTAGATGGCGATCCAAGATTGGTGGATACTTACGTGAAAAAACTCCGCAAACATCTCAATGATTATGCGGATTTCATTAAGACCATTTTTGGGGTCGGCTATCGATTTGAGGCGTATGATTAATCGGTTGAAAAATTTCTATTACCGCCAATCCCTCACAGTCCAAATATCGGTGCTGATCATTTTGGTGTTCATCACGTTTTTTGTCATTCAGTTTTTGCTGAATGCGACGTTCTTTCCCAACTTCTACGAACAACGTCAAATTGAATCGTTTGAAACCGCCAACTCACGGTACGTGGAAAACATGAACGAAGTCACCAATGATGATTACTACTCAATCATGTATACGTTCATCCAAAACAATAATGCGGTGTCTGTCTTGCTCGATGAAGACTTTACGTTCATGCCCTCAGACCCTTCTCGCATCAGTGTAAATATCAACGATTCATTGTCGGGTGAACTCATCAATGTTACCCTCAATGATTATTTATTATTCAGCCGGAACGATAATGTTTTCGGCGTGGTTCGTCCCATTAACGAAGACACCTACATTTTTACGACCTTATTTTTAAATCAAGTTCGGGTTTTTGAAAACACCTGCACGGACCCCGCGTGTCAAAGTGTGAATGGGTTTGTGGTGAGCCAAGAAATCCCCAACCATACGAATCATGCGTATGCCAACGACATTAATGTTCGCTTTGAGGTCAATCAATTATCCCCATCCTTTTTAGCCCCATTTGAATACAACGACGGCTGGCGGTATGCATCGAGTTATGGCCCCAAAAACACCATGGTATACATCAATCCTGTGGGCGATGAGTATCTCCTGACCATCTTCAACCTCGAAAATACCACTAACATTGTCTCCATCCTGGCCAATTATCAAAATTACGTCTATTTAAGCGCCTTGATTTTGATTTTGCTTTATAGTTTTAGAATCGGAAAAGTAGCCTCGAATCCCATTCTCAAAATAGAAAATGTTGCGCGCGAAATCTCAAACCTCAACTTTGAAGCTGAGGCCATTGAGTTCAAAAGTAAAGAGGCCACGTCTTTGTCCAAAAGCATTAACTCTTTGTCTAAAAACTTACGGAACGCTCTGCAAACGCTCAACCAAAACAATCAAGAATTGATGGCATTATACAAAGAACAAAGCCAACAAGTTGATTTAAAAAAACAGCTTGTTTCCACCATTTCTCACGAACTTAAAACCCCTTTGATGATCGTTCAAGTCACCATTCAAGGCATCATTGACGGCATCATCCCAGACGATCAAATTGAAGAAGAGTTTGAGAACATCATGGCGGAAGTCAACCGGTCCACCCTCCTCATTCAAGACTTATTGGAAGTGTATCGACTGGATTCAAAAGAACTCCCCTTGAAAACCCAAGCCTTTGACTTTTCCCAAATGGTCGCCCGGCTCAAAAATGAATTCAATCCCATTATTAAAAATCGCTCATTCAATTATTTAGAAGACATCACCCCGGATATCACCATCATTGCCGATCCGAAATTGATGCAACGCGCCATTTCTAACTTCATGACCAACGCCATCAAATATTCGCCCAGTGGAGAAACCATTGAAGTCCAACTCAGAGAAAGCGAATCAGAAATCACCTTTAAGCTTATCAATTACGGCGTGACCTTAGACGATACCATCATCGCCAACATTTGGACCCCCTTTTACCGCGGGGATAATGAATCGTATGATGAGACCACCTCGAAAAGCTCCGGCATTGGCCTTTATCTGGTCAGCGAAATCTTAAAAGCGCATGGCTTTTCGTATCGCATTGAAAACTTAAGAAACGCCGTTCAAGCCACCATCATCATCAATAAAAACGTCGATTGATTCTTTCAATCGACGTTTTTTTAGATGAAATTAAAGTGTTTCAACGCTTTCGATAATCCATCATGGATGACCGAATCCGTCACATAATCCGCTGCCTTTTTAACAGGTTCTTGCGCATTGCCCATCGCAATCCCTAAAGGCGCATACTGGATCATCCCGATATCATTCATGCCATCTCCAATGGCGACAATTTGATCATCGTTTAAATGCCATAACTCTTTAAGCGCCGCGATGCCAGCTTCTTTATAAAGCACGCCTTCAATGACATCATAGCCATTGAAACTCGCTCTTAAAAAATCAAAAGGTGACGATTGAATGAGGCGTTCGGGGAGATCTGCTTGCGTGAATATATTGATTTGATAGATGTGGTCGTACGCATTGAATGTGGGATCAATTTCTGGGTGTTTCATATTAAAATGATCCGAAAACCCATGAATATCCTCCCCAAACATTTGGTGCGTTACGTAGCGATCATGCGAAGAAAATGTGTAATCGATTTTTGCGGCTTTGAGCGCCTCGATCAGCGGGAAAATAGCGTTTTTCTGCATGGGACGTTCGTGAATTAGTTCACCTTTTGAGACAATAAACGCCCCATTGGATCCAATCACATGGTCAATGCCGAGTTGCTGCGGGTGATCGTCCAAGAGGTATAAATTTCGTCCCGTGGCAATCACAGGAATGTGGCCGTTGGCTTTAAGGGTTTGGATAGCTTCAACACTCGACTTTGGAATGATGCCGGTGGCTGGGTCCATCAAGGTCCCATCAAAATCAATGCAAATGATTTTATTCATAGACTTCCTCATAAAAATCTCCCATTAAGCATCCCCACTCACATAGATCATTTACTTAAGGCTGCTTCATTTCTGACCTGACCTGGTTCATAAACACCTATTGAATGAGGATGCTTAATGGGAGATTTATCGTAAATTTTTAAAAAACGATGTCATCAAGGTTTGGGCGGATGTTTCTAAGATGCCGGAGAATACGTCCACTGGATAGGGCGCACTGTCAAAGACGTGTGCGGTGGATATATGGGCGCCGTATTTGGGTTCTTTAGCGCCATAATACACGGTTTTGATATGACTTTGCATGATCGCTCCCGCACACATGGCGCAGGGTTCTAACGTCACATAGATGGCACACGCATCCAGGCGCCATGTCTTGAGATGCCTGGCGGCCATATGGATGGCGTTGATTTCCGCATGACCGGTGACTTTTTTAGTGCCTTCTTTCGTGTTGTGACCGCGGCCAATGATTTTGCCTTGATGCACCACCACCGCGCCGACGGGGACTTCACCCATGCTGAGCGCTTGCTTCGCTTCATGCAACGCTTCTTCCATGAAGGATTCGGGAGAGGCTACCACGGAGTGTCCAATTTCGGTTTCGGTTTGTAGTACACTTTGTGGCAAAACCGACAGCGGGCTTCGTAGGATTCACTGGCCCCAATTAAGACAATCGGATCATGATATTTCGCGGGTTTACCATCCACAATGCGTTGAGTCTTCGTGGCAGGGGCGCCACATTTGACGCACACCGCTGAAAGCTTCAATACCGATTCCGCTTTGGCGAGTAATTTCGGCATGAACGTGAACGGTTCACCTCTAAAGTCGGTATCCAATCCGCTGACGATCACTAAAATCCCCCGCTCGACCATAAATTCTACCACGTCAAGCACGTCTTCGGTGAGAAACTGGATTTCATCGATGGCGACGATGTCGGTATCGGGAGCAATGTGGTTGAAAATTTCAGAAGGTGCCACAATATTGACCGATTTGGTCCGACTTTTATCATGAGATACCACTTCATTCAAAGCGTATCGATCGTCCAAAGCGGGTTTAAAGACCACGATGTTTTTCTTGGCGAATTGATGTCTTCGAACGCGTCTTAACAACTCTTCTGTTTTGCCCGCAAACATGGGCCCAGTGATGACTTCAATGCCACCATTTTTTTGCCGTTTAGCCATGACTCACCTCACACTCATCTATCTTATATCAGTTTCTAAGATAATAAAAGGGCTAAAGAAAAAAGGTGCCGATTAGGCACCTTCTTCTGAGGATTCTTCGTCATTAATACCGTAACGTTTATTAAAGCGGTCAATCCGACCATCGGCTGCCTTGTAGGTTTGTTTACCTGTGTAAAAGGGATGGCACTGTGAGCATGTATCGACACGGATTTCTTCAAGGACCGATCCGGCCTCAAATTCATTGCCACAGGTGGTGCAGACGACTTTTGCTTTTTTAAATTCGGGATGAATGCCTGGTTTCATCATAAACTCCTTCCGCCATGGATATATCCATAGTAAGTGTTTAAAGCACGTTGAATTATATCAAAGCCCTTAGGCTTATGCAACCATAATCATGGATTCGGGAAAAAGACCGTTTTTTGGAGGGCTTCGATATCATCGGCATCGGTGATGATGAATCCACCGGGCGTGAAATGCGCCAACCGGTCTTCTAACTCTAAGACTCGATACGTAAACGGAGCACTGAATGCGCCAAGCGAAGCCATATTTAGGGTTTCTTTTTGAGGCGTCGTCCCAATCAAACGGTAGCCTTCAATCAATCGATTGAATGGGTTGACTGTATCATCATCGGTCAACCGGTAGGTCGGGATTAATAATAAGGATGCGTCTGAGACATAGCCAAAAGCCGGCTGAATGTCTTCATTGATTTCAAGGTCAAGCCGGGTGTAATCGGCCCGGATTAAATAACTCAAATTATATAGAGAGCTGCCTGAGAAGTAATCATAAATTTCGTAATTCAAACGGTTATTATCAAAATATGTAAGCGCGAGGTGCCGGGAGATATCCAGTTCGACATATCGATCCCCAAAGAAGCCCGCATTGGTATTGGCCACCTGAACGGTCTCCCCATTGGCGAAGTCTTGATAGGTAAAATGATTCAAGGCTTCAGCGTCTGTATTGACGTAGAAGTACCCTTGTTTAAATACCACACGTTCAATGGTGGAGCGGAATTCCAGTGTTTTTTCCAAATCGTATCTGAGCATCTCATTGAAGAAATGAATGCGTGGAATGCCCGCGTCATCTTGGGTCCATACTTTTACCCCTTCTTCCACGAAAAAGAGGGCATTCCCTGGAACCTGCTCGCCTTCGACCACTTGTGTTCTGAAGTAGTACACATCGTCATCAAAATGATTGAATTGAATCACGGACGTGTCGAATGAATCCACCGGATTTCTAAACTCAAACACATCACTGGCTTGATTAAAATTCACGTGATCGACCGTTACAATGGCTGCGTCATGTCGGAAATGTACAGCGTTTTGATAATCGGTCAACACACTGGCTGAATCAATGATTCGTGATTCCAAATCCACTTTGGCAATGGTCACAAACGCATTGGGGCTTGACCGTTCGATGTAGGGAATGTTTTGCAGCAATGTTACGCGTTCACGGTCATCTTCCACCACGTATGGAAGGTAGTCTTCAATGTCAAATCCATTGGTCGCAAAAGGAATCCATGTATTGGTGCTTAACACAACATCACCGGCTTGCACACTCAAATTGGTTAAATGGCCACGCACTGCGAATGATTCTTCCAATCTTAATGGGCCTGACGTGTCGTAGATTTGAATGATGGTTTCGGTGTCTCTAAGCGAATAGGGGGCCGGATTTGTGACGCATTGCCCCAGCGAGCGAATGCTCACCACCACCAAGGAATCATCAATTAAGCTCATCCCCTGGGGCTCCGCCCGTTCAATTTCACAACTTGGATTGTCAATAATCGTGGATCCTTGGTAGGAAAGACCTTCACGGTCTTTGATAAGCGTTTGGATGCCCGTTTGATTTAGGATGTAGACATGAGAGTCGCTCTCTGCCATGAAGTCGAACCCTTCAAATGACACGGCTTGGACATCTTTGAATGCGACATTCTCTTCAAGCGGGATTTGCAGGTCGGTAGAAAAAGGGTTGCTGAAAAACTTGCCATAAAAGTCTTCATACACATTGACCGCTTCGGATTGACGGGTCAATGTCAGGGTGTTGGTTTGATAGGAAATGGGATTGCCGTACGCTCTAAAAATGATGAGACCAATCAATAATACCGCCATGAAAAGTGCGACGATTCTGCGGAACGTAAACCGTCTGACTTTGAACGTTCTTCGTTCCCCAAAGAAAATCTTTTTGACGCTGAGTCTTTGATTAAATCGATACTCTAAATAGACCAACCTCAGGGTGACTGAAACCAACGTTAAAGACGTCACAATGATGGCCACTGTGATCAAGTTATTGTATATAAATTCAAAGATATTAACGAGAAGGTTTTCCATCATGACACCTAAATGTTGAGCGTTTTCTTGAACGCTTTATAATACCGACGATTGACTTCCAATTGATCCCCATTTTTCATCAGCAGTGTGAGTTTAGAGTTGAGTGCGGGTTTGATGTATTCGATTTGATTGATATTAACCATGGCGTATTTACTGACTCGGATAAAGGCCCGAGTCTGAAGTAGTTCTTCGATTTCATAAAGTTTCATTTTGACAAAATAGCGGGTTTGATCGACCAAGGCCAAAACATCGTCACTTTCCACGATGAAATAATCGATTGTACTCGACTCAATGTTTTTCTGGCCGTTTTTGTCAAAGACTTGAACGAGAATATCTTCACTGCGAATGATGACATCTACCATCTCGGCAATCTTCTCTAAGTCCTTTTCCTGAAATAAGATATTGATCTTATTCGGTTCGGTTAAAGACTTATCCGTTGTCAAGACGTATTGGTAATCAGCGCTATCGACAATTTTAAGTCGTTCATTGATGCGAGCTTTTTGCGATCGAGGCGCTTTTAGCTTAAACATCTTGACCTCCTTTCAAACATCCACCTTCCATCCTATTTTACATGGGAAGGGCTTTAAAAACAAAATAGTATGTGTAAAACAGGTAAGCCGTTAAGCCGAATCTGAATATGCTACACTATGGGGTGTAAAGTGAGACCCAATGATGACCCCAATTGAAGCCTTAAAAGCGTATCAATCTCGGTTTAAATTTCCCATCGTGTGTGCCGTCAGTGGCGGCGTTGATTCGATGGTTTTATTACATGCCTTAAAAGCGGCGGGAGCCTCCATCATCGTCGCCCATATCAACCATCAATTACGCGACGATGCCATTGAAGATGAACGCTTGGTCAAAACGTTCTCTGAGTCCCTAGGCTGTCCGGTGGAAATCAAACGGGCTACGTTAAACGGCCGGGGTAACACCCAAAATAAAGGCCATCAAGTTCGTTTGGCTTTTTATCAAGCGGTGGCGGAAAAACACGGGGCGAAAGATATCTTTATTGCCCATCATAAAGACGATCAAATCGAACATTTTTTCATTCAAGTCTTGCGGGGGTTTTCCAAAATGGCTTGGGTCGGAATGCCTTCAGAGAGAAGGCTCAACCATCATACCCTCGTTCGGCCCTTTTTATCCCTTTCGAAATCGGATCTTTGGGCGCATGCCGATCAGCATCAAGTCCCTTTTCGAAACGATGCTTCAAATGACCGATTGATTTATTTAAGAAACCAAATTCGGCACCGATTGATGCCTTTCATTCACGCCCACGCCCCTGAGCTTTTCACTCGCATCAGCGATGGTCAAAAAGCGTTGCAGACCAGACTTGCTGCCGAGATTGCAACGTACTTAACCGCATCCGATGACACGTATCAACTATCTTATGACACGTTTTTAAAGGTGCCCTCTGCCCTACGGATTCGCTTGCTTCAGCATCTTTGGGCTTTGGCCAGCCCTTATCCGCCAAGATCACACGCCTTTTGGCTTATGTGCGAACGGCGCATGAAGGAATCACCGGCCAACGTCCATTTTCATATCACCCAGGATTGGTACTTAACGTTAGATTACGGCATGATTCGTGTCATGGAAGTTTCCAAACCCATCCATCATCCCGTCCTCATTCCTGACTTTGGAACGTACCGAATTCACGCGGGACTTACGCTTGAGGTTACCCCACAAAAAAAGGCACACGTAGGCGGATTAAGCCTTGAGGTGTGTTATAATGAACGCACGTTTCCCATGCAGGTAAAAACGGCTCAAAATGGCGATATAATCGCATTTGATTACGGACACAAAAAAGTCCATCAGTGGTTTAAAGATGTCAAAATCCCGTGGGGATTAAGACCGCAAACCTTGATGGTCGAAACGTCCGATCAACAGGTGGCGATTCTCCATTCTCGTTTTTCCCAGTCTTTAGGAAACTGTGCATCGAAAGTATACATTTACGAGGTTATCCATGCTGAATCATGATATCGATGATATCTTAGTCTCCGAAACGGAAATTGCCGGGATTGTTAAAACTCTGGCTTCAGAAATTACGCAAGATTACAAACACAAAAAACCGTTAGTGGTGGGGCTTTTAAAAGGCTGCATTCCATTCATCAGCGATTTACTCAAAGAACTGGATTTCTTCTTAGAAGTTGACTTCATGGATGTTTCATCGTATCACGGTGGGGTAGAATCCACAGGAGATGTTAAAATTAACAAAGATTTAGGCACGGCCGTCAAAGGACGCCATGTCATTCTCGCTGAGGATATCGTGGACTCGGGGCAAACCATTCAAGCCATCCGGTCTATGCTTTTATACCGAGGCGCTCAAACCGTCAAAGTGGTCACTTTGCTCGATAAACCCAAGGGCCGAGTGGTCCAACTCCAACCCGATTACATCGGCACCACGATTCCGGATGCCTTTGTGGTAGGGTATGGACTTGATTACAAAGAACTTTACCGGAATCTCCCGTACGTCGGAACGTTAAAACCGGCCATTTATGAAACGGAAAGTGAGGAATAAATTTGAACCCACAGAAAAAACCGAACAAACCCAACAACTTCAAATTTAATCAAATCGGCAATATTGTCGTCATGGTTCTGTTCCTCATATTTGTGTTCTCCATTATTTGGACATACACACAATCGGGTGAGGAACCACGCGCCATCAATGTCACCTCTTTATATGAAGAATTAGAAGCTGGAAATGTCGTTGAAATTGAATCCACTCCCATTGGCGGAGAAGCCAATGTGGGGTCCTTTTTAATCAGTGGGGAATTCACAGACGGCACGTTATTCACCGTCGAAATTCCCAACGATGCAACCCTGGATGAAATCCGGGTTTTAGCGACAGAACAAAATGTCCCATACACCCATTTAAGAGCCTCCACGTATAATTTTTGGAACATCATTGTCATCTTACTTCCGATCATTCTCATCATTGTGTTCATCGCTTTCTTTATGCGATCCAATGGCGGGAATAATCGCGCCTTTGATTTCGGTAAAAGCCGGGCCAAACTCAATCGTGGAAAAACCACCACGTTTAAGAATGTGGCGGGGGTTGATGAAGAAAAAGAAGAGATGGCAGAGATCATCGATTTTCTTAAAAACCCGAAAAAATACATCGCTTTGGGTGCCCGCATTCCTAAAGGCGTCTTACTGATTGGCCCTCCAGGAACTGGGAAAACGTTAATAGCCCGTGCGGTTGCAGGCGAAGCGAACGTGCCCTTCTTCTCGATTTCTGGGTCGGATTTTGTCGAAATGTTCGTCGGGGTCGGCGCCAGCCGAGTTCGAGACATGTTCAAAACCGCCAAGCAGAATTCTCCCTGCATCATTTTTATTGATGAAATTGATGCCGTCGGGCGTCAACGGGGAACGGGACTGGGCGGCGGCCATGATGAACGGGAACAAACCCTGAACCAATTGCTTGTTGAAATGGATGGATTTGGGACCAACTCCGGCATTATTGTGATGGCGGCCACGAACCGCTCCGATGTTTTAGATCCTGCCCTTCTACGTCCCGGTCGTTTTGACCGTCAAATCACCATCAACCGACCCGACATTAATGGGCGGAAAGAAATTCTTCAAGTGCATGCCCGCGGCAAACGCATCCATAAATCGGTCACATTTGAAGAAATTGCTCGGCGGACCCCTGGCTTTACCGGCGCCGACTTGGAAAACCTCCTCAACGAGGCCGCCCTATTGGCAGCACGTGCGAATAAACCTGAAATCAAAATCTATCACATCGATGAAGCCGTGGACCGAGTGATGATGGGCCCTGCGAAAAAATCGCGCGTCTTATCTAAACGGGAACGGGATTTTATTGCCTATCATGAAGCCGGTCACGCAGTGCTCGGTTTGAAACTGGATAATGCGAACATCGTCCACAAAGTCACAATCATTCCTCGCGGTCGCGCTGGCGGCTATAACTTAATGCTTCCGGAAGAGGAAGAATCCTTCCTCATGACCCGCAAAGGACTCATGGATCAAATCACCGGATTGCTTGGAGGGCGTGTGGCTGAAGAAGTCACGTTCAACGAAATTACGACCGGAGCGCATAACGATTTCCAACGGGCCACCCAGATTGCACGGGCCATGGTCACCGAATACGGCATGAGCTCCCTGGGGACGGTTCAGTATGAACAGCGCTCTGGGAATGTATTTTTGGGTCGCGATTACGTCTCCGATAAAAGTTTCTCCGATGCGGTCGCCTTGGAAATTGATAACGAAGTCCGAAAAATCATTGAAGAAGCGTATGGGCTTGCCAAAGACACCATCACCCAACATCAAGACTTACTAAAGACCATTGCGCTCACCCTGTTAGAAGTTGAAACGCTGACCAAAGAAGACATCGATCAACTCGTTGAAACTGGAACGATTGACTGGTTAGAGCGGAAGCGTGAAAAAGAGAGATTAGACCAAGAAGCTGCGGCCAAAGCGGCCACAAGTGAAGACGCTGAAGCCACCCCATCCGATCCAAATACCAACCAATAAAAAGGGTGATTTCACCCTTTTTATTTGACCGAGGATTCTATGCGTATTGATAAATACCTAAAAGTGTCAAGACTCATTAAACGCAGAACATTGGCCAAAACGATGGCCGACCATGGACGCATTCAAATCAATGGGCGTGTGGTGAAAGCCAGCGCCACCGTCACCATTGGCGATCAATTGACCCTTCAATTTGGGGAAAAGATTGTTAAAATTGAAGTGACAAATGTCTTCGATTCCACCAAAAAAGAAGATGCTAAATATATGTACAAGTACATCGACTCAAAAACCGAGGTAAATCATGAGTGAATTAAACGATCAAGAAATCGTCCGGCGGGAAAAACTTCAAGCGTTATCCGATGCGGGCATGGATCCCTATGGAAGCCGGTTTGAAGTCACCGCCACCGCGCAGGGACTTCAAGACACCTATGAATCCCACACCAAAGAAATGCTGCATGATTCTCCCAGTCCTACATATAAAGTGGCCGGGCGTATCATGACCAAACGCGGCAAAGGTAAAGCAGGGTTTGCGCATCTTCAAGATGCCACCGGTCAAATTCAAATCTATGTCCGCAAAGACAGTTTAAAAGACGGCGAGTACGATTGGTTTTTAAGTGCCGACTTAGGGGACATTGTCGGCGTCGAAGGCACCTTAATGCGCACCAACATGGGGGAGCTTTCTGTATGGGTCGAATCGTTTGTGCCTCTGGCCAAAGCGTTACGCCCACTGCCAGAAAAATTCCACGGACTCAAAGATGTGGAAGAACGGTATCGGCGACGCTATCTTGACTTGATCACCAACGACACCACCCGGCAAACATTCGTGCTGAGATCGAAAATCATTGCGCACATCCGTACGTTCTTAGAATCCAAAGGGTATCTGGAAGTCGATACTCCGATTTTGCATCCGATTTTAGGGGGCGCCACAGCGCGCCCATTTGCAACGCATCACAACGCCTTAGACATGCCCTTTTATTTAAGGATTGCGCCTGAACTTTACCTCAAAAGACTGTTGGTTGGTGGGTTTGAAAAAGTCTTTGAAATCGCAAGGACCTTCCGCAATGAAGGCATCTCCACACGGCACAATCCCGAATTTACGATGCTTGAACTGTATGAAGCCTACGGGGATGTCCATACGATGATGGACCTCACCGAATCGATGGTTGCCAGTCTCGCAGAAACCCTTCTGAAATCAACCAAGATTCCTTATGGGGATCATGAAATTGAACTGAAAAAACCCTGGCAAAGACTGCACATGGCAGACGCCGTGAAAGACGCCACAGGTCTTGATTTTTTCCGCCACGATCTCAACTATGAAGATGTGGCTGAAAGCTTGAAAAAAGATGGGCTTCATATCCCTGCCCACAAAAACACGTTGGGGCATTTACTGGATTTAGTCTTTGAAGAAAAAGTGCAAGACACATTGATTCAACCCACATTCATTTATGGGCATCCTGTCGAAATCAGTCCGCTGGCAAAAAACAATGCCGATGACCCACGCTTTACCGATCGCTTTGAACTGATCATCGCAGGCCGAGAATACGCCAATGCGTTCAGTGAGCTCAATAATCCCATTGAACAAAAGAAACGGTTTGAGGCGCAACTGAAAGAAAAAGATTTGGGCAATCAAGAAGCCAGCGAGATGGATCACGATTACATCGAAGCCCTCGAATACGGCATGCCACCCGCCGGTGGCTTAGGCGTCGGCATCGACCGTTTGGTCATGCTGCTCACCAATGCCCCTTCCATCCGTGATGTGATCTTGTTTCCCCACATGCGCTCCAAAGGTCACCTATGATTGTTGAGGCCATCGATGCCCTGATTGGAAATACCCCCGTCATTAAACTCACTGAATTATCCCACGAATTAAAGCGCAGCATCTATCTCAAACTTGAATTCTTAAATCCGGGGGGAAGCGTCAAAGACCGCATCGCCAAATCAATGGTCGAAGATGCATTGAAACAAGGCCGCTTAAGCGCCGGAGACACCTTGATTGAACCGACCAGTGGAAACACCGGCATCGGCCTGGCCATGATGGCTGCGAGATATCATCTTGGATGCGTCATTGTCATGCCCGAATCGGTCAGTCTTGAGCGTCAAAAAATCGTTCAAGGTTATGGGGCAAAACTTGTCTTGACGCCGAAAGAACTCGGCATCAAGGGCTCCATCGCCGAGGCAGAACGACTCGTCAACGCCCACGGATACATCATGCTCAAACAATTTGAAAATCCGGCCAATCCCAAGGCCCACGAAACCACGACCGCACTTGAAATACTAGATGATTTTGACCATCTGGATGCATTTGTGGCGGGGTCTGGCACCGGGGGCACTATTACAGGAAACGGTCGTATCTTAAAACAACACTTTCCTACCATTGAAGTGGTCGCGGTCGAACCTCTAAGTTCTTCGGTGATCAGTGGTCATGCACCCGGCCCTCATAAAATCATGGGCATTGGCCCAGGCTTTGTGCCAGAAAACTTAGACACCCACCTGATTGACCAAATCATTCGCGTGCCGGATGAGGCCGCCTTTGAAACCGCGCGCACCCTAGCGAAAGACACCGGCATCTTTGGGGGGATTTCGACGGGAGCGAATCTTTACGCAGCCATCGAAGTAGCGAAACGTTTGCCAGAAGGTTCATCCATCCTTTCCATCGCATGTTCCAATGCCGAGCGGTATTTATCCACCGAACTTTTTGATTCCTATGCCCAATAAAAAATCCTCACTTTNANTGCAAAGTGAGGATTTTTTTATTCATCTTTAATGGTTAAAGAACATTCGGTTTCTTTCACGACCTCTTTTTCGATGATGCGGGCTGGAATGCCAATGGCGGTCGCACTCGGAGGCACATCTTTGAGCACCACGGCGTTCGCGCCTATGCGCGCATGCGCCCCTACTTTAATGTTTCCAAGCACTTTGGCCCCGGCCCCGATCATGACATGATTGCAAATGGTAGGATGCCTTTTTTGATCGCTGATATTACCGGTTCCGCCCAAGGTGACCCCTTGATAAATCAATACATCATCGCCGATGCGCGTTGATTCTCCAATGACCACGCCCGTTCCATGGTCAATCACAAAGCCTTTCCCAATTTGGGCGGCTGGATGAATCTCAATGCCGGTCAGAAAGCGAGTCAAATTGGAAATAAGGCGGGCGATGAT
>PR_CR_10_Liq_2_inCRDRAFT_1000086_pt1 | contig 26770 bp, 26 predicted proteins | sample PRCRCaboRojoPR_FD_10245 | JGI IMG/M metagenome (IMG submission 10245) | reverse complement strand
CTGCTTGAAGAATTCAGACGATTCAAAGAAGAACTCGAAGCACTTCGTGAGTCTAACCAATCTGAATAAAAATAAGTTTAAAAAGCATACCATGGGTATGCTTTTTGTTTGTGCAAGTTGCATAAAATGAAATTTAATTTTTAATCTTGTAAGCGTTTCTATTTGTAATCACGTGGTCGTTGGAGTACAATAAAAGCATCTTTACACTATATCAAGGAGGAACAAATGACAGGTTTAAGCAGCTTGGCAGTATGGCAATTTGAAGTTGTGCAACATGTTTTAACCTTTGGATTTGCTGCGATGGGGGCAGCACTTCTGTACTTTGTACTAACCATCAAGAACAATGCACCCAAGTATCGCCCATCCAGTGTACTTAGTGGTGTCGTTATGGTATCTGCTTTCTTACTCCTATATTTACAATCACAAAGTTGGGCAGATGCTTTTGTTTTGGAAGGCGGACAATATGTCGCTTCTGGAACAAGCACGTTCACCAATGGATTCCGTTACTTGAACTGGTTGATTGATGTCCCACATCTTCTCATCCAAATTCTTTTCGTAGCGGGCATTGCTGGAGCAGCCTTCAGAAAATATCTTGTTCGTTTCACCGCATCGGGTGGACTCATGATCGTGACTGGTTACATTGGTCAGTTCTACGAACCAGGTCGTGGGGCCGAAACAGACATCACATTGTGGATTGTATGGGGTGTCATCTCCACTCTCTTCTACATTTGGGTCTTAGTCCTCATTACGCAAGTCATTAAAGAAGGCCGTGCAAACATGAAAGGCAGCAAAGCTGAACCTCTGTTTGCAGCAATCTTACCACTTTTCTATGTTTCTTGGACCATTTACCCAGTAGCTTATGTAATGCCTTTATTCGGTGGCTCCGCTTCCGAAGTGGCAGCACTCGCGATTGTGGCACAACAAGTGCTTTACACCATCGCCGACGTAACATCCAAAATCTTCTACGGAGTTATGCTCAACGTTTCCTCGACTTGGCTCTCAGAAGAACAAGGATATCAAGAAGCTTAATATTTGTTTCGTAAAAACCAACCTCACGAGGTTGGTTTTTTTTTGGATTTTTTCACACGTAGACCCCTAAATCAATGGTATGATGAAAAAGACATAAATTGACAAGGAGCATAGGATGAGAGTTGCAGTAGGTGGCATGATTGCCTCAGGTAAAAGCACATTGGTGAGGAAATTAGGCGCAGCATTAAATGTGCCTTATATGGATGAATTTGCCAAAGAAGATCCTGTATTTAATACGCTTTTAAAATGGTTGTATGAAGGCATGGATGATGTGGAAATGCTTTTGCAAATTTATTTTTTGCATAAACATTGGAAAACACAAAAAACTTATGATGATAATGTGATCATCGACCGTCATATGATTGAACACTGGCTGTTTGCCCAAAAAAACATTCAAGATAAAACCATCAAGAATTTTTACAATGGGGTGTTCAGTGCCTACATGAACGATGTGAAAAAAATTGACCTTTATCTCATATTGGATATCCGTTGGGAAACCTTTGAAGATCGTCTTAAAAAGCGGGGGCGTCAGCAAGAAATCGATAACTTTGATGCCAATATCCCCTACTTTAAAACGCTCCTTAAGGATTACGTCAAACTTCTAGAAGCTCAGTGCCTCATTCATGATGTCCCGTATGAAATCATCGACGCCAATGCCGATGATGAAACCGTATTAAACGTCGCTTTAAACCATATCAAAGCGTTAGATAAGTAGCCATTTAAACGACCTCACGGTCGTTTTTTTTGGCTTTAAAAATGCTATAATATGGCTCGATGAGTTTAATTGATTTGGAAAACGTTACATTCAATTACGACGGGACGCCCCTGTTAGAAAAAATAACCGCACGCTTACTCCCAGGTGAGCATGTGGTTTTACTCGGTCCCAACGGCACTGGCAAGTCAACGCTTGTTCGATTGCTCATGCATCAAATCACGCCTGATTCTGGTCGCATTCAATTTCACCCCCATAAAGTCTTCAAAGCGTTGGATCAGCACCTGGTTTTACCCAAAGAAGAGACCGTGATTCAATATTTATCGGGCGTCTATCAAGAGTTATTTGACTTAGAAAAAAGAATGCAACATCTGTATCAAGCCGCCGCCATCAGTGATGAAGCCACCCAACACAAAAAAATCAATCAAGCCAGTCGCATTCAAGAAACCCTCAATAACTCAGATTTTTATCAAGTTCAAACGGAAATCCTCAAAGTGATTACAGGTCTGGGTCTGGATGCCAGTGTCCTGGATCAAACCATTGGCACACTGTCAGGCGGGATGCGCTCGAAAGTCAAACTGTCAGAAATATTACTTTCCAATGCGGACATCATGTTACTGGATGAGCCATCCAACTTCTTGGATGAATCCCAAGTGGATTGGCTCCTCAAATACCTCAAACGCTTGCCCAATGCGTTCATCGTGGTAACGCATGAAGACCGGATTGCCAAGGAAATCGCCACCACCGTGTGGGCCTTGGAGCAAAAAAGCATTCAAGTTTACCGGGGGGATTATGCGTTTTATTTAAAAGAGCGTGCCCAACGCGCGGAACAACACCAAAAAGCCTACAAAGCCCAACAAAAATACATTGCCAAAACGGAAGCTTTCATCGCCAAAAATATTGCCAATGCAAAGACCACACGGCGTGCCCAAAGCCGTCGCAAGCAGCTTGCTAAACTGGAGCGCTTGAGTGCACTCGAAAAACAAAAAACCTACCAGTTCACATTTCCCGAAGCCACCCCCACGGGAAAAGAGGTGTGCATTCTAGAAAATCTTTCCATTGGGTATCAAGACCCGTTGGTCGAACCCATCAGCATGACCATTCGCAAAGGGGAAAAATGGGCCATCACGGGTGAAAATGGGGTCGGAAAAACCACCCTCGTCCGGACTTTGATGGGCGAGCTTGAAGCCTTAGAAGGGCAGAGTCAGTGGATTGATACCGCGCGGATCAATTATTTTTCGCAAGATCATCATTTAGATCCCACCCTCACCCCATTCCAAATTGTCCAGCAGCAGTTTCCCGATTACGACCAGAAAAAAGTCTACGCCACCCTGGCGCGTTTTGGCATTCGTAATGATAAAGCGTTAAGACCCATCAAAACGCTATCGGGGGGCGAGCAATCCAAAGTTCGCCTCAGTTTACTTTGGCCCATCCAAAGCAATGTGTTTATCTTAGATGAGCCCACCAACCATTTGGATGTGGCCATAAAGGCTGCACTAAAAGACGCGCTCATTGCCTATCAAGGAACGCTCATTTTGGTGTCGCATGAACGCGATTTTTATGAAGACATTTGTCCGATTGAATTGCAGCTGGAAAGGAGTGCTTCATGAGCGAAAAAAAGGTCATCGAAAAAACCCAAGCACCGGTTTCAAAAACCGACATCATCCGGGATTTAAACGCGTTAAACATCCAATCGGGCGATCAAATCATGCTGCATGTGAGCCTTTCAAAGATTGGCTGGATCATTGGGGCTGAACGCGCCTTGATTGAAGCCCTCATGGAGGTCATCACCGAAAAAGGCACTTTAGTGATGCCAGCGCAAACGGGGAATTTGTCCGATCCTGCTTTGTGGGAGAATCCGCCGGTCCCAGCGAACTGGGTTGAAAAGATCAAAGCAAACATGTTGCCTTACGATCCCGATAAATCTCCCGTTTATAGCATCGGTCGCGTGGCGGAATATTTCCGGACGTACCCAGGGGTCAAGCGCTCTATGCATCCCCGCAGTGCCTTTAGCGGCTGGGGGCATGGGATTGAAGCCATTCTCAATCCGCATGAACCGGGGCATGCGTTCGATGAAAAAAGTCCATTACATCGGATGCTCGATCAATCATTCAAGCTGTTGATGATTGGCACCCACTACGATACTTTGACCGCGCTTCATTATGCCGAGAGTCAAGCGTATGTTCAAAAAGCAGAAAAAGAGGTTTATTACGTGGAAGAAAACGGTCAAACCAACATACAAACCGTCTTGGAATACGCCTACACCACCGATGCGTTCAACGCCCTAGGCAAAGCTTTTGAAAAGACCGACCACGTACAAAAGGGATACGTCGGATATGCATTGACGCGCGTGATTGAGATGAGCGAAATCATTCCCTTTGCGATCGACTATTTTGAAGCCCATTCCACCTGATTGAAAAGATTACAAATAAAGGGCTTTCAACCTCAAATATCTGTCAAACGCGGACCCGATTATGCTATAATTAAAAAAGATGTAATACATATTAATTTTTGGAAAGTGGTGACTTCATGAGTGACTCGCAAGAAGCGTTTGTATCTCGAGCCATAACCGGCAAAAAACTGCTTTATTTAGAAGGCGCGCTCGGCATCGTCCTGGGCGCTTCGTTTGTGATATTTGGGTGGTATGTTTTAGTCATAGCCGCCGTATCCATTGCCCTCAGTGTGGGGGTTGATTTTGTCTTTGCGAAAGCAAAAAAACAAAAAATCGATGAAAGCTGGTTGATTTTCCCGCTCCTGTATGCCTTGATGCTTCCCCCCAGTGCTCCCTTGTGGATGGCAGGGGTTGGGGTCGTCTTTGGGAACTTATTTGCCAAACAACTGTTTGGCGGATACGGCCGCACCATTTTTCATCCCGCCGCTGTCGGCATCATGTTCTTAATGATTTCTTTCCCTGCCTTGATATTTGGCTGGTATGACCCCGAAGTCTTTGGCTGGTTTAATCCATTTTCTCAAGCATCCTTGGATGCGCTCGCCCCTGTGATGCCTCTGCATCAAATCAATGCCGGCGGATCATCGGCCTGGAGTTTACTGGACCTCGCGTTAGGGTCTGTGCCGGGTAACATCGGTGAGACGTTTGGCCTTTTATTGATTGCGTTGGGCACGGTGCTTGCGGTCTTAAAAGTCATTGAATGGCGCCTTCCTGTGGCCATCATTGTCAGTTATCTCATCACCGCTGGCATCTTTGAGTTATTTGGGGCCACCGGGGGTACGATACCTTCTGTTTTTACAGGATCACTTCTCTTTGGAGCCATTTTCATTGCCAGTGACCCAGTCCATGCGCCCGTGAATCATAAAGCGATTTGGATTTATGGCGCCGGCATTGCCTTTATCACGTTTATCATTCGTTACTTTGCCACGTTCGCAGAAGGCTTTATCTTCGCCGTCATCATTATGAGTGCGGTGGGGGCTTTGGTGGATGCATGGTTAACCGGTAAGGAGGAAACGGCATGAACCGAGTTTTTAAAATTGTAGGATTTGTCGTGGCCATGGGCGTCATCACCTCATCCTTGTTGATTGGGATGGATGTTTTAACGTCCGAACGCATCAGCCGCAACGAAGAAGCGTTACTGCAATCTAAAATTTTAGATGCCTTTGAAATTCCGTATAACACATCCAATATTTATGACACCTTTGTGGCCAACGTCGAGCAAGTCGACGTGACCATTGAGGGGACCGTCGTTCCGATTTACCGCAATCCAGACACCGGCAGCATCAGCTTTGAAATTGAAGGCGGCGGCGTTTGGGGGCCGATCATTGGAGTCCTTACATTAAATGAAGACCTCGTCACCATTGAAAATGTCGGCATCTTGGCTCAACAAGAAACCCCGGGCCTGGGCGGTCGCATTGTAGAACTACCTTACCTTGCAAAATATGAAGGTGTGGTCTTTGATCCCTTTGTAGAGGTGTTAAAAGAAGGGGCCAACGCCCCCAATCAAGTGGATGCCATCACCGGCGCCACCAGCACATCCAGTGCATTCCAAACCATTCTCAATGACAGCTATGATCAAGTCGTTCCGGCTTATCAAGCCACACTCGGAGGCGAATAATGCGAAAATTTTGGTTAAAGATTCAATACACCAAGTGGTTTAACATCACCAAAGATGGCTTATTCAAAGAAAACCCCATTGTGGTGGCGGTTTTGGGGATTTGTTCGGCCCTAGCTGTGACCAACCGTGTGGAAAACGCCATTGCCATGGGCCTTGCCGTGACGTTCGTGGTCACCGCCAGCTCCTTGGTGGTATCGATGGTCCGAAAAGTGATTCCAGCGCGCGTACGCATGATTACCTACATGGTCATCATCTCCGCGTTTGTGATCATGGTACAGATGTTCTTAGAAGCTTACTTCCCTGTGATTGCGGCCGCATTAGGCGCTTATCTGGGACTCATTGTGACCAACTGCATCGTCATGGGGCGGGCCGAAGCTTTTGCGGTGAAAAACCCTATGAAATATACGTTCTTTGATGGCATTGCCAACTCTTTGGGGTACACTTGGATCTTAATTGCGGTGGCCATCGTCCGCGAAGCCCTCGCCTTTGGCACCATCTTGAATTTCCGGGTCATGCCAGAAACTTGGGTCAATTGGACCGTGATGGCTTTAGCGCCCGGTGGATTCTTTGTTTTAGGCTTAATCATTTGGGGCGTCCGCGAATGGGCGCAAAACTTTGAAGTGGCCGCGGAATAGGAGCGTAGATGATGATAAATTTAATTGAAGTCTTTATTGAATCGGTCCTTTCACGGAACATTGCGCTCATCTTCATTCTGGGGATGTGTCCGCTCATTGCCATCTCTACCAATGTAAAAAATGCACGAGGGATGGGCTTAGCGGTCATCTTTGTGGTGTTCTTAACCGCCATCATTAACTATCCCATCTATTTGTTGTTGGAAGCCACCGGCACCGAACGTCTGTCCATTTTGGTGTTCATCATCACCATTGCGACCACGGTGCAGTTCTTAGAAATTTTCATTGAAAAAGTATCGCCCAGAATGTACAACAACTTCGGACTCTTTTTACCGTTAATCACGGTGAACTGCGTGGTCCTCGCGGTCTCTCAGTTCTTTGTCAACCGGAGTTATAATTTCGCAGAAACCGCCACCTTTTCCTTAGGCGCCGGCATTGGCTGGGCTTTAGCCATCATTCTCATTGCGGCCATCCGGGAAAAAATGGAACACCATTCCAGCGTGCCCAGAGGCCTCGCAGGCCGGGGCATCGTATTCATCGTTATGGGGATTTTATCCCTGGCCTTTATTGGCTTTACTGGACTCTCATTCTTTTAGGAGGAACCCATGGAACCGATTATTGTTATCAGCATCCTCATTGGCATCCTTGTCTTAATGAGTCTATTACTGGTCGTTGCCGAAACGGTCTTTGGCGGCACCGGTGAAAAAGTACTGACGGTCAACGATTCCTTGCAAATTCCCATCACGGAATCCGACACCGCTTTAAATATTCTCTCGAAAAATCAAATCTATATTCCATCCGCGTGCGGGGGAAAAGCAACTTGTGGGCTTTGCAAAGTCAAAGTCACCGATGGCGCGTTTGATCTAAAACCCACTGAAGAACCGTTTATTGGCCCCAAAGATGCGGCGGAAGGCATTCGCCTTTCATGTCAAACCCGGGTCGCCCAAGACACGAAAATCGAAATCCCCGAAAGTTTATTTGGCGCCAAAGAATACGAAGTGGAACTCGCGGCGTTGGAAGATTTAACCTATGACATCAAGTTGGTCCGCTTTAAAATGATCAACCCTAAAACCCTGGATTTCCATCCGGGTCAATACGCTCAGTTCATCATCCAGGCGTCGAAGCAGTACGCGCGTATTCGTTTGCCGGCGATGCCAAAGTGAAAGATCACGTGGAATTCTTGGTGCGTTTGGTTCACAAAGGCGTGGCCACCACCTACATCCATGAGGTGATGCAACCCGGCGATCCNATGAAAATCACNGGGCCTTATGGAGACTTTTACTTAAGAGAAGAATCGGACCGGCCGATTGTCTGCATCGCAGGGGGATCAGGAAAAGCCCCCATTCGTTCCATCCTTTACCGGTTGCGCGATCTCAATATGCCGAGAAAAGTCCGTTATTTCTTTGGCGCGAAAACGAAAAAAGATCTTTACTACACTGAAGAGTTCTTAGAACTGGAAAAAGAATTTCCTAATTTTGAATACATTCCCGCGCTTTCTGAACCCCTTCCTGAAGATAACTGGGAAGGTGAAACGGGGCTGATTACGGATGTCTTAGACCGCATGACGGGCGATTTATCCGGCTCAGAAGCCTATCTGTGTGGCTCCCCGGGGATGATTCATGCTTGCATTGCCGTTCTCAATAAACATGAACTCCCGCGTGAACATACCTATTACGACAGTTTCGCATAACCCACCAAGCATCCTTCGGGATGCTTTTTTTATGGACTTTGTGGAGACAATGAAGGGTCCATCGCATGCTTAAGGGATGGTAAAAAATGAGATGAAAACGCTTTTTTAGGTAAAAAAAGGCAAAAAAACTTGTCAAAAGGGCATAAATAGTGGTATTTTATTCAAAAGACTTCATAAATTCCATAAGTCTTTTAACCATCCTTATATATAAGCCCCGTGTTCAGGGATTATATGATAAGTAAAAAAAGAGAGGAGAACACACAATGAAAAAAGTTTTAGTAGCTTTATCATTTCTCGTGCTTGTCGTTGGGCTTGCCGCTTGTGCCGGTGAACCCAGTGTTCCAACCATTTCAGGCACCGGAAATGTCACCTTAGAAGTGGGCGAAAGTTTTGATCCACTTGCTGGGGTCAGTGCCGCCGATGAAAACGATGGCGATCTGACGGCTGATATTGAAGTCGCAGGATCGGTTAACGTGAACGCTGCGGGCACATACACCTTGACTTACAGTGTTGAAAACTCAGATGGCGAAAGTGCTTCTGTGAGCCGTACGGTCACCGTAGAGGCCCCTGAAGAAGAGCCCGAGCCTGAAGAACCAGCGCTGGGAGATTTCGTCTTAGCAAACGGTACCTATGATTTCAAATTTGCTCCGGTTGATTTGAAACATCAATTCTTTGCCGCTGCTGAACGGTATTTGATTGTTAACCAAATTGGTGGGATTCCTTTATGGGCATCCTCATCCTTCAACCTTTTCTCTGATCGTATGCAACTCCCCACAGAAAACTATGACCCTGTCATGGGCTTCGGGGTTGCTTATGCTTCAATGAGTGCGGATGATTCCACCGTCATTATGGACGATGGTCAACCGGGTGAAGTCGGTGAATACACCTACCGGACACGGTTGACTGAAAACCCAGCCACCTTAAACCAATGGATTTATGAAGATTCCATCTCCAGCGATGTCATCACGACATTCCTTGATGCGCTTTATTTCTTCAACTATAACTCTGACTTTACTGGGTTTGAGTTACAACCTTCCATGGCTGCGGATATGCCAACCCCATCGGATTCTCAAGAAATATTCGGAACCGAAGTGGCCAATGTCTGGAGCGTTCCCGTTCGTGATGGTCTTGTTTGGACCGACCACACCGGGGCTGAAGCGGGCGACATTACCGCTCAAGACTTCTTAGATACCTATAAACTTGCCGTTGATAACGGATGGTTCCGTGCCATTTCAGGCGGGGGAGACTTCTTGAACCCGTCGCAAGAAATCGTCAACATGCAAGCGTACATTGATGGCGATGCCGAATGGGATGAAGTCGGTATCTCCGTTGAAGGCAATAACATTGTCTTTGAATTTGTCCCACTGATGAGTGAATGGAACGTCATTTACTGGTTAAGTGGATTCGTCATGACGCCCAATCAACTTAGATCTGTATGAAGAAGTAGGCGATCAATACGGAACCAGTGCAGAAACCACCTCGTACAGTGGTCGTTTCTACTTAGAAACTTATGAACCAGACCGTATTTTACGCCTCAAAGAAAATCCAAACTTCCATGATCCAAACCGTACCTTCTACACCGGGTATACATTCGAAGTCATCAATGACTCCGACATCGCTTTCCAAAGCTTTATTTCCGGTCGTTTAGATGCCACAGGACTTCCAGCATCACGCTTTGATGAATATCAATCTTACCCTGGTATCCGCTTTGCGCCTGGGGCTACGGTCTTCCGTATGAACCTCAATGCGCATGGAACCGTGGAATCTCAAAGAGAACAATTCCCGGATTCAACGCTGATTCCAGAACCCATCTTAGCGTACGCTGATTTCCGTAACGCGCTTTACTTCGGTATCAACCGTCAAGAACTTGCGGTCGATGTCCAAAGAACGGCACAACCTGCACAATTCTACTTCACACCGGCTTACTTAGTCGATCCAGCAGGTGGGGTCCCATTCCGTGACACCGAATATGGCGCTCAAGTCTTAGAAGGCCTCTCACCATCCACGCAAGGGTACAACCCGGATGCGGCGAAAGCATTCTTTGACAGTGCCGTTGAAGATGCCGTGGCTGCGGGTGATTACTCACGCGGCGATGTGATTGAACTGCAACTCGTCATCCAAGCCAACTCACAAGGGTCTGAACTTGGGGCTGAATACATTGAAGCAGAACTTGAAGAACTGTTCTACAACGAAGATTTAGACATTGGTATTGACATTGTCATCCAAGCTGAACCGTTCCCAAATAACTACTTCAACTTCATCATCCCAGGGGAAACCGACATGGGCTTTGGTGGTATCTCAGGATCACAGCTTGATGCTGCCGGCTTCTTGGATACCTTTAACTCCCTGAACACGTCAGGATTTACACTCAACTGGGGACCGGATTTCGACACCACTCAAGCCAACATTGAAATTGAGTATGTCAATCCATCCACCGGTGAAACCCTCCGTGAAATCTTCTCCTTCGATGCCATTCAACGTCTCTTGACGTCTGAAGTCGAACTTGAAGACGGTATGGTGGCTGAATAATCCACCCTCCGTTTCAACGGATTCATATGTAATGAACGTCCAAATGCAAACCCACTTTTGGGTTTGCATTTGGTTCATTATGTTTAATGAAATGTACCGTGTTGAAATATTTGCTGTTTAAACCATCATTTGCATGATTTAATCATCAAATGTTTCAATTTTTAATCTAAATAAAGGATGATGTGAATGTTACGATATACAATGATTCGGACGGTCTGGGTTTTCATAATTTTAGTGACGATTTTATCCATTAACTTCATTTTGCTGAAAAATGCCCCAGAGTATCCTCCCACGATTGAAGAGCAACGAGAAATTTATTATGCACGGCAAGTGTCTGATGGGTATATGACCATCGTATTAGAACGCGATCCTGAGATGGTGGAAATCATCCGCCAAGAGCTCAGAGAGCCCGCAGCGAGCGATGAATATACATTGATTCGCAACGCATGGTATCGGGATGAAGGCGATCAATTCCGCATTTATCAACCGGTCCCGCTCATCAACCAGTACTTCAATTGGGTTCGAAACATTGTGACTGAATGGAACTGGGGTGTCTCTACGCGTGTACAAGCAAATGTCCCGGTCTTTGATATCTTACTTTCACGGATTCCAGTCACTTTCCAGCTGAATATTGTCGCGCTCTTTTTCTATATTCCGATTGGGTTCTTGTTAGGGATTGTGGCCGCGCTCAGGAAAGATAGTTTCTTGGATAACTTTATTTCGGTGGCGGTTATGATTTTGATCTCCCTGCCCAGTTTTGTCACGATGACATTCCTTGTGCTTGTTTTTGGGTATGGTCTGGGCTGGCTTCCCGTTCAGTTCCCCCCTGCCGATGTGACAGGGTCCATTCGCTACACGGCCTTTGTCCTTCCCGTGCTGGGGCTTTCGTTTGGGGCGCTCGCATCGCTCACGCGGACATCGCGTGCGGAACTGTCGGAAGTTTTAACCTCTGAATTCTTACTGTTGGCCCGTACCAAAGGGCTTTCTCAAACGCAAGCCGTATTGCGGCATGCGATGCGAAATTCCATGGTGCCGCTCGTACCGGGCATCATCGCCTCATTTGTGGGGCTCTTGTCAGGGTCGGTCATCATCGAGGTTATTTATTCGATTCCAGGCACGGGGCGAATCTTTATTCGCGCCATGACCCAAAACAACTATGACTTTAACTTGATTTTAGGCATCACGGCCTTTTACACGGTCATCAGTCTATTCGCGATTCTCCTCGTGGATTTATCGTATGGACTGGTCGATCCTAGAATTCGTATGGGGGCTCGAAAATAATGAACATCAATAATACGAATCCAAACGTCGATAAAGACAAACTCCAATTCGTCCAGCGGGACGAAAAAATCTTTGATAAAAAGTTTGAAACCAAACCGGTAGGCTATTTTAAAGATGCCATGATCCGGTTTGTGAAAAACAAAACCAACGTGGTGGCAACCGCCATTTTATTCACGCTGATTGCATTATCAATCTTAATTCCCACCTTTACCAACAAGAATTTCACCACTTTAGAGCCTCGGATGGCATTCTTACCGCCCCGGGTCCCCATTCTTGAAAATTTTGGAATTTTAGACGGAAATGTTTACATTGAAAACCAACAAATCATCCCAGAAACCATCGATCCCGAAACCGGGCTCGGAGTGCCCGATCAAACGCGTTATCCGCAAGAATACATTGATAAGGACACCCTCATTAATTACGAAATCGCGTGTTCTGAAATCACCGAAAACTGTATGGGGGGGCTGGTCAATTTTGCGAACCGTGAAGCGGACAGTTCATCCACGTTTAAAGCCCCCGGAACATTTTTCCCAGATTTAGACGGCAATCCCACAGTCACCATCGATGCGTCTGAAGTTCAAATTTCAGAAGGCACATCGTTCAGCGTTTTAGTGAATGATGGCGCGGGAAATTATGTCAGCATTGGAGAAGTCACGGAAGCGGGCGTGTCTGAGTTTTCTGTCTTGGACGCCATTGAAAATCCCGACGACTTATTCATCTATTCCACGGAACTTAGATTCTTATTTGAAAACTCTGCACCCGATGATTACGTGCGGTTAGAAAATGTATTATTCACCTTTGAGGGGGCGGAGGCTCCCTTGGTGGATGCTTCCGGCTATTCGCTTGCATCATTTGAAACATTGGATGGCACCGGACGTCTCACCCGGTTTGAGGCGACGATTACCATGTCCAGCTTCGAATTTGATGCGTATGGTGCAGCGTTAGGAGACTACCGCATTGCCAACTTCTCGAAAGCGGAATACGAAGACATTGTGCAAAACCATCAATCGTGCTCCGTCGTGGACAATCCTGACAATCCAAACGGATGGTATTTATCCGAAGGATGTCCGGTGCGCGAAGTTCTCTCCGTGTCTGAGCCCGTGGTCGTTGACGGCGAAGAGTATGTTTCTTACGAACTGATTATGAATTACGGCCTCTATGCGGGGTATGAAGATACGCCGTATTATCTTGCGGGAACGACCAACACAGGGCGCGACCTGTTTAACCTCGCTTGGGTGGCCTTAAGAACCTCACTCCTCATCGGGGTTTCGGCGGCCTTAGTCAACATCACCATCGGAATTATTTATGGCGCCATTTCAGGGTATTACGGTGGTAAAGTCGACATTCTCATGGAACGTTTCTCAGAAATCATTGCACGAATTCCGTTCTTAGTGGTCTTGGCGATTGCCGTGGCCTACATTGGTCCCGGGATTACCACGCTCTTTATTGTCCTCATTGTCTCCGGATGGATTGGAGTGGCCTCCGTCACCCGGACGCAATTTTACCGGTACAAAGGCCGCGAGTATGTCTTAGCCTCGAGAACGCTTGGGGCCAAAGATAACCGACTCATTTTCCGGCACATTTTACCGAATGGAATCGGCACCATCATCACCGCCTCGATTCTCTCTATTCCCCTGGTCATTTTCACCGAATCCACCCTTTCTTACCTGGGATTCGGGATTGGCCATGGGCAGTCCTTTAACATCGGTCCGATTGAGTTTTCTGGGTATCGATTGGCGTATTGCTCGCCGATGGCCGAGCTGAAATCATCAGTCGTCCTTACCTCACCATCTGGCCAGCAGTCATTATTTCCATTCTGATGATTACATTTAACTTATTTGGGAACGCGCTCCGCGATGCCTTTAACCCATCCTTAAGGGGGTCTGAATAATGCCTGACATTAAATTATCGGTCAAAGATTTAAGCATTTCATTTAAAACCCCTCAAGGGCAAGTTCAAGCGGTGCGAGATATCAGTTTTGATCTCTATCAAAAAGAAACCCTCGCCATCGTCGGTGAATCTGGCTCGGGCAAGAGTGTGACCAGCCGCTCGATTATGGGAATTTTAGCCGGAAACGCCACCATTGAAAGTGGCTCAATCATTTATGAAGATGAAGATTTAACCAAAATAAGGGAAGAAGATTTTCACAAACTGCGTGGCAATAAGCTTGGGATGATTTTCCAAGATCCTCTTTCCAGTTTGAATCCCATCATGAAAATCGGGAAACAAATCACCGAAGGGATGATCATCAACGGAAAGCACCTTAAAAATAAAGTCAAGGCAAAATCCCATCCCGAACGTCGGAAATACCTTAATTTAAGAGATGCGCTTGCCAAAGAGCAAGCCGCCTTAAAAGAAGCCCTGGCAAACGCCAAAGAAGAAGGCGGCGACCCAGCCGCATTAAAAGCGGCTTCGAAAGCCAAACAAGCCGAACTCAAAGCACAAATTAAACAGGCCAAAGCGGCGTATGTGGCCGCCAAAAAAGCCGCGCAAGCCGAAGTGGATCAAGAATGGGCCGACAAAAAGAAAGAATATGCCGGCAAAATTCAAGCGGTGAAAGAAAAAATGAACGCCGCCTCGGCCGATCAAAAAAGAGGCTACCGTCAAGAAATTGCTCAGCTGAAAGAAGAACTCGCCCGCTATAAACAAGTCACCAAAAAAGAAGCGCGTGAACGGGCCTTAGAAGTCATGCGTGAAGTGGGCATCCCCGAACCCGAAAAACGGTTAAAACAATATCCATTTCAATTTTCTGGCGGGATGCGCCAACGGATCGTCATCGCGATTGCCCTCACGGCCGATCCCGATTTATTGATTTGTGACGAACCCACCACCGCCCTTGATGTGACCATTCAAGCGCAAATCTTAGAATTGATTAATCGCCTCAAAGAAGAACGTAATCTCACCGTCATCTTCATCACCCACGACCTCGGCGTTGTGGCCAACATGGCCGACCGAGTGGCGGTCATGTATGCGGGTAAGATTGTTGAGATTGGGACCAGCGAAGAAATCTTCTACGATCCCAAACATCCTTACACGTGGGCGCTCTTATCGTCGATGCCTGATTTATCTTCCAGAGACCGGTTGTTCAGCATCCCAGGCACACCGCCCAACATGCTTTATCCGCCAAAAGGCGATGCTTTTGCCGATCGGAACGAATACGCCATGGCCATCGATTTTGAAGAACAACCCCCTTATTTCAAAGTTTCCGATACGCATTATGCCGCCACCTGGCTGCTTCATAAAGATGCGCCGAAAGTGAAACCGCCGCAAGTCATTCAAGACCGCATTAAAGCGATGAAAAACCGCACCAAAGATTCGACGCAAAGTGAGGCACGCAACTAATGGCAGAGACAATATTAAGCGTACGCAATCTTAAACAACATTTCACCACCGGCATCGGCCGCAATAAACTTGTGGTCAAAGCCGTGGATGATGTCAGTTTTGACATTCAAAAAGGCGAAGTGTTTGGGTTGGTGGGTGAATCCGGGTGTGGGAAAACCACCACCGGCCGGACCATCATCAAACTCTATGAACCGACCGATGGCGAAGTCTATTTCCTCGGAGAGCGCATCAGCGCTGGCACGATAGGCCTTAAAAATCAAATCAAAGAAGAAAAACGCAAGGCCGCCCAAACCATCCGTGAGTTAAAAGCCGAAATGGCCGCCGAACTTGAAGGCGCCGATGCGTCCCAAAAAGCGTCCATCGAACAAACGTATCAAGAAAAAATTAAAGCGGTTGAGCTTGAGCGGGATGCAGTCGTTAAAAACTTAAAACGTGACATTCCCAAGCGTAAAGAAGACACCGCTAAAGATGACCGGGGCGTCTTGAATAAGATGCAAATGATCTTCCAAGATCCCATTGCCTCGCTCAACCCCCGGATGACCGTCAAAGAAATCATCGCGGAAGGGTTGCGGATTTCTGGCGAAAGCAAAGAAAAAGTCATTCAAGAAAAAGTCAATGACGTCTTAGAAACCGTCGGCTTGCTTCCTGAACATGCCAGCCGCTATCCCCATGAATTCTCAGGCGGCCAGCGCCAGCGGATTGGGATCGCCCGAGCGCTCGTTGTCAATCCTGAATTCATCATTGCCGATGAGCCGATTTCAGCGCTCGATGTCTCCATCCAAGCGCAAGTCATCAATTTGCTCAATGATTTGAGAAAAGATTTCGGCATCACCATTTTATTCATTGCCCATGACCTTTCGGTGGTGAAATACTTTGCCGACCGGATTGGGGTCATGTATTACGGTAAACTCGTCGAACTCGCGGATAAAGATGAACTCTTCAAAAATCCGCTGCATCCGTATACGAAATCATTACTGTCCGCCGTGCCACTTCCCGATCCGGAATACGAACGCGGCCGTCAGCGCATCAAGTACGACCCCACCGTGCACGATTACTCCAGTGATTTACCGGAATTGCACGAAATTAAAAAAGGCCATCTCATTTACGCCAATCAAGCAGAAATCGCGGCCTACAAACAAGAGCTTAAGTGAGTTATCGCCTCAAAAGCATTGTCAAACTGATTGTGATTTCTCTTTCCATCACTGCGATATGGATTTTCACACTCGGCCGCAGTGTGCCTAGAATTCAAGCGGTATCCGATGGATTGTTCATTGTCGGACTGATTCTTTTCTTCTGGGGACTCATCACCCTGACCCGGGCCAGCAATATTTTTATCTCCACGAACTACATTTTTAAACTGGTGTTCCGGCGCAACTTTCGGGCGGTGAGTTACCATGAATACATGTCTGAACGTGAAGTGAAAGCCGATAACCAAAATGCGTGGCATAACTTTTTGGTCGGCCTTTCTTACTTGATCATATCGTTTACCATTGCCAATGTTATCTTATAGAAAAGACCAGACAGCTGTCTGGTCTTATTTTTTGGGGAAAGGGAAAAAGGCACGGGTGTTCTTTTTATAGGCTTGATACGCGGGATCGTTTTCGTATTTTTTTTCTAAGAGGGGGATCCCCGATAGCCCCAACAGTAAATAGGTGATGATGAGCGGAGACACCAAGAAAAGTAAGCCATCCACCCAGTCACTCGCATGCGCAAGGGCCATCAGGCCAATGCCCCACCACGCCGTCACCTCACCAAAATAATTGGGATGGCGGGAAAGTTTCCAGACCCCGGTGGTCATAATCTCACCAGGTTTTTTGCGGGCTTTAAAGGCCATCATTTGTTCATCGGCCAGAGTCTCAAACACCCACCCGAGGCTAAAGATGCCCAGCCCCACGATGAACACGCCGAGATAACGGAACGGTTCATTGCCGAGGCTCATCGCCGTAAAGCCCATGAGAAAGGCAAAGCCACTTTGCAGTAAGAAAACTTTCAAATAGGCTTGCAGTTTTTCTGCCTTCACCCATTTTTTGCGCATGGCTTGATAGCGAAAATCTTCCGGTTTATGCCAGTTCCGACGGTACAAGTACCAAGAAAGCCTCAGTCCCCAAAGAAGAATCGCCCCGTAGAAGATGTAGTGTGAAAACGAGAGATCATCCAAGGTGATGATGAGCGCACTGACTAAAACAACTTGCGCCATCCCCCAGAAAACATCCACGGTGGAATAATCATTCCGCCAAAGAGCAAGGACATAAACGCCAGTAAAAAACAAGACTAAGACGATGGCGCCGATCAGATAAATCATCTCACACCCATCCAAACGCACGCATCAATAGCAGTGTGAGTGTGCTGACTGAAGCGCCTAAGGCGGTGCCCCACAGCAAATCAATCACCGTGATGGATACCGGCCAATCCTTTAAAGTGGCCAGGTTGGTGAGATCATACGTGGCATACATTAAAAGGCCAAAAAAGCCCCCTAAGACAAGCGCATCGGTAAGGCGATTCGCCTGGACGGCCGGATCGACCGCAAAAAAGGTGAGTCCGAGCACAAACAGCGCGTAAAAGATGAGGGCCGCGGTCCAGTTCACATCTTTTTTAAGCAACGGGCCAATCGTTTTTTGATAGAGTGGTTTGCCAATGAATCCCAGCCAAATCAGGTCAATGACCATAAATAAGACCAGCACGATGGCAGCCGTGGTCCAAAACATACAATCCTCCTAAAAAAACAAGGCCTATTTGATTAAGGCCTTGGCTTTGAGTGTATTGGCAAAATGCACTTTTGCCACTTCCTTGAGTTGACGTTCACCATGGGTTTTAATGATGTGCGCCGCTTGTTCATCGACCATCGGTGAGGCGCCTTTTTGCAGTTTGAGTTTCAATTCCTTGGAAAGTTTGGTGAGGTGATTTAAAAACGCATAGCGCGCAATCATCGATGCGAGCGCCACGGAAATGTAATGATCTTCCGCCTTGGGAAGAAACGTTTGGACTTGCGGCACATCCTCAAGATCGTTTAAATATTCATAATACTTGGCGGGTTGGACAAATTGATCGACCACGATGGGGCCTTTTTTCCCCACTTTTTCACTGATTTTTTTGTGGGTTTGCGCGTGCAAATAGGCTTTCAGGGCATTGAGGTTATAGCCTTTGTCAATCATTTGATTGTACTGCCCATTCTTTAATACCATGAGGCTGTAAGGAATGCGCTTGATGATGTCCGGCACCACTTTGACAATGGTGCTGTCTTCCATTTGTTTGGAATCTTTAATGGGAAATTGCGATAAAAATTCTTGGTCGTTGGCCGACACATAGACCGCCGCCACACACAAGGGGCCAAAATAATCGCCCGACCCGGATTCATCGGAACCAATTGAAGGCTCATAAAACGTATCTTTTTGTTTTGCGGTTTCTTGCGGCTTTTCATCTTCATCGGAGGATGCATCGCCTAAGTCAAATTGCTCAATCCAATAATCGTAGTGTTGTTTGGCTTTTTTACCTTGGAACATCACTTTTTTCGTTGGATAAATTGATATGTTCACATGGTTGCCTTCAAAGGCGGCCATCGTATTTTCCACAAATACCGATTCTGCAAGGGGTTCGTAGTAAGTAATTAAGGCTTCAATTTGCTCTAAAGTAAGCTCTAAGACGTAGTTCATTTTTTTCACACCCTTTCTCCCTATTTTACCACGAATAGTGCTAAAATAAAACAAGTTAAGGGGGTCTTATGGACCTAAAAACACTTGAATTTCCGGCCGTTTTAAGCCACATTGAACGGCGGGCAAAAACCGCTTTAGGCGCCGAAAAAATCCGGACCCTTCATCCTCTGGATACACCCGCATCGGCGCATGTAAGCATGCAAGAAATTGCCTCGGCTAAAGCGTATATCTTAGCCGCTAAAGCCCCCACATTCGGGGATTTTTTTGACATTCACCCACAACTTAAAGACATCAAGATTGCGCGGGTATTAAGCGTTCAAGATTTATTGCGTTTGAGACGGTTTTTAGCGCAGTTATCAAGCGTGTTAAAACGCTTGCAATCTCCCCCAGAAACCCTTGAAGCCAATGCGCTTGAGCCTTACATGGCATCCCTTGAACCCCTCGATGCACTGAAAAAAGAACTGGAAGCCTTGGTCGATGATGAGGGGCTCAAAGAAAATGCGTCGAATGAACTGAAAACGCAAAAGAATGCGTTGAGAGTGCTTGAAAACCGGCTTTCACAAAAACTAAAAAGCGTCGTGGACCGGCACGCCTCAATGCTCAGTGAATCCTTTTTTACCGAACGTCAAGGTCGCTACGTGGTACCGGTCAAACAAACTTATAAAAATCGTTTCAAAGGCAGCGTTGTCGATTATTCGGCCAGCGGTGAAACCATCTACATGGAACCCGAAATCGTCGGAGAAATCAGCGCCGACAAACGGCGGGTCGAAGCGGCCATTGATACGGAGATTGAACGGATTTTAACCACCATTTCTCAAAGCTTGCATGCGCACTATGAAGGTTTGCGGGCCAATCATGCATCTTTGGGTGCTTTGGATGCCATCTTTGCAAAAGCCGATTATGCGGTAGAGATGAATATGGAACCGGTGGCTTTTGCCGATACCTTGCATTTAGAAGCGGCCCGCCATCCGCTCATTGATCCTAAGTCGGTTGTGCCCAACGACATCATCCTTCATCCAGACACGCACTTGGTGATCATCTCTGGGTCCAATACTGGCGGAAAAACCGTGGTCTTAAAAACCGTGGGACTTTTAAGCATGATGGCGCAGTCTGGGTTATTAATTCCGGTGAAACCGGGATCCCACCTGCCATTTTATTCCGGCATATTCGCCGACATTGGCGACGAACAAAGCATCGAACAATCCTTGTCCACCTTTTCATCGCATTTGACCAACATTCAACGGATTATCCACCAGCAAACCTCACGATCACTCATTGTCTTGGATGAAGTCGGGGGTGGCACCGACCCGAAAGCGGGCAGTGCATTCGCTCGGGCGTTGCTGGATCATTTATCCCGCACGAATCATGATATTTTTGTGACCACCCATTATCCTGAGCTGAAAGCGTATGCGTATGAGCATCCGCATGCCATCAACGCCAGCGTGGCGTTTGATAAAGACTCCCTCAATCCCACGTACCATCTTTATCTCGATACCCCTGGGGAATCGCATGCGTTGTTGATTGCGGAAAGGCTCGGCATGCCCGAACCCATCTTGGCGTCGGCCCACCATTATTTCAACAATGAGCAAAGCCCCGTCAGCGATCTCATTCAAACGTTGGAGCAAAAGAAAGCCCAGTTAGAACGTGAACGAGACACTCTGCACGCTGCGCAGCGTGAAGTGGACGCCTTAAAATCATCCTTGGAAGCCAAAACCGCGGACTTAAATGCGCAAAAAGAGGCCCTCACCGATCAATATAATCGCCGGTTCCGCCGGGAAAAAGACGCCTTAGAATCGGCGTTTAATCAAGCCTTGGAAGACCTCAAAAAAAGCGCTCAACTCAAACCCCATGAGATCAACGCGGCCAAAGAAGCGCTTTTTAATGCGGACACCGATGCGCCCACCGCGCAAAAAGACCCCCATGATTATCAACCGGGAGATTATGTCCACGTCACGAAATTTAACCGCACGGGCCAATTGAAAAAAGCCTTGAAAAAAGGTCAGTGGCAGGTGATGATGGGGAATGTGGCATCCACGCTTAAAGAATCAGAGTTTCACTATATAGATCCCCCCAAGAAAATCCATCAACCCGCCCCCCCAAAAGCAAAAACACCGAAGAAGCGCGTGGCCAGTGAACTGGATTTAAGAGGGTTAAGAGTGGAAGAAGCGGCCTCCTTACTGGATAAATACCTCGACGATTGTGCGCTGGCCAAGCAACCCTTTGCCCGCATCATTCATGGATTTGGGACGTTTGCCATTCGCGATATGGTGCAAAAAACCTTAGCCCAATCGTCGCTTATAAAATCGTACCGAGCCGGTCAAGGCGGTGAAGGGGGAGCCGGCGTGACGGTGGTGTACTTTGAGTAGCGTTTTGCTTGTCGCCCCCCTTGAATGCGGTATAATTAATGCAGTTAACTTAGGAGGATTATATGCCCATCGTTTATTCCAGTGAAGCGTCGTTTCAGCAAGACACGCAAAGCGGCACCGTGATTGTCGATTTTTATGCCGATTGGTGTGGCCCTTGCAAGATGATTGCGCCAGTTTTAGAAGAAATTGCCAAAGAACGCGATGACATCACCATTGTTAAACTCAATGTGGATGAAAATATGGCCGTCGCCCAAGCACACGAAGTCAGAGCCATTCCAACTTTGTTTGTCATGAAGGACGGGGAAGTGGCTGACCGTAAAGCAGGCTTCATGCCTAAAGAACAACTTCTCAATTGGGTCCAAGGCGCCTAAAACACCGATGAAACGGTGTTTTTTTTCGCTTCAGACTAAAATTATCATTTATAATAAGCCATGATGAGTCCAATTCATGGCATTTTTAATGTAAAAAAACCCGTTGGCATCAGTTCTCATGATGTTGTGAATCACATCCGGCGGCACTTCGAAACCAGAAAAGTGGGCCACGCTGGCACGCTTGATGTGGAAGCCTCAGGCGTGCTTTTGGTGGGCATCAATGAAGGCACCAAGCTTTTACCGTACTTACAAACCGCCACCAAAACCTATCATTTCGGGGTCACGTTTGGTCAAGAAACGGATACGCTTGATCACGTGGGGAATCCAATTGGTGAAGGCCCAACCGATCTTCCAGACTGGCTGGATTGTGATGCCTTTGTGGGAACGTATTCGCAAGTTCCCCCCGCGTATTCAGCGGTGAAAGTGGCGGGAAAAAAACTCTATGAATACGCCCGTGAAGGCCACCCCATCCCAACGGTGCCAGCCCGCCAATTAACCATATCTGCGTTTGAGCAGAACACCCCACTCACGCGGGATGAACCGTTTCCAAAAGCCACATTTACTGTGTCGGCCAGCAGCGGTCTTTATGTGCGTAAACTCGCCTTAGACCTTGCCATGCATCACGGCACATTGGCCCACACCCATTTCATCACGCGACTTTCGGTGGGGGCGTTTACGTTGGAAGAAAGTACGGATTTAGAAACGTTAAGCGCGGATCACATCATCCGCTTGAGTGACGCTTTGGATGACTTTGAGCCGGTCCGCGCTGAGACGCTTGATCCCAGTGCCCTTGCTCATGGACGCTCACTCACGATTCCGAAAAACGCCCCGCGCATTCAAGTGATCACGCCCACTGGGGGCCTTTTGGGACTGTATGAATGGCATGAACATGCCTACAAACCCTTACGCATTTTTAAAGGAGATTGACCATGATTGAACCTTTAACCCCCCATATGCTCGATGACACCATGGTGGCCTCCATTGGCTTTTTTGATGGCGTTCATGCGGCCCATCAAGCCCTTATCAAACGCACCATCACCCAAGCAAAATCCCTCGGGAAAGTGCCGGTGGCCATCACCTTTGATGTCCATCCTAAAAGCGTCATTTTCGACCTTTCATTTAAGTACATCACCCCTCTGGAAAAAAAGATCGCCTTATTAAAAGCCTATGGCATTGAGCGGGTGTTTGTCTTAACCTTCGATAAAGCCATGTCCAAGCTCAGCGCCGAAGCGTTCATGAAGGAATATTTAAACGGTGTGCATATGCTGGTCTGTGGCTTTGATTTTCGCTTCGGCCATGGCGGTTTAGGCACCCCGGAGACACTGAAATCCCACGGAACCTTTCACGTGGATGTCATGGAAGAAATGCGGTTTTCATCGCAAAAAATTGGTTCCACCTTGATTCGTGAATTGATTCAATCCGGCAACATGGATGAAGTGCGCCATCAGCTGGGACGGTATTTTTCCATCACGGGTGAGGTGATTCATGGTGAGAAAAAGGGTCGGCTCATCGGCTATCCCACCGCCAACATCAAGCTCATTGATGTCATCACTCCCAAGCAAGGGGTCTACGCGACGATGACCCAAGTGGGCAAAACCTTGTATCCCTCGATGACCAGTGTGGGGCATAATCCTACGCTGAATGCGTCGCATCCACTGAGTGTGGAAAGTTATCTCTTTGATTTCGATCAGACCATTTATGGCGAGGTGATCACCACGTATTTCATCCAGTGGTTAAGAGGGGAGAAGAAGTTTGAGGCCGTGGCCGATCTCATCGCTCAAATCGATGAGGATGCGATCGCATCCCAAGCGATTTTAGACCCGATAAAAAACGCCTTGCCATCCCCATTATTTGTGCTATAATAAGCCTTGCGCCGGTGGCGAGGTTTATCCCACCTCCATGAGATTTACGTGGCGACCGGTTTGATAAAATTAAAAGGAGGAACTCACATGGCATTGACCAAAGAAAAGCGTGCTGAAATCGTGAAAGCCTATGGCCGTAAAGACGGCGACTCAGGCTCCACCGAAGTTCAAGTGGCGCTGCTTACCGAAGAAATCATCGAACTGAACAATCATTTATCGGTTCACCAACATGACTTTCATTCACGTCGGGGTCTACTGAAAAAAGTCGGCCATCGCCGGAACTTACTGAACTACTTAATGAAGACCGATGAAGCGCGTTACCAATCACTCATTCAACGCCTCGGACTAAGACGCTAAAAGAAACTTCCTCTGAGGTTTCTTTTTTCTTTTTTTAGGAGTTTATTATGACCTTTAAACCTTGGCAATCGCTCTGGATCAAAACTGCCATCCTCATGCTACTGACGCTGGGGACGATCTTCATGATTAACCTCGTCTTCCCCGCGCTTTTTGGGCGGTTTTTCGGCGCCTTTTATGCCATTTTTATTCCCTTTTCAGTGGCCGTATTTATCGTCTATCTCGTGGCGCCCCTCTCGCAGTTTCTCACGAAATTAAAGATTGAGAATAAAACCGCTCGCAGCTTGATCATTGTGCTCTTGCTATTAATCGTGGTGGCGGTCTTTATCGTGACCGCGGGCGATGTCATTTACACGCAGGCCTTGCTCTTTATTGAAAATGACTGGCCCATCATCCTCGCGGCCATTCAGGCTGAAATCAATGACAATCCGGGTCTATCGGACATCTATGATTTTGTGATGCCTTATCTCGATTTTGACGCCTTATCCGATGTCACCGTAGACATTTATGGGGCGTTCCAAAGCATCACCAATGTGCTCATTGCGGTGGTCTTAACGCCCGTTTTTTTATTTTTCTTATTGCGCGATGGATCGAAAATTAAGGCCGCACTCATCCGGGTGTTGCCCGACCATATGGAACACGATACCGAACAGCTCACCTCACGCGCCGATACGGTCATTAAACAATACTTTAATGGCCGCTTTACCTCGATTGCCATCATGGTGGTGGTGTTCACCATCATCTTTTTCATCATGGGCTTTGGCGGCCGCAGCATCCTCTTTGGATTCTTACTTGGGGTGTTAGACATCATTCCCTACATCGGCCCCGTGATTGGCACCCTCTTACCCATGCTTTACACGCTCACGGATGAGACGATTGCGTTTGGCGACTTTGCGCCGTTAGCCGTCTTGGTGATTGTGTTTGTGGTCAACTTCTTACAAAACAACTTACTGCAACCTTACATCATGGGCAAAGAAACCAAAATGCATCCTTTGCTCGTGCTGTCATCGCTGTTATTCTTTGGGTATTTATTTGGCGTCATCGGCATCATTCTCGCCATTCCTCTGACCGGCACCATTCGCTCCGCCGTAGAATATTATCAAGTCAAAAATCAAACGCCGAAGAACGCGAAAAAATCTGAGGTGAAATCCCCATGAATCTAGACTTTGGTGGCGTGCCCACCGGATGGATGTACCTGATTATTTTTGCGCTCAAGTTCATCGAAGTGACCATTTCAACGCTCCGCATTGTCATTGTCACCAAAGGGGAGCGGGCCAAAGGCGCGCTCATTGCCTTTTTTGAAGTCATGCTTTGGGTCTTTGTGGTCACGTTGGTTTTGGATGATTTGATGAGTGACCCCTTGAAAATCGTGATTTATGGCGCCGCGTTTGCTTCGGGCAATTACGTGGGGTCGATGCTGGAAGAAAAACTTGCGCTTGGCACGCTGAATCTCACCGCCATCGTCCCAGCCCCAGAAGGTAAACAGATCGCCGAGGGCATGCGAAACCAAGGCTACGCTGTCACCGTCACCCAAGGCGAAGGACGGGATGGGAAGCGCCACATTCTCTCGCTGCACATCCACCGGAAGAAAATCACACCCACCATCAACGCACTGAAAGCGCTCGACCCTGGCGTGGTGATCACCATCAACGACATTCGTCCCATCTATGGAGGCTACCGCGGCCTTCGCAAATAAGCATGCGATGCATGCTTTTTGTTTGTCTTCGGGCGGGTGGTTTAAATGCGCCCTGTGTGCTACAATAAGGAATTGGAAAACTAAAAAAAAGAGGAGACAATATGTCAGAAAAAAGAGTCTTTACCATGGACTTAGATGGTAAAAGCCTCAGTGTCGAATTTGGTGAACTGGCCAAGCAAGCCAGCGCCGCAGTGCTCGTTCGTTATGACGATACCGCTGTGTTGAGTGTCAGCCAAGTTTCGAAAACCGAAAGTCAATTGGATTTTTTCCCATTGATGATCATTTACACTGAAAAACAATACGCCGCAGGAAAAATTCCCGGAGGATTCTTCAAACGCGAAGGACGCCCCAGTGAGACCGAAACCCTCAGTGCAAGGCTCATTGACCGTCCCATCCGGCCGCTTTTTCCTAAAGGGTACAAACATGACATTCAAATCATTAATACTGTGTTAAGTGGGAACGTGGATCGCTCACCGAGCGCCACGGCCATGTTCGGAAGCTCGATGTCACTCAGCCTCACGCAAGCGCCATTTTCAGGCCCCATTGCCGGGGTGGAAGTGGGTCGTGTGGATGGGCAGTTCATCTTAAACCCTACCACCGATGAAAAAGAACTCTCCGACATCGACCTCTATGTGGCGGGCACCAAACATGCCATCAACATGGTCGAAGCGGGCGCCTTAGAAGCGAGTGAAGCCGACATGGTGGACGCCATCATGTTTGGGCATGAATGGATCAAAAAATTGGTGGCCTTCCAAGAAGAGATCATCGAAGCCATTCAACCTGAAAAAGCAGAGTTTATCCCCCAAGAAGATCCCGAAGACTTGGTGCAATTTGTCCATGCGCAAGCGCTGGATGCCATCCAAAAAGCATCCGCCATCAATGGCCGTCATGACCGTGGCGATGCGATTGGGGCCATTTTAGACGAACTCGCCGATGCTTATCAAGCGGCGCATCCGGACCTTTCGGAAGAAGCGCTCAATGACGCCCTCAAGCAAATCAAAAAATTGGTCGACGGTGAAGTGAAAAAAGAAGTGAGACGCCTCATCATTGCCGATGAAAAACGCCCCGATGGGCGCGGCCTCACCGACATCCGCCCCTTAGATTCGCAGGTCGATATTTTGACCCGTACGCATGGATCGGCGCTATTTACCCGCGGCGAGACGCAAGCGTTGTCGATCACGACCCTTGG
>PR_CR_10_Liq_2_inCRDRAFT_1000078_pt1 | contig 27864 bp, 15 predicted proteins | sample PRCRCaboRojoPR_FD_10245 | JGI IMG/M metagenome (IMG submission 10245) | reverse complement strand
TTTTTCCTTTTACGGACAGGCAGAAGACCTGATCGTTACGCCCGATGAAAGTATTTTATTTGTAGGTGGTACGGATGTGGACAACTCCGGCGATATCCGCCCTGCTTTGGCAAAAATCAGTAAAGATGGGGAAATACTGTGGGGGCTTGAACTGGCAGAAGAGGGCTTTTTGAGCGGTCCTTTCCGGTTTGGGGGAAGCCCGCTTACGGTTACCTCTGAGGGCTATTACGCTTATGTTTATGAAGATCTCTATGACCGCGAGGGGTTCCGTTTGGTGAAGGTGGACGAAGACGGGCAGGGCATCTGCGCCGACCCTCTGCCGGATGCTTTTCTTACTCCTGTCAACCTGGACGTGGCCCCAGTCTCCTTCGTTGGCAATACACTGACGGCCTCTACCGACCTTGATGTCAATGTTTCCGATCAGGATTTTTCCATCAATCCGAGCAATAGTTCCTTTACGCTGGATCTGGGCAACGATACCCTTATTTGCAACGGCGCAAGCTTGCTGCTCGATCCGGCACTGGACAGTACCGCCATTTATCAGTGGCAGGATGGTTCTACTGATTCTACTTTTACTGTGAATGCTTCCGGGATTTACAGCGTGACGGTCACCCAGGATGAATGTACTGCTGTAGACTCTATTTCGGTGGTGACGCCGGAAGATGCTGTAGCACTGGGACCGGATTTGGAAGTGTGCGCGGGTGATCCTGTGACGCTGGGGCCCGCTTTTGAAGTGCCGGGTGACTATGCCTGGAGCAATGGGGCGACTACGCCGCAAATCATGGTGACAGATGACGGGAACTATACCCTGGAGCTCACCACGACATGTGGAGTCGTCACCGATGAAATCAACGTAAATATTCTCGAATTACCAGATGTGGAGGCGGATATTACCCCTCCAAACTGCGGGGAAAACAATGGGGCTATCACCCTTACCCTGTTAGGAGGAGATCCCCCTACCTCTATTGAGTGGCTGGATAGTGAGGGTAACCTCATTGCGGAAGGGGTGCAAACAATCGAAAACTTGTCAGATGGAAGCTATGAGGCCATTATTACAGTAGGAGCGGATTGTTTTTCGACCTCCACTTTCTTTTTGGCCGCTCCTGATGTACCTCAGGCTGAAGTAAATGTGAGCCCACCTAACTGTCAGGGCGAGGCATCTGGGATACTCACACTGAATGTCACCGGCGGCATCACGCCTTATCAGTTCGAATGGTCCCGCAACGGGCAACCTTTCAACGAAAGTACAGCGACCATAAACGGGCTACTGCCCGGCTTGTACGCTTACACCGTAACAGACGCTACCGGTTGTGCCATCTCGCAGGATAGTATCGCTTTACCCGATGTGCCGCCCATTAATTTTCAGGTGGAAACGGTAGATCCGGCTTGCCCGGGAGAAGCTACGGGCCTTATCGAATTCTCAGGACTGAGTGGCAGTACTTCGCCTTATACTTTTGCGCTCAACGGTAGTGCAGGACAAACTGAGCCGGTATTCGAAGGCTTAGCGTCGGGGCTGTACGAAGTAACCATTACCAACAGCAATAATTGCGATACAACAGTCTCACTGACCCTGGCAGAACCAAATGCCCTGTCAGTTGACCTGCTGGCTCAGCCCAATCCGGCTTCCTTTGGAGATTCCGTACAGTTGGAAATTATTTCCAATGTTCCAATTGATCCTGCCTTATCAACTTTTCAGTGGGTGGCGGACTCCGGTGCTGTGCTGAGTTGTACGACCTGCCCTAACCCCAGGTTGCTGGCCACCAACTCCGTTGATGTTGAGCTGACCTTAACGCTGGACGGTGGCTGTACCTACTCCGCTGAGCTTTTCCTGCAAGTGGATGGCACCCGGCAGGTGTACATTCCCAATGCCTTCTCCCCGAATGAAGATGGGATCAACGACCGCTTCGAAATTTACCCGGGAGCTGGACTGGCTGAGGTGCTCAACTTCCAGGTATACAATCGTTGGGGCGGGCTGGTCTTCGAAGCCACAGATGGCGTGACGGCCTGGGATGGTAACTGGCGGGGAGAGCCTGCGGAAGCCGGTGTATACGCTTACGTGGTGCAGGTACGCTGGGTGGATGGGTTCACGACCCTTTATGAAGGAGATGTTCAGTTATTCCGATAACATTAAGCTATGCATCTTTCAATAAAAACACTAGTCTGGGCATTCCTGAGCGTTGCCCTATTGGCCTGCTCGGGAGGAGCGGGCCCGGATGTGGAAAAAGCCCCTATTGCCGGCACAGACACCGCCGAGGCCATTCAGGAGCAGCCCGAAGCCACCTCGCCGCCAACCAATGAAGCTCTTGAAGCTGAATCGTCAAAGCGAAAGAACGTCCTGGACTACTACCGCAGCCTGGAGCCACCCTACAACAGTCCCTACGAACTGACTCAAAAAGGGAATAAATGGGTGGCAGAGTCCAGCCTGGAAATGGAACTTGAGGCGACGGTAGACCTAAAGAATGGCTTTATCGAAATCATTGACGAAGGCACCGGCGGCGGCACCTATCATGTACAGGTCGTCCTCTTTCGCCTGGCCAACGGCAACCCCATGATCGCGGTGAGCAAAAAAGCCTATGATGGGTTTGGCGCTACCCAGGAATACCACTTCCTCCGCCCGGAACACCCTGATCAGTATGACTGGACGGAGTATACACTCGGGGCGCTATCGGTTTTCGATTTCCTGGAACCGGACTACGCCGGGGAGCCGGCAATCCTGGAAGAAGCGATGCCGGTCTTGCTGGATTTACCGCAGCGGGGCACCACCCTTACCGCCTCCGTATTTACCGGTAAGCGGTTTTACTACTGCGGGGATTCCGCCAGCCCGGAAGAGCAGATCGCCTGCCCGGCCTTCGACCGCTTGCGCCGGGAGGAGATCAAGCTGCACTGGGACCGGGCGTCCGGGCAGTTCCTGTTCCCTCCTGAGGAGTAATCCTACAGAAAAGTCTCCCGGATGTTACAGCTCGATGCCACCCCGATCTGATCGCTGTGCCGGGCAAGCCAGGCTTCTGCCTTTTCCCGACCAATGGCTTTGAGCCGCAGGAGGAACTGCCAGTTGGCGTTGAGCTTGCTGGAGAGGTTCAGCCCCTGCACTTCGGCTTCCGGATTGATGTGGTGGATGAAGACTTTGTGGAAGGGCGCTCCGAGGTCTACACCAGATGACAATAGTTTGTCCACAAACGCGATGCGCCGCATTTCCAGCATCAGGCTGGAATTAAAACTCAGCTCGTTGACCCGGTCCCGGATTTCTGAGGAGGTTTGAGGCGTCCGGTCGATATTGATGGGATTGATCTGCACCAGCAGGACATCCTGACAGCCGGCATCAATGAGTGGGTAAATGGGGGGATTACCCATGAAACCGCCGTCCCAGTAGTCTTCGCCATCGATGGTTACGGCTTTGAACACTTCCGGCAGACAGGCTGAAGCCATTACGGCATCTACGGAGATGTGGGGCAGGTCGAATACCTTGGCCCGTCCCCGCCTTACGTTGGTTGCACAGACAAACAGTTGCGTAACGTTGCAGTGCCGCAGGGCTTCAAAGTCGACAAGATCCGCCAGTATATCACGCAGAGGATTGACACCCAATGGGTTGAACTGATAGGGCGAAACAAACATACTCGCGGCTTCCGCGGCCATAAAGCCCGGAGAGTAATCCATATTTCCACCGCCAAAGAGCAAATCCCAGAGAGCAGGCTGTACCGGAGACAAAGCTGCTGATTCCGCTACCCGGCGCCAAAACTGGTCGAGCAGGGATTTCGCTTTATCCCGCCCGGAGATGTGAAGCCCGTAGGCTAATACGGCTGCATTCATGGCGCCCGCACTTGTACCCGAAAAGCCTTCCAGGTCTATGTTTTCCTCTTCCAGCAGGCGGTCCAGCACCCCCCAGGTGATAGCACCGTGCGAACCGCCACCCTGCAGGGCCAGGGCTAACTTTTTCTGTTCCATTTACTTGATCTTTTCCTGTGTTTCCTGATGTCTTGTTACTTCGCTGCCCATCCCCCGTCTACCGGGATCGCCGTACCGGTAACCGTAGCGGCTGCCTCACCCGCCAGAAAAAGGGCCAGTGCGCCCAGGGTTTCCACCTTCACAAAGTCCTTGACCGCATGAGCTTTGAGGAAGACCTTTTCGGTGACCTCTTCCTCCGTCATGCCGTGGGATTTGGCCTGCTCCGGAATCTGCTTTTCAACCAGCGGGGTCTTGACGTAGCCGGGGCAGATGGCGTTGGCGGTAATGCCGTGTTCTGCTCCCTCTAATGCCAGCACCTTGGTCAGGCCGACCATACCGTGCTTGGCCGCTACATAAGCTGTTTTGAAAGGTGATGCCTTAAGCCCGTGCACAGAAGCGATATTGATAATCCGCCCGAAGCCCCGGCTTTGCATGCCTGGCCAGACGGCTTTGGTGGCATGAAAGGCCGCACTGAGGTTGACCCCAAGGATGAGGTCCCATTTGCTTTCCGGAAATTCTTCTATGGGGGCAACGTACTGCACACCGGCGTTATTCACCAGGACATCCACTCCGCCGAAGCGGGACTCCGCCTCTTCGACCATCTTCCCGATGGCTACAGGGTCCATTAAATTGGTAGGGGAGAAGTAGGCTTCAATACCAAACTCCGATGCAACGCCGGCGGCAATTGCTGCGCCATTGTCTTCCAGTCCGTTAAATACGAGATTGTACCCTGCCTCCGCGAAGGAGCGGGCAATACCGAGACCTATACCGCTGCTGCTACCGGTAATCAATGCTGTTTTTGCCATGTCTACGCTTTTCCAGTTAAAAAAGCGTTAGGGCTGAGCAGGAAAGAATCCTGATCGTTTGTTAAGTAATCCTGGTTGCCTGCATCAACCGAGTATATAGTCTTGCAGGCAGCCCGAAGGTAGTGGATTTACTTCGCTTTTTCTTTTTTTACGGCTTTTTTGGTGGTTCTGGGTTTTGTTGCTGCCTTGGCCGGGGCTTTCTTTTTGGCCGCTGTTTTTGTTGCTTTAGGGGCTATGGCTTTGTCCAGCTCCAGCACAATAATACCAAGGGGCGGCAGGGTCACTTCCGCGCTGTAGGGCCGGCCGTGGTACGTTTCCTGCGTTGTTTTGATGATCTTGGTATTGTGGTGGTCTCCTGATCCGCCGTAGGCCTTATCATCACTGTTCAGGACTTCCTTCCAGTTGCCATGCAGTGGCAGACCGATTTTATACCCCGGGCGGGCTACCGGCGTGAAGTTGCAAATAACGGCCAGCGGCTGATCCTTGTCTTCTCCGTAACGGAGGTAAGAAATGGTGCTGTTTTGATTATCGTTGTGGTCTATCCACTGAAAGCCCTCGGGACTGAACTGTTTTTGGTGCAGGGCAGGGGCATTGCGGTAGTAGCCATTCAGTGCTTTGATCCAGGCCTGTACTCCTTTGTGGAAATCATGCTCCGTCAGCCACCACTCCAGGCCTCTTTCAATATTCCACTCGCTGGTTTGCCCGAACTCATCGCCCATAAACAAGAGCTGTGTGCCCGGGTGGGTGAACATGTAGCCGTACAACAGTCGCAGGTTGGCAAAGCGCTGCCATTCATCGCCCGGCATACGGTCCATGATGGGGCCTTTGCCGTGAACGACCTCATCGTGGGAAAGCGGCAGCATGAAGTTTTCGCTAAATGCGTAGACCAGGCTGAAGGTAATCTCCCCGTGGTGGTATTGCCGGTGGATGGGGTCGTTTTTGAAATAGCTGAGGGTGTCGTGCATCCAGCCCATCATCCACTTTTGCCCAAAGCCTAGTCCGCCATCAAAAGTAGGCCGGGACACGCCCGTCCAGGCGGTTGATTCTTCAGCGATGGTAATCGTATCCGGAAATTCCTTGTAAACCGTTTCGTTAAACTCCTTGAGGAAGGCAATCGCTTCCAGGTTCTCATTGCCACCGTGAATATTTGGAATCCATTCGCCTTCTTCCCGGGAGTAGTCGAGGTAAAGCATGGAGGCCACCGCATCCACCCGCAGCCCGTCTATATGGTAACGGTCGAGCCAGAACAGGGCATTGGAAATCAGGAAGGCTTTAACCTCATGCCGGCCGTAATTGAAAATGGCGCTCTTCCAGTCAGGATGGAAACCCTTGCGCGGATCGGCATGATCGTAGAGGTGCGTGCCGTCAAAATCTGCCAGTCCATGGGCATCGGTTGGGAAGTGGGAAGGCACCCAGTCAAGAATCACCCCAATGCCCGCCTGATGGAAGGCATCCACCAGGTGCATAAATTCCTGTGGCGTACCGTACCGGCTGGTCGGAGCAAAGTAGCCCGTGATTTGATAGCCCCAGCTCGGGAAGTAGGGGTGCTCCATGACCGGGAGGAATTCCACATGGGTAAAGCCCATCTCTTTCACGTAGGCCACCATCTCATCGGCCATTTCCTTGTAGCTCAGGCTGCGCAGCCCCCCATGTGTCTTTTTCCAGGTACCCATGTGGACCTCATACACGGAGTAAGGCTTATCCAGTCCGGAAATGTCTTTGCGCTTGTCCATCCAGGATTTGTCCTGCCAGGCATAGTCGCTGATGTCCCAGACCACGGAAGCGGTATTCGGTGGGATCTCCCACAGCAGCGCAAAGGGGTCGCCTTTTTCAAGATGACGCCCGTCTTTGGCGTGGATGTGGTACTTATACAGTTCTCCCTTGCCGATACCCGGGACGAACCCTTCCCAAATGCCGGAACCATCCCATCGGGGCATAAGCGCGTGGCTGTCCCGGTTCCAGTAGTTGAAATTCCCGATCACGGAAACCGCCTGTGCATTGGGTGCCCAAACGGCAAAGTAGGTGCCAGCTTGCCCATCCACTTCAATGGGGTGGCTGCCCAGTTTTTCGTACAGCTTAAAATGGGTGCCGCTGCGAAACAGGTGGATGTCAAACTCGGTAAAAAGACTGTGGGTAAGGACGTTGGCCATGTGGGTCAGTGGTTTGTTGGTTGGCACCCAAAATAGGAATGTTTTTTTGAATCGGAAAATCCAATTCTTTTAAAGCCGCGGTCAACGTCCTTACAGTCAGATTTTAGACCTGCCTCAGCGCATTCAGGCGCTGCCAGAATACCATCAACAGGCCGGCACCTACGGCAGCAACCACCGTGGCCACCAACGCAGAACTGGTATTCCCGTAAATCCAGAACCCGGTTGCAAACAAGGCCGCATAAACGGTGAAACAGGCAATCACCATAGCCGCAATTTCCATCGGCAACTTACCGGGCACCACATCTGCTTCCGTCAGCGCACCCTCCGCCTTGGCCTGTTCAATGACCGGGCGCCAGCCTCCGGGGGAAGGCTTGATGAGTTGGTAAAAAGATAGCAACGTCTTATGGTCAGTAGGTGGGGTAAGGAAGGTGACGATTACCCAGCTAGCCGTTGTCACGCCTACTCCAAGCAGTAGTTTGGTATGGCTGGCCAGCTCGCCGGGGTGTAAAATTTCCAGATAAATGGCCATTAGGAAAGAGACCACCATCGCTGCGATTTCACTGTACGCATTGATCCGCCACCAAAACCAGCGGAGTATAAAGATCAGCCCGGTACCGGCACCAATTTGCAAGAGAATATTGAACGCCTGAAGGGCATTTTCCAGCACCAGCGCAAAAAGCGCAGTCAGCACCATGAGCCCCAGGGTAGACCAGCGGCCCAGGCGGACCAGCGTTTTTTCGGAGGCCTCTTCGTTGATAAAGCGCCGGTAAAAGTCGTGCACGATGTAAGAGGCGCCCCAGTTGAGGTGAGTCGATAAAGTCGACATAAAGGCAGCAATGAGCGAGGCGATCACCAGCCCCAACAGCCCGCTCGGCAGATAGGTCAGCATAGCCGGGAAAGCCAGGTCGTCTTTCACCACCTGCTCGCTTACGTTGGGGAAAGCCTGACGGAGGGATTCCAAATCAGGGAAAACGATGATGGAAGCCAGCGCAATCAAAATCCATGGCCAGGGTCGAAGGGCATAGTGGGCGATGTTGAACAACAGGGTAGCCCCAACCGCATTTTTCTCATCCTTGGCGGAAAGCATACGCTGCACGATGTAGCCGCCCCCGCCGGGTTCTGCCCCCGGGTACCATACGCTCCACCATTGTATGGCAAGCGGAAGGATAAATAGTGGAATAAGCTGACTGCTGTCATTGAAATCAGGTAGCAGGTGAAGCTTAGTGCGCACCTCCTCGTGGCTGAACAGCTTTTCCAGTCCGCCTACTTCAGGCAGATTGACGATAACTATAGCCGCCCAGATAATGCCCACCATGGCCAGGATAAACTGGAAAAAGTCGGTCAGGATAACGCCCCGCAGCCCGCCCAGTGAGGTATAGGCTACCGTCACAGCTGAGGCAATCAGTACCGTTTGAAACGGGCTCAGCCCCAGCATAACCCCACCAATCTTGATGGCTGCCAGCGTCACCGTAGCCATGATCATGATGTTGAAGAATACGCCCAGGTAAATCGCACGGAATCCCCGGAGGAAAGCTGCTGTTTTGCCGTGGTAACGCAGCTCGTAGAACTCCAGGTCGGTCATGATGCCGGAGCGCCGCCATAGCCGGGCATAGACGAACACCGTAAGCATACCGGTGAGCAGAAAAGCCCACCACACCCAGTTACCGGCCACACCGTTGTTGCGGACGATGTCTGTGACCAGGTTGGGGGTGTCTGCCGAGAAAGTAGTGGCGACCATTGAGATACCGAGCAACCACCAGGGCATGCCCCTGCCCGAAAGGAAAAATTCCTTGTAATTCTTGCCTGACTGCCTGGAAACAACCAGGCCAATGGCTAGTGAAATCACAAAAAAGGCACCAATGATGCCCCAGTCTAGTCCTGCGAGATTCATAAGTCGTGTGCGTTGGTTTCGTTTTGAAAAATAGGGGCAGCACGGTCATTATCCCGGGCTGCCCCACTTTGGCTAATCTATTCTGATTTCATCAACGAAAAGCCAGGCTTCATGCCCGGCGCCTTGCTTACCGGCCTCGATTTTGCCGTGGTTCTTAATTGTCACCCGAAGCTTGGAGGTTTTTACTGTGCCCAGGTCTATTTCGACCGTGGCGATCTTATCATCCGGTGCTTCGACAGCGCTGCTTCCCAGAGCCTTCCAGGTTTGGGAAGCTTCATCCCAGGTACTGATTTCTATGCTTTTAGGCACATAGATCCATTGGCCGGGGCCGTGGAAAAACCGGAGGCTGACTTTGTTAGCAACCTGTAGTTTTTCCCATTCGATGGTGCCAACGAAGTCGTCTCCTTCAAAACCCAGCCATTCTGAATCACCGTAGCGTTCGTCGCTGCCATTCACGCCATTGAGGACCACTTGCGGTTGATCACCATTGTATTTAGGGTGGGGGGTGGTCTCCAGCGTGAGCTTCTGACCAGCTGCGAGATGCCCTTCAAACTGAAGAGTAGCAGGGCGGCCGGTCTTCACTCCGTTTACATAACCTTGTACGGTATACCTTCCGGATTCCGGTTCAAAGGGCTCCATGTAGGGGAAGTTGGCATTGCCGGTAGCCGGTACTTTAGTAACTGCAAACCGGCCTTCTCCCGCGGGATTGCTCGCTGATATTTTAAGGGGCGCTCCTTGTCCACCTACCACTTTTAGGTCTACATCGTAGATGTGGTTAGCTGCATTGATGCCTTCCATTTCCATCCATTCGAGATGGTGGCTGAGGCGCTTCACGAAGTTGTCGTAACCTGGCTTTTTCTTGCCCGTCCAGACCACTTCAGACAGTGCCTGCATCCTGGGATAAGCCATGTACTGTAATTTGGAAGGCGTGGGGATGTATTCCGTCCAGACATTGCCCTGTGCGCCGAGGATATGCTTGGCCTCCTCTTCGCTCAGTTCTTCCGGCACCGGGTAGTAGTTGTACACTTTGTCCAGAGGCAAATATCCACCAATGGCGAGAGGCTCGTCCGGCTGGTTGGATTGGTAATAGTCAAAATAGCAATAGGTAGTCGGGGTCATTACCACATCATGCCCCTGCTTGGCGGCTTCGATCCCACCGGCTTCGCCCCTCCAGCTCATCACCGTGGCGTTAGGGGCCAGACCACCTTCCAGGATTTCGTCCCAGCCGATGATTTGCCGCCCCTTGCTGTTGAGAAAGCGCTCTATCCGTTGGATAAACCAGGACTGTAGTCCGTGCTCGTCCTTTAGGCCTTCTTCCTTAATGATTTTTTGGCAGAGGTCGCTTTCCTCCCATTGTGTCTTGGGGCACTCATCTCCACCGATATGAATGTATTCACTTGGGAAGAGCGCCATGACCTCTGTAAGGACATTCTCGAGGAAAGTGAAGGTCTCTTCGGACGGGCAGTACACATCCTCAAAAATGCCCCATTTGGTAGCGACTTCCACCGGTTTACCTGTACATCCGAGCTCGGGGTAGGCCGCAATGGCAGCCTGAGCATGACCGGGCAGTTCAATTTCCGGGATCACGGTGATAAAGCGTTCCTGAGCGTAGCGGACAATTTCTTTGACTTCTTCCTGGGTGTAATACCCACCGTAACGCTTTCCATCAAACTGATGAGGCTGATCGCTGTAGTGCCCCTTCAGGGTTTCCTTGCGGTAAGCGGCTACTTCCTGCAATTTTGGGTATTGCTTGATTTCAATACGCCAGCCCTGATCTTCGGTCAGGTGCCAGTGGAAGCGGTTCATTTTGTAGCGGGCCAGCATATCAATATAGGATTTGACGGCCTCCACCGGGAACATATGCCGGCCTACATCGAGGTGCATGCCCCGGTAGGCAAAGGCCGGCTTGTCTTGTATGAAAGTCCTGGGCAATACCAGCAGACGCGTTTGCATCGTCTCCCAGGGCTCACTAAGTTGAATCAGGCTTTGGATACCGTAAAAAACACCGGCAGCATCTGAGCCCGAAATGTTTATTTTATTGTTGTTGATCATCAGGCGGTAAGCTTCCTGCTGTTCGAGTGAGTCAACAATCCGGATCCTGATCTTCGCTGCTTTCTGGCCCTCAGGCACAGGATTCAGCCGCTGCCCGATGAGCCATCGTTCCAGGTGCTGAACTGCCGTGGCTAATGCTTCATCTTCTTCGTCAAATTCAATCACGGCATCACTGCCAATTAGCACAGCAGGGGCTTTAGTGACCGTGATATTATGCGGTTGCGGAATGATAGCCGCTTCGGTTAGCTGTTCCGGAGGGATGTTTTTGATACGTTCCCGCAAAGCTTTGTTTTTCGTTTTCCGGTTGTCTTCCTGAGTGGTTTTATCCTGGTTCTTCTGATCCTCCTGTGCAGTAGCTGGCAGTGCGGAGGCCAGCATAAGGACCAATACAGGAATGAAAATGGGAATAATACGTTGCATGAAATTCTTTTTTGTTTCGTGCCGCCAAATTACAAAAGAAGGAAGGCGCTCGGCCTTCCTCCCTGAAAAATAGTGTATGAAACTTAAATTCTTTAAAGAAGCTTAGGCCTTTGCTTTCGCTTTTTTCTCCCTGGATTTAGGCTCGGGCGCTGCCTTTTTTGCCTTGGCAGGCTTTTCGCCGGTCTGCCAGTCAAATTTCCAGCGGCTAAAGGCCTCCATGGCTTCGTACTCCGCCAGGCCCAATGCCCGGTACTGATTGGCGAGGTGTTTATTCCGGTCCTCTGCACGCTGCCAGAACTCCCGGGAGTCGTTCCCCGGGAAGGGCGGGCGGTCCTTTTGCGACTGATGCATGAAGATGGCATCCCGTTTTTTAAGGAGTTCCACCGGACTGATGGGCACCGCCATCTCGATCTCATGCACCGGCCATTCATGCCAGGCACCACGGTAGAGCCACAGCCAGGCGTCTTGCGCCCAGTCTTTTTCTTTGACCCGGTCATAAGCCTGGAAAATAGCCTCCAGGCAGGTGGCATGGGTGCCATGTGGGTCAGCCAGGTCACCTGCAGCATAAACCTGATGCGGCTTGATTTTTTCCATCAGGTCTATAATAATTTGGATATCCTGTTCGCCCAGGGGCTTTTTGCGGGTACGGCCGGTTTCATAAAACGGCATATCCAGGAAGTGGATTTGGTCATCTTCCAGCCCGCAAAGACGTGCGCCTGCCCGGGCTTCTCCTCTTCTTACCAGCCCTTTAACCAGACGGGTTTCCTGAGCGGCAATACTGTCGGTATCTTTGGTGATTACCTGCTTCAGCATCTGCCGTACCCGAGTGTCAAGTTCTTTGTAGTCGCCCTTCTCTGCATCCATTAGCTCAATACAGAATTCCAGAAAATGGCGGGCGTGATGGTCGTGCACGGCAATATTGCCGGAAGTCTGATAGGCCACATGTACTTCGTGCCCCTGCTCCACGAGGCGCTGAAAAGTGCCCCCCATGGAGATTACATCGTCGTCCGGGTGAGGGCTGAAAATAATGACCCGCTTTTTGGAAGGCGTCTTGCGCTCGGGGCGGGTGGTATCGTCAGCGTTTGGCTTGCCGCCGGGCCAGCCGGAGATGGTATGCTGCAGGCGGTTGAAAATCCGAATGTTGATATTGTAAGCCGAAGCATGTTCTATCGTGAGGTCGCTCAGGCCATTCTCAGCATAGTCCTCCGTAGTGAGCTTGAGAATGGGCTTTTGTACCTTTCTGGACAGCCAGGTCACCGCTTTGCAAATGAGGTCTTCGTCCCAGTTGCAAATGCCAATAAGCCAGGGAGCTTCAAACCGGGTCAGCAGTTCAGCTGCGCCGTAGTCCAGGTGTACACTGACATCCTTGTGTTTCTGCAGGAACGTGGAAGGGATATTCGGGGTGATTTCCTCTTCGACGGCCTTCTGAAGAATGGCGGCTTTGTGCTGCCCCCAGCCCAGTAGGAAGATTTTGCGGGCCTCCATTATGGTCTGAATTCCCATGGTAATGGCCCGGTAGGGAATGTCCTCTTCTCGGTCGAAGTCCTTCGCTGCATCCCGGCGGGTCAGGGCGTCGAGGCGCACCATTCGTGTGACAGAAGTCTCCCAGGAGCCTGGCTCGTTAAACCCGATGTGGCCCGTCCGGCCGATGCCGAGGAGCTGAATGTCAATACCTCCGTAGTATTTTATTTTGCGCTCGTACTCTTCGCAGTAAGATTCCACATCATCCATCTCAAGGGTGCCATCCGGAATGTGGATGTTTTTCTTTTGGATGTCGATGTGGTCGAAGAGGTGTTCATTCATGAAGCGCACATAGCTCTGCCGGGCAGTAGGCGGCATGGGGTAGTATTCATCCAGGTTAAAAGTGATGACATTTTTGAAGCTAAGGTCTTCCTCCTTGTGCATGCGCACCAACTCCCGGTACACCTGAATAGGGGAGGAGCCGGTTGCGAGCCCGAGCACAATGTGCTTGTTCTCTTGTTGTCGCTGCCGGATCGCAAGGGCAATCGACTTGGCTACATGAACGGAGCCATCCGTAGCTTTGGGCCAGACGGTGGTTGGCATCTTTTCTACTGACCGCAACTGGTATTTCAGAAAATTCCTCATAAGTGAACTTGAGTTTTCGGTTTTGATTGCTTCTATTTTGTTTATGTGACCGGAGTGCCGAGGTAGATCTGAGCTGCCGCACCAAGTGTACCTGCTGTATCTGCACCCAAACGGGAAACTTCTACTTTCACCTTATTCCGGAAGGCCGGCAAGAGCTGCGCGTTCATGTGATGCGCTACCCGCTCCGCAAGCATGGGGCCAGCATTGGAAAGCCCCCCTGATAAAAAGACGCCCTCGGGGTCAATCTGCAAAACCACTGTAGCAAGGGCCTCGCCCAGGCGGCGGGATAAATCTTCGAGTGCCATCTGCGCCAGGGGGTCGCCTGCTTTTGCCGCCAGGGCAATCGTCTTGGCGGTGAGTGCCGACTGGGGCAGCTCCCGCAGTGCACTGGGTATGATTTCCTGGCCCATTAAAGTCTGGCAGGTCCTGCGCAGTCCCGTTGCGGAGACGTAGGTCTCCAGACAGCCGCTGCGCCCGCAGGAGCACTTTCGCCCTTGCGGTACTGCAATGGTATGGCCGAGTTCGCTGGCCAGCCCGTGCCCGCCTTCCACTATTTTTCCGTTGATGTAAAAAGCGCTGCCCAGGCCAGTGCCCAGGGCCACCAGGACGAAGTTCTCCATTTGTCGGGCACCACCCCACATTTTTTCGCCCAATGCAGCGGCGGTAGAGTCCTTTACCAAGACTGTGTGCGCACACAGTTTTTCTGACAAAAAATCCCTTATTGGGAATGGAGCAGAAAAAGGGAGGTTGACCGCATAGCTGATGTAGCCGGTAACCGGGTCACAGCCAGGAGCACCTACCCCAATACCTTCAAGGGGATAGGGCGCGTACTGCAGCAATTTTTGCACGGCATCCAACAGGGCGGTGGGATAGTCCGTTTGGCCGTTCCCCTGCGTGGGAAAGGCCGAACGCTGCAAAATCGCGCCCGAACGGTCCACTAAGCTTAGCTTAGTGCTCGTCCCTCCAATGTCTACGCCTAGCGCAAGTGTGCTCAAGATGGTAGTGGATTTACTGCCCCAAAACGACGGAGCAATACTTGAAAAATTAGGCTTACTTCCACAAAAGTATAATTTTTTCTAGTTTTATGCGAGTAATTTAAAATATTTTAACGCTGTGTTCGGACACATATCCAATTTTATACGTATTATAGCCCCGCGCCTGCTCACCCGGCTGTTGCAACTGTAGCGATTGCAGTTGTACGTTTTAATAGGCTACAACCTAACAGGACTAATGGGAAATCGAATTCGAATCAAAGACATTGCTAAAAAAGCAAAAGTCTCCACGGGCACTGTTGACCGGGTCATTCACAACAGAGGGAACGTTTCGCCGGAGAAACGGGCAAGAGTAAAAGCTGTGATGGAAGAGTTGGGCTATGAGCCCAACATCATCGCCCGAACTCTGGCGACCCGCAGGGTCATGCGTATCGCGCTGCTTATGCCGGACCCCAGCATTGACCCTTACTGGGAGTTGCCTAATGTTGGGGTAAATAAAGCCTGGCATTCGGTCAAGCATTATGGCGTGGAGCTCGATCATTATTACTTCAACCTTTTTGACCAGGCCGATTTTGCTAAAAAGGCTAAAGCCGCTCTCAAAGCCAGGCCTGAAGCGATTGTCTTCCCACCGGTCTTTCTGAAAGCCGCCAATGAATTGCTCGAAGCCTGTGCCCGGCTAGGCATTACGGTCTCCCTCTTTAATACGGAGCTCTCCGGAGAGAACGTGCTGACTTATGTAGGCCAGAATTCCTACCAAAGCGGGGTGCTGGCAGGCAAACTGCTGAGCTTTAGCATGGGGCCAACCGGACGGGTAGCTGTGGTCAACCTTTCTAAAGAACCGGCTAACGCCAAACACCTTTCCGACAAGGCTCAGGGCCTGGAAGATTACTTTCAGGCGCAGGGTATGGGCGACCGTAACCGGGTGGAAAAGGTGGTCTTTGAGGCTTTTGAAAATAAGGAGGCACTTCGGGCCTTCCTGCTTGAGCTCTTGCGGGAACAGCCCGATGTAAAGGGCTTTTTTGTGACCAACTCCAGAGCCTACATGATACTCGACGCACTGGGGCAGGAGGCCCTTCAGGATATCCGGATCGTGGGCTTCGATCTCCTGCCGGAAAACATTGCTTACCTGAAAAAAGGCGCCATTCAGTTTCTGATCAATCAAAATCCGGTAGAACAGGGCTACCTTAGCCTGATGAGCGTTGTGCAAAAACTTATTTTTGACAAGGAAGTGGATGCCATTCAGCACCTGCCGCTGGATATCGTAGTAGCAGAGAACGCCAAATACTATCTCGAACGGGAGGATAAATATGCTCTTGTGGTCTGATCAGGGTTGGATGGTAATCAGGATGGCCGTGGTTCCGGGCGGTGCTTCCCAGGTCAGCCGCTGCAGGCGGGCGGGCAGCAGTACCACTTGCCCGAATAGCAGCTGATAACGGTCGCCTTCACCGTAAGTGAGCCAGGCAGAGGTGCCTTCCACCACACAAATCGCACGTACCTGGTTCGCGTCCTTCAGTTCCAGTTGTTTGCCGCCTGGTAGTTGTTGCAGTTCCAGAAAGGGGTCTTCATAGGGCGCACTTTCCAGGGATGCAGGCCGGACCGAAGCAGGAGGTAGTGCTTGCAGGGGACTGGCGATGTTTGCGCCCGGTGCGCTCAGGTGCGGTCTTTTGCCGGCCTTTTTGCTGACGAGGTGTTGCCTGAAAAAGGGGGAGGCAATGCCAATATTAAGCAGCTGGCAGCCGGTGCCTGTACTGTGCACCACGCCCGCTGGAATGCAAGCCACCGAACCTTTTTTAAGCGGAAGGGCTCGCAGTAGCCCCATCCATTCTTTAGCACTTAGGTACTCCTGTTGCTTTATGGCGGTTTCTGCGGCATTTTTGCCAGGGCCTGCCAAAATTGTAGCGTTTTTGTGTGCTCTGACTGCATAGTAGTAGTCCTGGTGCCGGGCGGTCTTGCCAAAGTGACGGGCCATCGCTGCAGGGTCCGGGTAGTAATTGATGTCCGGAAGTTGCTGCTGCAGGTGGTCGAAAAACTGAATGTAAAAGGGCAGGCGGTCACCGTAGGTTTGGCGGATTTCAGCCCCCAGGAATTCATGGGCCTTGTAGAATAGAAGATTGACGACCGGCGCTTCAATCAACTGATCGCAAATCTTGAAAAGCAGGTTGTCTTCTTCTACCCGCAGGTGGAAGTTGACGCCTAGTTCGCCCGGCTGCTGACGCGGGCTGTCTTCATCCCACAGCTCCGGGTCAAAAAAGGGAGAAGGGTAAACCGGCCGCTCAAGAGCCAGCTCAAAACCACTCCTGAGGGCATCCCCCGCTACCATTTTCGGGCGCTGCCAGTTGTTGGTCTCCAATATATAGTCGCAGGAAGGCAACAGTTGCTGCTTGATATGGTCACCCAGGGGCCAGTCGATGAAGTAGCTCCAGGCGTACTGCAGGTCGTAGCCCAGCTCCCGGTTGTCCACACCGATATTGGTAATGTCTTTTCGCCTGAGCCGCTGAATCAGTTCGTAACGGGAGACGTCCGAATACACCAGTACATCGGGTTGCGCGATCAGGTGCGCCCCCACCCCGTGGACGAGGATGATGCCGGTTTCAATTTCTGCAATGGTCTCCTGAATGGAGGCCAGCTTTTGAGGGTCAAAAAAGGAAGCAATAGTTACAGGCAGGTTGGCATCCGCTCTAGGTGTTTTGGCAAAGCCCGGCCCAATACGCTGCCGGATTTCATTTTCCTCCAGGAAAAGGTCCTCTGCCCGGCACACCACATTGGGCGAAAGCGTTGACTTTAGGAAGCCCATGTCAATATTGGCATAGGTGCCGGGGTAGCACTCCACCGCCAGAATGGTCCTGGCTTTGCCCAGTTGCTTCAGGTGCTGCTGCAGGGCTTTGCCGATGGCAGGCCAGCTGCCCCAGCAGGCGCCTTCCGATTCCGGTACTTCTATGTAGGGCGATTGTAGCATTCGTGGTTCGTTTATTCCTCGTCTCCTTCTGGCTGTATATGGTCCAGTTTTCCATCTTCCCGAATCCGCAGTTTCAGGTCGCCCAGCTCGTAAGTGGCCAAAAAGAAGTCCGCTCCGGCGATGACCTGAATGGGCTCGCCTTCCAGCCCGAGCTGAGCAGGGTCATCGGTGAAGGTGCCATTGGCTTCCTTCCAGGCGTGTTGTTTGTAGTAAAGTTGCCGCAGTTGCCAGCGGATGGCTTCCAGGTTGGGCTGCCCGTTGAATCGTGCCCGCTTGCCCGCAGGGACACTGGAAAACTGTACCAGCCCCCAGGTTTCCGGCTGATGCATCGCGATAGCGCCTTGTGGCGACCACACCCAGTTGTGCTCCGGGTAGGGGTGCCCGGTAGCGGGGTCTTTTTCCTTTACGTATTGCCCGTCTTTCGCTTCGGTGCGCCATTGCACCCTGGAAAAGTTGACCCGCCAGATTTCCTGATCGTTGGGCGGGCCAGGGTGCGGAGCTAGTTCTTCCAGCACGGACCAGGGAAAGGCCAGTTCCACGGTCCACCCTTCGTCTTCATCTTCCGGGTTGTTGAGGGTGCCGTTGAGGTGTACTGCTGATTGCAGCCCTTTGATATCCCAGGCATCAACCGGTTGCCCGCCATCGCGGTAGGGGCGGGTGAGGATGAGGTCCCAAAGAGTGCCAAGGGCATTGATTTCGAGCTCGTAGTAGTGGTGGCTGTCCCCATCCGGATCAATGAATACTTCAAAGTCGTTCTCATGGAAAATGACCATATCTCTTTGGTCGTAGGTGGCCCAAAGGTGGGGCTCTTCCAGCTCCACGGCAATGTAGAAGTACTGCGAATCCCACAGCATTTTCGCCCTTGTATCGTAGTAGGGCAGAGGCCTGATGGTGCCTTCTATGTCTATGAATTTATCCGTGTATTCGGCTTGTTTCCAGGCTTTTTCATCCAGTTTTCCATCAATGGTAAGCGGGCTTTCCACGTACTGGCAGACATACTGCCGGGGACTGAATGGGTAGAGGTCGTGCTGTTGTGCCAGCAATCCGGTGGGCAGCGCCAATATGGCTATCCAAAAACAAAGGTGCTTTATCATTATTGCTTCTTTTTAGGTTTGGTTGTAAGGTCGATTTGGAGCGTGCCGCCTTCCACCAGCTTTTGGTGGCTCAGGAACAGCCGTTCGAGCGGTTGCCCCTCAAAGCGGGCTTTTTTGATGTAAATGGCGCCCGGTGTTTTGCGGGGCGCCTGTATCACCAGTTCTCTGCCCGGGTAGTAATCCGGGTGCAATTGCAGGCGGACTTCTTCCAAAGCAGGGGTGAATACCGCATAGTCCATGTCTGCCGGGCAAACGGGATAGAGCCCCATCATGCTAAAGGCAAGCCAGGTGGAGAGGGTGCCGGTATCGTCGTTGCCGGGAATGCCACCGGGGGTATTGGTGTAATGCTTGTCGATGATGTCCAATACCTGTTGTTGCGTGCGCCATTCAGCGCCAGGCACGTAGTTGTAGAGGAAAGGGTAGGTAATGTCGGGCTCATTAGCGACATCATACTGATCATCTGCAAAGCAAGTCGTCAGGGCTTTAACAAAGGCATCACCTCCGCCCAGGGTATCAATCAGGAAGGGAATGTCATGGGGGATATAGAACCGGTACTGCCAGGCCGTGCCTTCCACGAAGCCAGTCACCGGTTCAAAGTTTTTGCCTTCCTCGGGGTCAAAGTTCTCGTAGAAGCGACCATCTTCATATTTGGGGCGCAGCATACCGGTCTCTGGATCCAAATAGTGGAGGTACCCTTTAGCCCGTTTTTCCAGCAGTTGTGCATCGGCCGTTTTGCCCAGGGCTTTAGCCAGTTGGGCGAGCGTCCAGTCTGAAAGGTAATACTCCAGTGCGGTAGACACACTGCCACCGTACAGGTCTTCTCCGTCCATAGGTACGTAACCGAGTCGGGCATAGGCATCAAAGTCCGGGCGCAGCGGGTTGTCCGTTTCCGGAGTGGTGGCGGCTTTCCAGGCGGCAGCATAAGCTTTCTCAATATCAAACCCCCGGATGCCCCGCAGGTAGGTATCGGCAATCACAGGGGTGCCAGGGTCGCCAACCATTACATTGGTTTCCATGCTCAGGAGCTCCCATTTAGGCAGCCAGCCGCTTTCTTCGTACATGTCTACCATCGTCTGTACCATCTCTTCCTGTAGTTCAGGATAGAGGAGGCTGAGCAGTGGGTGGACATTCCGGTAGGTATCCCATAGGGAAAAAACCGTGTACCGGTTGCGCCCGTCCTCCATTTTGCCCACGCCCGGCTGCCCCATGAGGGGGTATTCCCCGTTCACGTCCTGCAGGATGTTGGGGTGGATAAGACTATGGTAAAGGGCGGTGTAGAATAAGGTCTTCTGTTCGTCGGTGCCTTTCACCTGTGCCCTGCCCAGGAGTTCGTCCCAGCGGTCCCTGCTGGCATTTCGGACGCCCTCAAAGTCAAAACCAGGCTGTTCGGCTTCCAGATTGGCCCGGGCATTCTCAATGCTGACGTAGGAAATGCCCAGTTTGACTTCAATGACCTCGCCGACTTCCGTGTCAAAGGAGAAGTAGGCACCAACGTCATCGCCTGCCATTTGCTGCAGGAAGCCCTCGTAGGGTTTCCAGGTGTTGTTGTATTTCGTCCATTCGCCTTCGGGCCCTTTGTATTCGGGCATTTTTTTCCAGGTACCGAAGGAGGTTGCAGGCCGGCTGAGCTGTGCCACGAAATAGACCGGGCGTACGTCCTCCGGGTTGTAGCAAAAGGTGCCAATCATGCGGTAGCCTTCTACTTCCTGAGGGGAGTTGACTTTGACCATACCGCCGGTTTCGTTGGTCAGCCCCAGTCCGAGGTTGAGCAGGATGTGCGATTCGCCCGCCGGGAAAGTGTAACGGCTGATACCGGTGCGCAGGGTGCTGCTCACTTCAGCCTTGATATCATATTCATTAAGGTGGCAGCTGTAATAGCCCGGTGAGGCTTCCTCGTCCTGATAAGTGCTGCCGTAGGTTGCCGGGTCGAAACGGCGCTCGCCGGTGGTAGGCATCAGGAGCAAAACACCCAGTTCCGGGCAGCCCACACCACTAAGGTTGGCATGGCTGAAGCCGGTGAGAAAGCCATTCTCGTGGATGTAGGACCGGGAGTTCCAGCCCGCATCCTTTTCGATGGGATTTTCGGCACCTTCCCGGAAGGCGACATTAAAAGGCGTGACGGAAGCCAGGGCGTGTGGGTACTGTGCGCCGGGATGAGTGGCCCCAAAGTTGGAAGTGCCGATGAAAGGGTTGACCCAGTCGGAAGGGGACTGCGCCTGCGTACTTAGCGCAATCAGCAGAAGGGCAATATAACCAATGCAGTTTAAGAAGTGCCGTTTTGCGTGCATGTATGGATTGTTTTGGATTACAGGATTTGTAAAACCTGCCGACTCATGCCTTCCAGTGCGTCATCTTCGGGCAGCAGGTCGGTGATCAGCGTGGAAAACCCATTGAGTTTCGCCACTTTAAAAGGTTGTATTTGTCCCAGGTGCTCGGAGGGGCAGCATACCGCTGTACGGGCAGCAGAGGCTATCATAGCTCGTTTGACAATCGCGACATCCCGGTTATTGCTTGTGAGCCCTATGGTTTCATGCAGGCTTGATGCGTTGATCAGGCACAGGTCAGCGTGTAGCTCCTCAATAGCCCTTACCACTTCCACGCCGGCCGTAAGCCGGTTGCGGCCTGTGATTTTCCCGCCCAGCAGATATGTGGTGATGTTGGAAAGGGTGGCCAGCCGCTCGGCAGCAGCGATGGAATTGGTGAAAATTGTGAGTTCCAGCTCTGCCGGGATTTGGTCGATGAGGGAAAGCGTGACCGGGCCGCCGTCCATAAGCAGCACCATGCTATCCCGCAGCAGGGTGGTCGCTTTCTGAGCGATAAGCATAGCCTCCGGGCTTGGGGTGCCGTTTTGGCGGTGCACAGCCTCCGGCGTTTTCGGATTGGCCAGTGCGCCCCCGTGTACCTTTTTGATGAAGCCGCCTTCTGCCAGTTCGCGGAGATCGCGCCGCACAGTATCCTCCGAGACCCCCAGATGGTCACTCAGCTCCGTTGACTTGATTTTGTTCCGCAGATTGATGATTTCCAGAATCATGCTCTGCCGTTCTTCCTTTAGCATAGTTTCCGTGGTTGCGGCAGGTTTCATTGGGTTGGTGGGGCTGCCGGTTATACGCAATACGAAGTGGTTTGCGACATGGGCCACTGACAAAGCATAGCTTGTCAGGGCAGGCCGCTGATGAAGTCAAGCTTATCAGGGTAAACGCAAGCCGCTTCCCAGCGTAAATGCTGCCCCTCCTGCCTTTATGGTGGTCAAAGCCCAAAGGCGACGAGACACGGGCAAGCATTGAGTAGGTTTGCTATGGCAAACCACTTAATCGTCAGTATAGCAGGGTCTAAAGTACATAAAAACTTGCAGTTTTTTTCTTGTTTGTGCGTGTTTGAATTAAAAACGGCAAAAAATATGCGCTTTATTGCTGGTTTTTACTTTTTTTAGTAATTTCAAAGCCCAAATATCTCAAACTACGCAGCGGTACCGGGCGTGCGTTGTGGCTAAGAGCCTGTTTGGACTTTAGTAATCGGGCTATCCCGGTGCACCGGGACACTTTTTTGCTTATACTTCGTTCCGAAAATCCTCATCCGTACGGACTCCGGTTTTCGTGCCTTGTCTAACCAAAAAATTGCAAGTTCTCGCCTAGAAGACCAAAATCCCAACAGGCTCTAAAGCGCGCTATCGGACCGATCGCACTACTACTTAAGAACGACATGCCTCACACTAACTATCAACAGCAAACGGCCTCGGCGGTCACCACAAGAGTGGAGCGGACACCGCTGCTTCAAAACTGGGCTTTCCAAAAAGCAGGGGATACGGAGTGGCTGCCCGCGCAAGTACCGGGGAATAACTTTTCCGATCTCCTGCGGCAGGGGCTTATCCCTGATCCCTTTTACCGCACCAATGAAAAGGAGCTGCAATGGATAGAGGAAGAGGACTGGGTATACCAAACCACTTTTGAAATAGAGGAGCGCCTGCTTGAGTTAGACCGGCATCTGATGGTTTTTCACGGATTGGATACTTATGCGGATGTATTCCTGAACGGGCAGCTGATCTTGCAGGCCCAAAATATGTTCCTCGCATACGAGGCAGCGGTCGGGCCTGTACTTCAGGCCGGGGCCAACGAGCTGCGCATCTGCTTCCGTTCGCCCATCCGGGAGGTACAGGCAAAGGCAGAAGCAGTTGGTTTTACCTACCCGGCCGGCAATGACCACGCCGAGGAAAAGCTAAGCGTATTCACCCGCAAGGCACCTTATCATTATGGATGGGACTGGGGCCCAAGGTTCGTGACCTCCGGTGTCTGGCGCCCGGTGGAACTGATCAGTTTTGATACGGCCCGGATGCAGACAGCCAACCTGGTCACCCAATCGCTTACAGAAGCAGGAGGTGTGGCGAGGGCAGAGGTAACGGTAACAGCCGCGATAGCCGGGGCTTACACCGTAGCGCTAGACATCGGGCAGGGGCGCTGGAGCTTTGAGCATACCGTTCAGCTGCAGCCCGGCGAGCAGACGATCTCATTTGAGGTGGCCTTGCAGGGCGCCGACTATTGGTGGCCCCGCAGTTGGGGGGAGCCGGCCCTTTACGATTTGAACTGGCAGTTGAAGCAGGCAGCCAAGACCGTTGACCAAAAGTCCGGGCGGTTTGGCTTATGCACGATTAAGCTGGTGCGTGAAAGCGATGAGGAGGGCCGCAGCTTCCACTTCGAAGTCAACGGGCAGCCTCTATTCGCCAAAGGCGCCAACTACATCCCGCAGGACAGCTTCCTGGACCGGCCCACGGAAGCGCATTACCGGCAGGTATTTGAAGATATGGCGGCTGCCAATATGAATATGGTACGCATTTGGGGCGGCGGGATTTATGAATCCGATCTCTTTTACGACCTGGCTGATGAGTACGGTATTATGGTGTGGCAGGATTTTATGTTTGCCTGCACCATGTACCCGGGCGATCCTGATTTCCTGGACAATATCCGGGCGGAAGCCATCTACAACATTCACCGGCTGAAAGGGCATCCCAGCCTGGCATTATGGTGCGGCAATAACGAAATCGCCGTGGGCTGGCAGCACTGGGGCTGGCAAAAAGAATATGGCTACAACGAAGCGGACTGCAAGCTTATGGCTGATGATTACGAGCGGCTGTTTGAAGCGGTTCTGCCTGAACTTGTAGCGGAGCATGACCCCACCCGCGATTACCTGCCTTCCTCACCGGTATACGATTACTCTGACCACGACAACTACAATAAAGGCGATGTGCATTACTGGGGCGTTTGGCACGAAGAGGCACCCTTCTCCACCTACAAATGGGCGGTGCCCCGCTTTATGAGCGAGTATGGGTTTCAGTCCTTCCCACTGCTGGATTCGGTCCGGCGTTATGCAGAGCCTGAGGACTGGTCGATTGAGTCGCCGGTCATGCAGCTCCACCAAAAGCACCCCCGGGGCAATGGTATTATACGCAAGTACCTGCTGCAGCACTACCAGGAGCCGAAAGACTTTGAAACCTTCCTTTACCTGAGCCAACTGCTACAGGCTGAAGGAATCCGGATCGCCATCGAAGCCCACCGCAAAGCTAAGCCGTTCTGTATGGGCACGCTCTACTGGCAGCTCAATGACTGCTGGCCGGTGGCGTCCTGGGCAGGCATCGACTACTACGGGCAATGGAAAGCCCTGCATTATGCGGTCCGGGAGGCGTTCAGCCCCTTACTGGCGGTATTGGAAACAGATGAAGAGGAATGGTCGGTCGCGGTGGTTTCCGACGAGCCTCAGGATAAACGCCTGCGCCTGAGCATCGGGCTCTACCGCCTGACTGGCGAACGCCTGTGGCTGGAGGAAAAAAGCCTGAATGTACGCGCCAACGGTAAAGCCCTGGTTGGGCTGGAGGACTTGAAAACAGCAGCAGCAGACTACGATGCCGCTGATTTGTGGATAAGGATACAATTGTCTGATGCCGAAGGGTTGGTCTACGACCAAACTGCCTATCTGGTGCCGGCCCGTGATTTGCACCTGCCCGCGCCTAAAGTTAAAATCAGCACGGAGGCCAATGGGGCGCAACTCACGGTTACCTTGCAATCCAGTGTGCTGGTGATGGGGCTGTACCTCAGTCTGGAAGGTCTGCCGGGCAATTTCTCTGACAACTTCTTTGATCTTTGCCCGGATGAGCCCAAAACGGTACATCTCACCTTGCCCGAACCACCGGAGCAGGGCTGGCCGCCGGTCCGCCTGCTGTCTGTCTATGATTCCTATACCGAATAATGCCATACTCAACGATGCAGAAAAATCTAATCCTTCTCTTGCTGGTGGTTATGATGGCCGCCTGCAGTGGCAGCTCAAATGAGCAAGCTGCACCATCCGGTGAAAAGCACCTGCCTTTTGTGGACCCCATGATTGGCACCGGCGGCACCGGGCATACCTTTCCCGGAGCGACTACGCCCTTTGGTATGGTGCAGCTGAGCCCTTCCAATGAATACAAATCCTGGGACTATTGCTCCGGCTATCACTACAACGACACCATCGTCAAAGGCTTTGCGCATACGCACATTAGCGGGCCGGGCTTGTCCGGTCTGGGGGATATCCTGGTGATGCCCGCCCGGGAGGCGCATACGAGCGCCGGAGAGGACGGAAAGGCCGATTCAGGCTACCGTGCTCGTTTTTCCCACGATAACGAATCGGCCTCAGCGGGCTATTATAAACTGCTGCTGCACGAGGAAGAGGTGCTGGTGGAACTTACAGCGGGCACGTGCATGGGTTATCACCGTTATACCTTCAATGGGGAAGGGGAGGATTACCTGCTCTTCGATCCCAATCATCAAATCAACGAAAACATACAGGACACCTACCTCGAGCTGATTTCCGATACCGAGCTGGTCGGCTATAAAGATTGTGATGGCTGGTCGGCAGGAGACCGGACGCAATACTTCTATGCAAAATTTTCCCAACCGGTGGCTGGCTTTAACCTGGTACGCAAAGGGGAGCCTGTAGAAGGTAAAAAAGGCAGTGGGAAAGGGCTGTTGGGGCAGGTCCGCTTTGATTTGGCACCCGGGGAAAGCGTGGAAGTCCACCTGGCGCTGTCCTCCATTTCCATAGAGGGCGCCAAAGCCAATTTTGAAGCAGAAGCGGTGGACGGATTCGATCTGGCCCACGAAAATGCCCGCCGCGAATGGGCGAAGGTCCTGAGCAAAATCGAAATCGAGGGGGCGACAGACCGTCAGATGAAGTTGTTCTACACCGGGCTCTACCACGCCTTTATCTCTCCCAACCTCATCTCTGATGCGGATGGGCAGTACTACGTGGAGGGCAAGGTGCGCCAAAGTGGTATCTCGCAGTACAGCAATTTCTCCACCTGGGACACCTACCGGGGCTTACATCCCCTCTTCACCATCATCGAAACGAAAAAGACAGCCGAGTTTGTAAACAGCTTGTCCTCGCGGGTAGCCGTGGATGATGTCGGCCTGCCAAGCTGGGAGTGCCTGGGCTACGACAACCGCTGCATGATCGGCTACAGTGCCGTTTCGCCTGTCGCGGATGCTGTGCTGAAGGACATCCCAGGAGTGGATGTGGAAGCTGCTTATGAAGCCATCCGCTATGCTGCTTTTGACCGCACCAAGCACAGTCAGGTGAGCGACCTCAACGGCATGGACGAATACCTCAAATACGGATATGTGACCGCAGAGACCGGCGTATCGGTTTCTAAAACCACAGAACAGAATTATTGCGATTGGGCGATAGCCCGGGTAGCCGAGAAGCTGGGCAAAACGAAAGACCAAACTTTATTTGACCGCCGTGCGATCGGCTACCGCAATTTTTTCGACCCGCAAACGGGCTATTTTATGCCCATCACGGCTACCGGAGAGCACCTGCTGCTGGATACAACGAAGTGGAATTCCCTCAAAGGGCATTACATCTCGGGCAACATCTGGGCGTATTCGGCTTACTCCCCCCACGATATGAAGGGCGTGATGCAGCTCCACGGCGGACGGGATGCCTATGCGCAGTGGCTACAGGGTGTTTTTCAAAATGAATCGCCCCTTGAAGGGCATCAGCATGTGGACATTTCCGGGTTTATCGGGAAGTACGGGCACGGGGATGAGCCTGGGCACCATATGCCTTACCTGTTCAACTACGTGGGCAAGCCCTGGCTGGCACAGCGTTACATCAATGAAGTACTCACCACGATGTACCACCCCAATCCGCAGGAAGGCTTCATCAATAACGAAGACCTGGGGCAGATGTCGGCATGGTACATGCTCAGCGCGCTGGGGATGTATCAGGTGGCACCGGGCGATGGCGTTTTCCAGCTGACTGCGCCCCTCCACCCCAAAGCGGTCATCCACCTGGAGAGCGGGGATGATTTCACCATTCTGGCCAATAAGGTGTCGCCGGAGAACATCTACGTGCAGTCCGTCACCCTCAACGGGGAGCCCTATGACAAGAACTACATCGATTATAAAACGATCATGCAGGGGGGCGAGCTGGTCTTCGAACTCGGCCCCGAGCCCAACAAGCAATGGGGCAGCGCCCCGGCAGCGACCTTCCCCGGCGACTTTGAGGACACCGCTGTGGCGGAAATTCCGGTGGTGGGTACGCCTGCGCCCTACGATGTGGCGCCCGGTGCCTTTTTCCGGACTGAGCGTACCATTGAGCTGGCTTCCAAAAACAAAAACGCTAAGATTTACTACACCCTGGATGGGAGCGAACCGGACGACAGCAGCACGCCTTACAACGGCCCATTCACCATCCGGGAAAACACCACGGTAAAGGCTATTGCCTATGAGGAAGGGCTCAATCCAAGTGCCTTCTTTGAAAAGCCCTATTACCAGAGCGTTTTGGCAGGATTGCCGGCCGGTTATCCCAAATACAGCGTAGCGCAGCACGACTTCCCCTACGGAAAAGAAGGCGCGGAGCTGATTTTTGATCAGGAAATTGGTTCCGAGAGCTACAATGACAACCGCTGGACCGGCATCAAAGACAACATCTTTCTGGATATTGACTTCGGGGAGCCCACTAATGTTAAGGAACTGGAAGTGGGTGCTTTGAAGGATACCCAATCTTATATTTTTCCACCGGATAAAATCGAAGTGCTGGCCGGGAATCAGCCCGGCGCCCTGCAGCTCATCGGCAGCCTGGATCTGCCGCCTCAGGAAGGGCATGAGCTCAAGGTTTACCGCTACAAGCTGGACCTCGAACCCGGGCAATACCGATACGTGAAAGTCAAAGTGTACAACTACGGTGCTCCTCCGGAATGGCACGGCGCTCGTGGCAATGAATTGTGGACTTTCCTGGACGAAGTTATTCTCAACTAAACGAATATGAAGTACATCATTTACATCTCCCTTTTTTGTGTGGCCGGGCTGGCTTTGATGCCAGCCTGTACTACTTCTGAGGCGGCTGAAAACCCTGCCAACGAGCCGGTAGACTACGTGAGCTACGTCAATCCGCTCATGGGCACCGATTCCGAATTCAGCCTGTCCAACGGC
>PR_CR_10_Liq_2_inCRDRAFT_1000076_pt1 | contig 28098 bp, 23 predicted proteins | sample PRCRCaboRojoPR_FD_10245 | JGI IMG/M metagenome (IMG submission 10245) | reverse complement strand
AACACACCATGGCAGACAATCTAAAACCCGGCGCGGTGTTTATTGCCGAGACCGGTGGTCTCAACGCCATGATTGTCGACAGCACCGCGCTACCAGAACAGGCGGTCGTTGCCGTGATGGAAAGTGCGTTCCAATCCGCCGGCCAGCGTTGCTCGGCGCTGCGTTGTTTGTATGTCCAAGACGATATCGCCGATGACTTTATCGCCATGCTTAAGGGTGCCATGGATGAGTGGACGGTGGGTGATCCTTGGTCTTTGGCGACTGATTGTGGGCCTGTTATTGATGACGCGGCTCAAGCAAAAATTCTTGAGCACATTGCAGTCGCCGAGCAACAAGGTCGGCTACTGCACCAGGTGCCGGTGCCCGAGTGCGGTTATTTTGTGCCCCCTTCGGTACTGGCGCTGGGTTCGATTAACGAGTTGGCGGAAGAAGTGTTTGGTCCGGTGCTGCATCTGTGTCGCTTCAAAGCCGATCAGTTGCAGCAGGTCGTGACTGACATTAACGCATCGGGTTATGGTCTTACCTTCGGTGTGCAAACCCGTATTACTCGCCGTGCGGCATGGTTAGCCGAGAAGGTTCACGTTGGCAATGTATACATCAATCGCAATCAGGTAGGCGCCATCGTGGGGTGTCAGCCCTTTGGCGGCGAGGGTCTCTCGGGCACTGGCCCTAAAGCTGGCGGCCCCCATTATTTGCCCCGTTTTACAAAGGCTAGGGCAAGCCGCGTTATCGCTACCGAGTTTGAAATGGCGGGCCCAACCGGTGAAACCAATNCCCTGCGCTTGGTGTCTAGGGCGCCGGTATTTTGCTGTGGCCCGGGCGCAGACTTGGCGCAGCAACAGGCCAATCGTGTGCGGCAGCTTGGCGGCTCAGCCGTAGTACTCGACACCCCTCCTGAACCCGAGGCGCTCACCGGCGCTAATGGAATATCCGCTGTTCTTTGGTGGGGTGATGAGGATCGAGGTAGGGCCTATGCCCGTGCGCTTGCCCAGCGCGAGGGCGCTATCGTACCGCTTATTTGTGGCGAGCCCGATGTGGCCCATGTCTGCCATGAGCGCCATATTTGCGAGGACACAACAGCATCGGGTGGCAATGCCACGCTGTTGGCTGGAAGTGCTTAGGCCGGGCGACTGCTGGCGCAACAGCAGGCGAATGCCTATACGAATGCCTATAAGAGCGCCCTGAACCCAAGGCTCAGAGCGCGCAAGCAGCAGCGTTAGCGATTAGTCGCTCACCGAAACCCAGTTATCGCCCTCACTGAGCATATCGGCCAGCCATTGATTGACGGTTGTGCCACCGACTTCGCGGGTGAACTGTGCCTGCAAGAAGGTGTGGCTATCGCCATCCGCAATTAGGCTGCGGAAGCGCTCAGGGTGGGCCTGCTCCAGCGCTGCCATTTCTGTCAGCAGTGCGGCTTCGAAGGCCTCGCCACCAATACCAAGGAACGTGTCGGCAATGACAGAGTCCCGCTTGGTACTCATGAAGCCCATGCGTAGATTGGGATCCTGATCCAACTGATAAATGTGATAGCCGGTTAGATGACCTTCGGCAGTCACACAGTCTTCACAGCTCTCGGGAAGGAACGCCGTCGCGTTCCATTCGTTGCTGACGAAATCGATGTAGCCCGGGAAGGCAATACCCACGCCCGAATCGTTGACTAACTCGATAGGTGTATCCGGGAACAGCTTACGAACTAAGGGCAGTGCATAGTCGGTACCGTAGCCGCCGGCACTATTACCCGTAAGCAGTATCTTACTGGGTGCGGTAAAGGTGCTGGCAACGACATCGAGTGCTGCCGACAGGTTCTTCAAACCACGGTGATAGCGATCAACGGTGCCATCATCGTTGTCATCGTACTCGGTATCACCTGAGAACACCGAGCCGTCGCAGTAGGGCAAGTAAGCTACATCGAAGTCCGCAGCCGGGTTAGCCTCATTGGTGGGATCCATGATGCCAAAGGTAGGCATACCGGGTGTTGCTACAGGCGTTGCCTGACACAGCTGGCTGGTGCAGGCACCGCCGCCTTCGAGGAAGATCATCACGGCATCGCCATCGCCCTCGCGGGTAGCCATGGTGTATTCACCGCCGGTCAGACATAGCGGTCCATCACCAACACCAAAGGTGTGCTGCACGATATCCTCGGTGGTTTCCGACAGCATGGGGGTGTACGCACCCAAGTAGCGGTCAACCCCCTGCGTATACAGCTCTTCAAATGGTTGGGCTTCTGGTTCCGGCTCCGGCTCGGGCTCAGGAGCTGCTGTCGGTGGTTGCGTATTGGGTGCCGAGTCAGAATCTGAACACGCGGACAGGCCTACTGTGATGACAAGTGCAAGCAGAGCAATGATGTGGGTGTGAGCAACGGCCATAGTCGATTTCCTTATTGGTTTTTGTAAAATCAGGCTGTTAATTTGGGGTGTTTAAATTTTTGATTTGTGTGCTAATTTCCCAGCGTTTGCTTCCCAGTTTTGACCGTCGAACGGTGTTACGGTTGCCTCCAACGACATCCAGTTATCAAGACAGCGCCAGGTAACGGCCACACCGTCCGGGTTAGATCTCGGTATATAAAAACTCTTAATACCACAATGTTTACAGAACAGATGCTGTGCATTACCCGTATTAAAGCGGTAACGTCCGAGTTGCTCTTCACCCGATAGCAGTCTGAAGCGCGAGCTGGGCACGATGACATGAAGGTTGCCGCTCATGGCACAAATGGAGCAATTACAATCTTCCACTTCCAGCGCGCTGGGTAGGTCTGCCTCGAAGCGAACCGCCTGACAGTGGCAGCCACCGAGTTGTGTCGTCAATGTCGTCATGTTGGCACCCTAACTCAGAGTTCTGACCCATGCTAGCGGGCTAAGTGGCGCTGACAATAGCGACCATAAGTGAATTTGACCTGAAACTGGGACCATGACCTTCTTAAATACAGAGTGTCGCGGTACCTTTGGCAGCACTTAAAATACACACAGGGGGAAGCTGTGAGCAACAAGATCAAGGTCGACAAACCACTCGTTATCCTGCACGGAGACGAAATGGCACAAATCGCGTTCGAGCGCATTCTCGAGCAATTTGTGACATCGCGACTCGACATCGACCTGATCGAGGTGGACTTATCGGCGGAAACCCGTTTTCTTAGCAATGGCAAGGTGGTAACCGAGGCCATTGATGCGCTTAAAACCCATGGTGTCGGTGTCAAGAATGCAGGCATGACGGTTAATCGGGCGCAGCTCGATGAGCTATTGTCGAAACACCCTCACGTCGTCGAGGCCGAGCTCGATAAGCTGGCCACTAAATCCCCCAATGGTGCTATCCGTAAAGGTATTGCGGGCAACATCACCCGGGAAGATATTGAATTCCGCAACCTCACCAGTGTCCGGCCTGACTGGATTAATCGCGATATTGAAGTCGATACCATGGAAACCGGTGGCCTTGATTTCAGTTACAGCGAGCTCTCTAACGCCACCGGTGTGGCCAAGGTGATGTTTGTGGGTAGCAGCGGCGATCCGGTTGAGTTACACCGGCGCACCTTGGTGAAAGGCGACCCTTGGATGTTGGCCACTAACAGCATCGAGGACGTTCAGGCCTGGGCGCATCGCTTCTTCCAGCGGGCCATCGATGAGCAGCGTGACATTTACCTAGGCTTGAAAGATACGGTGGTGCCCGGCTACGACGGTGTTATGCGAACGGCCATTGAGGAGATTTACCACAGCCACTATCAGGCACAGGTTGAAGCCGCCGGGTTGCGCTATCACTATGAGCTGATCGACGCTCAAGCTGCGCGTATCGTCGCGAATCCACCCGAGCGCGCACTGTGGGGTGTGCCTGACAATGTCACTGGCATGAAGCTCTATAAACTAGTGCAGCAATTGAAGCGCTACGGACTGCCCGAGCGCAAAGCGCATGTGTCGATTTCGCGCATGAGTGCCGGTGGCGGTGATCAGTACGGCAGTTACAACACCCCCGCGCCGGAAGACGGCATCATCAAGGTACTGGTTGATGGCGAGGAAAAACACGCCCGATTTGTGAGTGCTAACGACCCCATTCTATTCATGTCGAACGACCGCGAATCCATTAAAGACTGGGTGACGCAGGTGTTCAAAGACGCGGCGGCGAACAAGAAAGAAGTGTACTTTGGGCTCAAGCGCGAGTTCGTTCAGTACGATGAGGTGTACAGCTCCATTATTCTAGAGATTCGCCAGGAGCTGGCGGCCCTCGATACGCCGCCTCCGTCGTTCATGATTATGCGACCCTCGCGGCAGCTGAGTAAGATGATCTGCGATCCACCGCGCTGGGGTCTTTACCCCGCTCAGAACCTCGATGGCGACATCTTCTCTGATATCTCTGCGGCGTTGGGCGGCAGCCTAGCCACCGCCAGCTCGGTTATTATGAGTAAAGACGGCACGATGCTATTTGAGGCACCCCACGGTACCGCCCACGATTTGTATCTGCGCTATCTTGAAACCGATGGTAAGGAAGCCAACTTCAACTCATCGGCACTGATTTTTGCGGTTGCCAATGCACTCGAAGAGTTGGCAAACCGAGAGAGTAATGAGGCGCTGCGGGATTATGCGAAGAAATTGAAAGTGGCGCTTATCGATACGGTCGACCAAGGCATTATTACAGGCGATCTGAAAGGTAAGACGACCGATCCTGCGAGCGAGCGCATTGTCGACATGGCCGGTTTCCTCGATGCCATTGAGGCCAACCTGGCTGCTTAAATGAGGGTCCCGACACGGGCGGCTAGCTGCTTCGTCAGCGGCCCGTGGGGAATTCAAGATGGCTGCACCCTAAAAACACACGTCCCATTGCAAAACCACTTGGGTATCGCTTCGTGTCACGGCGTCGGTTTGATTGGCGTATTGCCGATTTACTTCAAGGGTGAATTTGTTGCGATGCCCCGTGAGGAACCAATTTAAGGCTAAAGCGGCTTCACCCTGATGAGTATCGCTGTAGTCGATATCTACCCAGGCGAGGCGTGTTGCGAGTTCTATTTGCCCTGCTCGCCCAAAGCGTAGCGATGGCGGAATGTAACCCAGCTGAATGTAGGCACCATAAATATCGTTATTGGACCCCGTGGTCTTATCCTCGATACGCTTCCAATGGAGCTCTTGCTGTAACGCCAACCCATTCTTTGACCAACGCCAGTCTTGGGTCACTTGCCGCAGCTGGTAGCGATCTCGACTCCCCTCCGTAAACCCCGGTAGTTGGCTGCCACCCGAGCTTGAGTATCGGGTGTAAGCACTGGTATTGGTGAGTAAGGAGATGCCAATTTGGCTCCGTGCCGTTGTTTGCGGCGTTATATCACTGGAGCTAAAGCCAACGCCGCCTCCGGCGTTATTCCACTGTAGCCGCACCAATCCCATGGGTTTGCTGCCGTCGTAATCAGCACGAGGCCCAGTACCACTGAGCACAGCGGCCCAGAGCTCAACAGGCCACTGTGTTTGGCTGGACTTGCCATGCCACGCCAAACCTGTCTGTCGGTCGATTTGCATCCAGTAGTTCACAATGGAGCGCTCTGCCATCGTTTGCTTGCCCGAGGATACTTTACGCTCGTAGCTGAATTCGGGCTTCCACTGACCCAACAACCATTCACCGTTGGCGCCAGCGGGGACCGCCAATTGAAGATCGTAAAGCAGGTCGTTGTTCCAGTCGTACTCGTGGGCGATTTTCAGTCCATCTTGGGTCTGTATGTTGAGTTTGAAACGGCCGCGACGCAGCTCGGCATCGCCTTGATCGGGGTCATCAAATTGGTCGTAGTGGGATGGGCGTTGCTCATCAAAGGCGCGAAACTGGGTACGAAGCCAAGCTGTAACCAATGTCCCCTCGCCGCTGCTCCAACGCCAGCGCCGATCGTCGGTGTACTCGAATTGGCTGCTACCCCTAACGGGTGTCGCAGTGGAGGCCAGGATTAAGAGCGCTGCAACTATCAACTTGCGTGATTGTGGCGGGTACATCGCGAGCATTCGCTCCAGCTATTTATGAGGCAGTGCGGGCGTAAATTTAGCGCGATCGCTACCTCTAATGTAACCTTTGATGCGCTAGCTGAGGACCAGGTCGGGCTCGCCCAGTAACGTCATGTCAGGTGTTACGCCTAAGCCCGGTCCTGAGGGTGCTGTGATGCTGCCGTTAGTTCGTACAGGCGCCTGTGGGTCGAGCCTTGGATGCACATAGCTCGATAAGTCACATACGTTCATCACCAACTCTGTCGGTGTAGCGGCGGCGAGATGCAATGCTGCCGCAGTGACAATGTCGGACCCCCAGGTGTCTTCGACACACATCTTGATACCCAGCTGAACGCAGCGATCTCTTGCCTGCAGCGCCGCGGATAGGCCACCAAATTTAGAGATCTTTAAAGCGACGGCGTCAATACAATCGAGTTCGCTGGCACGCTGGAGGTCCGCCACTGACTGGGCGTTTTCGTCAATCTTCATGGCCAGTCCAGTGGCGTGCTTTACGCTGGCACATTGCTCAAGCGTGGCGCAGGGTTGCTCGAGCATAATATCGAGATCATTAACCGCACGTCCCACCCGAATAGCGTCGAGCTTACTGGCGCCGCAGTTCCAATCGCCATAAACCAAAGGACCATCGCCCACGGCTGCGCGCACAACACGAAGACGCTCGACGTCGCTCTGCCAGTCGTTGTCTGCTCCCAATTTACATTGAAACTGTCGGATACCACTGGCATGAGCATCAAGCGCGATCGTACGCATTAGCTCAGGATCCGTGCAGGTTATGGAGTGATAAGTGGGCAAGTTGGCACTAAACAAACCGCCCAGCAAATTGTACAAAGGTTGCCCTGCCGCTTTTGCATTAATGTCCCACAGAGCCATATCGATCGCCGATTTTGCATAACCATGACCAATAAGATACTTATTGAGCCGGTACATGATGACTTGTACCCCAAGCGGGCTCTGGCCAATCAGCTGAGGTGCCAACTCTTTAACTACGGGTGCGACACCGTTAGCGTATGCCGGTAAGTAGTGAGGAATGGCGCAGTACTCTCCCCAACCGTGAACATCGGAGTCAGTATCAATGCGCAACACCACGGTGGTCACTGTATCGCACGCCTTACCTTCAGACATCTGGTATTTCAGGTGACTAGTAAGCGGTATATGCCACAGGGAAAGGCGGGTTATTTCCATCGTTGCTGTCTCGGAGAAGGGTGCTAAGCCCTCAGAGTTTGCCTTCTGCTTCCAGCACTTTGCGCGCCGCACGGAAACATTCAAGGGCTTGCGGTACACCGCAGTAGATACCCACTACGTGGATAATGGCCCGGATCTCTTCAGTGCTGACACCGTTATTGATGGCACCGCGACAGTGGATTTCCCATTCATGCATCTTGCCCAATGCGCCGATCATGGCCAGGTTCATCATGCTGCGAGTTTTCATATCAATGGCTTCATCACCCCAACCAAAACCCCAGCACCAAGCTGTCATGGCTTCTTGAAAGGGTCGCGTAAAGTCATCGGCTGCCGCGAGATTTTTTTCCACGTATTCAGCACCCAAGGTGGTTTTGCGTTGGGTTAATCCCTTCAGGAATAGGTCTTCGTCAAATACTGTCATGGCACTCTCCTGGCGATGTGGGCGCTTTACGAGGTCTAGATGGATGAGGTTTTGATGGCGATATTCTTGGTTTGCACGTAATTCCACAGTGCCTCTCGCCCCTTTTCGCGACCATAACCGGATCGGCCGTAGCCCCCAAAAGGCGTTTCAACACCCCCTGCATACCATTCGTTGATAAAGACCTGGCCGGCACGAAGTTGTCGAGCTGCTCGGGTTGCTCTGTCGAGATCACGAGTAAACACACCAGCTACCAATCCGTAGGGCGTGCTGTTGGCGAGGGTAATGGCCTCTTCGTCACTGTCGAAACTGAGGACTGACAGCACGGGGCCAAATACCTCTTCACTGGCAATCGCCATATTAGGGCTAATGCCGCCCAATACTGTTGGTGCCAAAAATGCGCCGGGTCCGCCTAGTCGCTGGCCTCCGTGCACGCATTGTGCGCCTTGATTTAATGCTCTCTTCACCATATCCAATGCGCGCTGGCATTGGGCTTCGCTGACCATGGCACCCATATTTGGACCGAACTCCTTGCGTTCGATGCCGGCCCCCACCGATAAGCTACCTGCCACTCCGACGGCTCGTTCTATTAGCTCGTCGTAACGGCTATGGTGCACGATGACGCGACTCATTGCGCTGCAGACCTGGCCGGCGTTGAAGTAGATTCCCCAGCGAAGATCCGTTTCAAAGGCGTCAAGATCAGCATCACTATGGACGATAGCGGCAGATTTGCCCCCGAGCTCGAGTACGCAGGGAACGACGTTTTGGGCGGCCGCCGTGGCAATGGCAATGCCGGTCGCCACAGAGCCCGTGAACACCAGTTGGTTAACATCGGGGTGCGCGGACAGGGAGGCTCCCGCTTCATGACCAACACCGCAGATGACATTGATAGCACCCTTGGGCATACCAATGGCATCTGCTGCAAGCCCAAAAATACGACTACTGAGTGGCGTGAGTTCCGGGCTTTTAACCACGCAGCTATTTCCGGTAGCCAGTGCCGCCGATAGGGATCGGGCGGTCATCTCAATGGGGTAATTCCAAGGGATGATGTGAGCTGAGACCCCATAGGGTTCAAGTTCAGTGAAATCTAAATAGCCAGCGCCCAAGGGTACAGAGCGGCCCTCTACAGTGCTCGCTTGGTTGCCGTAATACTCAAAATACTGTGCTGCACCGTCAATCTCGAGTTTAGCTTCCCATAGTGGCTTGCCTTGCTCGCGAGTCAGCAGCTTAGCCAGTTCATCGCTGTGGTCCAGTAAATAGCGGCCCATAGCTTGAACTAAACGGCCACGCTCAAGTGGCCGCATTGAGCGTAGTTCCCCGTTTTGATGTTGTTGTCGCGCTGCTTGTACGGCCGCATCGACATCGCGGTGGTCGGCAAGCGTGTGTTGCCCCAGGATATCCCCTGTCGCCGGATCGATAACGTCGATGGCGCCGGCGCCTCCCGCGCACCAACGGCCAGCAATGTAGTTATGGTACACATCGCGGTGCTCAAGCATTGTGGGCCCCGCGTATCCACTGGTGCAAGGTACGTATGGAGTGCTCCGAGTTAACCCCCGACTTAGGGTCGACAATAAGAGGCCCCGGCTTATAACCGCGGGATTTCATGCCGCGTTGGACCGACTCCACGAGTTTGATGTCTTCTTCCACTGTGGTGGCTCGGTCCTGCACAGCCAGGCGCCGGATCACCTCGCTGTCCCAGCCACCTTCGGTGTACCAGCCCCGCCAAACAACCACGCGTTCGGTGTCGACAGCACGCCAGTGATAGGTGTTAAGTACGTTGCCTGGATAAACCTGAAAGCTAAACATGGGCCATAAAAACCAACTGGAGTACTCATCCGCATGGGGTTTGCTGTGGTCGATGTCATAGGTCATGTTGTCGAGACTTTGACACTCGGTGGTGTGGCGAAGGCAATAGCCTTGGGGTTGGATGTCGTAGGTTTCTGGCTTGATAACGCCTGTGGCGAAGGTCGGGTGATTTAGCGTGCAGTGGTAACACTCGGAATAGTTCTCAACCGATACTTTCCAATTGCAATGCTCTTCGATTTCTACCCACTCAAGGGGTTTGAGGGTTTGCCAGTTAGGTAGCCACGCCTCTAATTCTGCTCGAGCATTAGGAAACCATGTATCCATTGGCTGCGCATCGGGATCGAGATTCACAAAAATGAATCCAACGAACGTCTCGGTGCGGACTTCATTAAGGCAAATGGCGGACTTATCAAAACCAGGCACTGCGTGGCCATTGGGTGCTGCGCGAAGCTGGCCGGTTAGCTCATAGGTCCATGCATGATAGGGGCACACGACAACCCGAGTTGAGCCTTCACCGCTGACCAATTGATGAGCGCGATGTTGGCAGACATTGTAAAAGGTGCGAATGACATGATCGCGCCCCATTATGCAAAAGAGACTCTCTCCGGCGAGCTCGAAGGTAAAGTAGTCACCGGGGTTATTGAGTTGGCTGCAGTGGCCCGCGAATTGCCAGGTAGTTGACAACAAGCCGTCACGCTCTGCTTTGAAAAGTTCAGGGTCTGTGTAGTAACGAGGGTCTAGCGCATGGATGGGCTGCTCATTCATGACGGATCGTCCTCATACATACCCAGCTCGTGACGCCGGCGATGGAAGGCATCCACGCGCTCTACGATTTCCCCACTCGCAATCGAGATAACAAAGCTGAGCAGGGTTTCGAGAAGCGCAATGGTCGACACCGAGGATGGAAAAAATTGGGGAGTATCGACACAGACATTGAAGTGATGATGGGCGCGCAGACTAATAGGGCTGGCAGGGCTATCGGAAATTGCAATGACCGTCATGCCTTGTTGCAAAGCGATCCGAACCGCTTCAACGACCTCGGTGCGGTAGGGTTTCATGGTCATTGCAATCAGCACATCCCGCTGGTCGGCCCACGCCAAGTCGTCCACAGCGGTTGAGCCGGGCCGGGGAATAGCGTGAAACTGGGTCATTCCCGTTGCGGCAAGATGTGTGAAATTGCGCGCATTGGCATTGTGAACCCCCACACCCAGTACAAACACCTGCCTCGATTCCCATATGGCTTTTGCGGCGACTTGCAGGTCATCTGCCCTGATGTTTGCGAAGGTCTCTTCAATGTTGCGAACCGCACCGCCCACCATTTCTGCATACAGTTCGCCAATTTCGCCAGATTTTCTAATGTCTTGTAGCCATCGCGCCCGATCGGGAAAGCTGGCGGTACCTGCTCGGATGGCGTCCCGAAAGGGTGTTCTGAAATCTTCGTAGCCTTCGAACCCAATCTGCCGAGCCATGCGCACAAATGTGTTGGGTTTAACGTTGGCGGACTGGGCGATCTCTCGCACCGTGGATACACCCACATCTTGCGGATTTTCCAGCACATAACGGGCTGCCTTCTGGGTTTCAGGGGTCAGTTCGTCCCACTGATCCGACAGCTGCTGCAAAATCTGCTTTGAAACATTTGTACCATTCATGGTTGACGATCGTACAAATGTTGCCCTAGCCTGTCCACCGAAATTCGACGTTTTTGACGGGGTCAACCGTATGTCTCAGAAGCAGCTGCCATCCCAAGCACGGGTCGTCATTGTGGGTGGTGGAATTATGGGTGTTGGCCTCGCCTATCACTTAGCTCATGAAGGTTGGGGCGAAGACACCATCCTTCTTGAAAAAGCGGAGCTCACCAGCGGCAGTACTTGGCACGCCGCTGGCCAAATTACCCACTCTACGTCGAGCTACAGCCTTGGGAAGTGTGTTGACTACAACATTGGATTATATGCTGGGGCATTAGAGGCGGAGACGGGTCAAGCGGTTACCTGGCACGGTTGTGGTTCGTTCAGACTAGCTTACACCCCCGACGAGATGGATTGGTTGCGCCACACCTTAAGCGTGGGTCGAAGCTTGGGTTTTAACATCGAGTTGGTGGGCCCAGAGCGGGTGGCCGCACTGCACCCGTTTTATAATCTTGATGGTGTCATGGGTGCGCTGCACACCCCCGATGACGGTCATGTTGATCCGACAAACGTGACTATGGCTATGGCGATTGGTGCGCGTCAGCTGGGAGTGCGCATTTTCCGGCGTTGCCGTGCTACCAACATTACCCAAGCCGAAAACGGCGAATGGTTGGTAGCGACGGAGCAGGGCACCATTCGCTGCGAACATGTAGTGAATGCGGGTGGTACATACGCCCGTCAAATGGGCGAATGGTCGGGTCTGCAACTACCCATGACTAGCATGACCCACCACTATCTCGTCACAGATGAGGTACCCGAGTTTCAACATTTAGACCGTGAGCTCCCCGTGATTCGAGATGACCGAATGGTGTCGGGTTACATTCGCATGGAGCAAAAAAAGGGGCTCATCGGGATCTATGAGAAGGCCAACCCCAATACGGTGTGGGAGGACCACTGCCCCTGGGATGCTGAAAACGAGCTGTTTAGTCCCGACTATGATCGCATCATGCCCTGGTTGGAAAACGCCATGGAGCGTATGCCTATTTTTGCCAATCTAGGCATTGCTCAGGATTTTCACGGCGCTATTAGTCATCCGCCCGATGGCAATCCGCTCATTGGGCCCGCGCCGGGGGTTCAAAACTATTGGTGTTGTTGTGGCACTCAGATTGGCATCGGCTGGGGGCCAGGGCTGACCCGAGAGTTGGCGCGATGGATGGTTTATGGCGCCGCCGATATCTCTATGCGGGACTATGATCCTCGTCGTTTTGGCAGCTACGCTGATAAGCCATGGCAGGTTATTAAAGCCAAAGAAGACTACTGTTTACGCCACGAAATTCCATTCCCCCATTTCAATAGGTTGGCAGGTCGACCGGTTAAGCCATCGCCCCTTTATGACGTGCTCAAGGGAAAGGGTGCCGTATTTGAAGAGGTCTACGGACACGAGCGTCCGCGATGGTTCGCCACAGGTAATATTGAGCAGCATGATCATTACTCGTTTCGCCGGAACTGCCTGCATGAGGTGGTTGCCGCCGAGTGCCGTGCGGTCCGTGAGCGCGTGGGTATCATGGATATCTCGGCCTTCACCAAGGTTGAAGTCACCGGTCCCGATGCCGCGTTATTCCTTGAGCGGTTGGTGGCCAACCGTCTGCCAAAGAAGGTCGGGGGTACAGCACTCACTCACATGCTGAATCGTCGCGGTCGTATTGAATTAGAGACCACGGTTTTCCGGTTAGAGCACGATCGCTATTACTTAGTGTGTGCGGCCTTCTTCGAACAACGTCTTCTTGACCATCTTGCGTCTCAGCGTCGCGACGAAGACCTTGTTATNAGNTTGCGCTCCGATGAGTGGGGCGCTGTTGCGCTTAATGGACCACGGGCGCGAGATGTATTGGCCCAATGTACCGATGCGGACTTATCCAACGCTGGTTTCCGCTGGCTCAGCGCCAAGCCAATCACCGTGGCAGGTTATTCTCTGTGGGCGTTTCGCATGTCCTATGCGGGAGAGTTAGGTTGGGAATTGCATATGCCTCGAGAGGCTATGGTGCCCGTGTATGAAGCCCTGTGGTCAGCAGGTGAGCCACTGGGTATAGCGGACTACGGCAGCTTTGCCATGAACGTCATGCGCATGGAAAAAGGCTACAAAGGTGCCGGCGAGTTAACCAATGAAGTCACCTTACCTGAAGCTGATGTCATGCGATTCGTGAAGCTCGACAAAGACTTTCTTGGGGCTGAGGCTACGCAAGCTAGTGTTGAGCAGTGCAATCAGGGCCTCATGCCCTGGGTCTGCAGCTACCTCGCGATTGAACCCGATGGCGAAATCGATGGTCACGGTGGTGAGGCGGTGCTATTCGATGGCGAGGTGGTGGGTAGTACAGCGTCGGTTGTTTATGGACACACTGTCGGCACAATTCTGGCCTTTGCCTATATCAAGCCGGCATTCGCAGTTCCGGGCACACATCTTGAGGTGGTTATTCATGGTCAGCCTCGCCCTGCTCAAGTCCTCGCTGAGCCAGCCTACGATCCAAAGGGTGACTTGCCTCGGGCCGATAGCGCGTGACTGTGTCTGCGCGGCATCTTCTGGTGATCGTAGGCCATTGAGGATTCGGAGGAGTCGAGTCGATGGGTAAGGCAGCAGATCAGTCCACGTGGGTAAGTCGCGCTCGCCGGGTGCTGCCCGGTGGTGGCTTTGGTAATTTTGACCCTGCGATGGTGATGGCCCGTGGTGTGGGTAGTCATATCTGGGACCAGGATGGCAATGAATACATTGACCTACTGATTGGCTCGGGACCTATGCTGCTTGGCCACAGTCACCCTGAAGTGTTGGCGGCAGTTGCTGAGCAGTTACCTCTTGGGCAGACATTTTTTGCCAATAATCCAGCGGGTATCGAACTTGCAGAACGGATTTGCGCCACGGTACCCAGTGCAGAGCAACTCCGTTACGTGACTTCGGGGGGTGAGGCAGATATGTACGCCATCCGTCTGGCGCGTGCGTTCACTGGCCGTGATATGGTTTTGAAGTTCGAAGGTGGCTATCACGGTATGTCGGCGGAAGCCCAAATGAGCCTGGCCCCGGGGGCCTCGCAGCCATCTGACTTTCCCCATCCGATCCCTGACAGTGCCGGTATTCCTGCGAGCACCGCGAATGGTGTACTGGTAGCACCCTTTAACGACCCGGCTTATTTAGATCGGTTATTGGCTGACAACGGCCACCAGATCGCCTGTATTATTGTTGAGCCCATTCAGCGCATCGTGCCACCCGAGCCCGGTTTTCTCGGCCACTTACGTGCGCAGTGTGATCGTTATGGCATCGTTCTGATTTTTGATGAGATTGTCACTGGATATAGATTGGCACTGGGTGGTGCACAAACTCATTATGGGGTCGTGCCTGATTTGTGCACGTTGGGTAAGGTGATTGGGGGTGGTTTCCCGCTGGCAGCGGTCGCAGGTCGGGCTGATATTTTGGCGCATTTCGACAAATCATTGGTCGGCGCCGACAATTGGCTTATGCAGTTAGGGACGCTCTCGGGCAATCCAGTGGCTGCGGTTGCGGGCCTGAAAACCCTCGATATTCTGGAGCGTGACGGCCAGTATGCTGAGCTTCGTCGGAAAGGTGCCGCTATTTGGCGCAGTATGGATCAAGCACTATCCCAGCAAGGTATTGGGCATCAAATGGTCGGTGACGAGACCCTCTTTGAAGTTGTCTTCACTGACAAGCCACCGACAAATTACCGCGATGTGCAGGCAGGTGACAGCAAACAAGCCGCTCTCTGGAATAACGCGTTACGTGCCCATGGTATTTTTAAGTCGCCTGGCAAGGTTTATCCCAGCTTGGCGTTGACCAGTGATGATCTTGAGCAGATCGATCAGGCCGCGCAAATTGCTGCTCGCGCCGTAGCTAGCGGCTGAAGAGCTTCTCAATAAAAGTTGTTAACTGAATAACTCCAATCGATTAAACCCACTGGCGGTTGTCTGCAGAAAGTCTAAAGTGGCCGCCATAAAGGTGTTGTTGCCTTTGAGGTCACGTCGGCGCCGAAAACCCCATATCGATTGGAGCAGTCATGCAGAGCTTTCAAGCCCAGTATCAAGATAAACGTATTGCACCCGAGGAGGGCCTGAATTTTGTCCCCGAGGGGGGCAACCTGATTCTGGCAATGGGGGTCGCCCAGCCTCCGGCACTGATCGAAGGTCTTGCAAAGGCACTTAGCGAAAGCAGTCGTCCGGCGCTTCCGGTGTATTACATGCACGGCTCCCAAGCCCTGAGCGATCATCTTTTGGTGCCGTCACTGGCGGGTAAAATCATTCCTCGGCCTTTATTTTTAAGTAAGCATGATCGAGACGGGAGCCATCATTTCGCCGACCCGCACATCCTTGAGTTTGTGCCCGCGGCATTTCACCAGGTGGGGCGACTACTCACGGAGCAAATCAATCCCGATTGCTTTATGGCCACCGTGTCACCCATGGATCGTCACGGTTACTTCAGCCTGGGCACCAACCCCGACTATGGCGCGTCCGTCGTGCGCAAAGCCAGTAAAGTCATTGTCGAAGTCAACCCGCAGATGCCACGCACCTTTGGGGAGTGCAGCGTTCATATCTCTGAGGTTCACGGCATTATTGAAAACGATCAACCGCTCGCTGAGGTACCGGTACACGTACCCAACGCAACCGATCTCGCTATCGCTGAGCGTATCCTCGAGCACATTAACGATGGCGATACGCTTCAGATGGGCGTCGGCGGGGTGCCGAATGCGGTACTGAATCAGCTTCATGGGCACAACGACTTGGGTTTGCACTCAGAGCTGTTCAGCCCTGCCATGGTGGATTTGATAAAACGTGGGGTCATCAATGGTCGGCGTAAATACTGGATGCAGCACCGACATGTGTTTACGTTGGCGTTGGGTAATCGTGAGTTATATGACTTTCTCGACGATAACCCGTCGGTGTTGGGTTACCCCGCGTCATGGGTCAACAACCCCATTATTATCGCTAAGAACCCCAATATGGTGTCGGTGAATGCCGCCCTTGAAGTTGATCTTACAGGCCAGATTAACGCCGAGCAGATTGACGGAGCGCCGTTCTCGGGTACTGGGGGCCAGCTAGATTTTGTGCGAGGTGCTTATGCTTCCCGGGGTGGTCGCTCGTTTATTGCCCTGCACGCTACCGCAAAAAATGACACTATCAGCAAAATCGTGCCTCAGCTTCGTGGGGGAGTGGTGACCGATACACGTATGGATACCCAGTACGTGGTGACCGAGTTTGGCTGCGTCAATTTGAAAGGGCTATCGCTGCCAAATCGGTCGCGTGCTTTGATTGGCATTGCCCACCCCGATTTTCGCGCCGAGCTTGAAGAACAAGCAAAAACTCTTGGCCTAATCTAATGTGATGCTGAATACCCCTGAAATTAAAAGCCATGATTACAGGCGTTTGGTCTCTTTTTTGGGGCTGTTCATCGTCGCATGGGTGATCTTTGCTGTGATGAATAAACCCGGGCTCGATCGCTATGGCGACATGGTCGAGAATTTTGCGTGGGGCCAGGAGTGGCAGTGGGGTTACTACAAGCACCCGCCTGTCTTTGCGTGGATCAGCGCTGCTTGGTTCAAACTTTTCCCGATGGGCGATGCATGGTTCTACGTGTTGTCCTACGTCAATGTTGCCGTTGCGCTGCTGGTACAGTGGCGCTTGGCGGCACGGGTTTTGGGTCGCTACAGCGCCATGAGCGCCGTTGTGTTGTGTGCTTTCTTGCCAACGACCACGTTTCTTGCGGCTAAATACAATGCCAATGCTGCATTGCTGCTGTGGTGGCCACTGACGGCGCTGTTGTTGCTAGAAAGCATTGATCGCCGTAGCTGGATAGCAACCGTCTGCCTGGGTTTGAGTGCCGCCGCAGCGGTGTTAAGTAAGTACTACTCGCTGGTACTGCTGGCGACTATGGGGCTCTATTGTCTTGCCCACGCCCGTGCCTACCTGCGATCACCCCATCCTTATGTGGCTTTATTGGTTTTTGCACTAGCGATAGCGCCCCATGTGGTGTGGCTGTTTGATAACGATTTATTGACGCTACGTTATGTGGAACAGCAGGAAGGTGACAGTTGGGGCGATGTTATTAAGCGTGCATTGCTCAAGTTTCCCCCGACGCAGGTGGGTTATGCCCTGCTACCGGCGGGCGTGGCCTATTATCTTTTACGTCCATCGCGTGGACAGTTGAAACAGAATATCGCCAACTTTTGGCATGAGCAGCCATGGCTTGTTTGGTTTGGGGTAGGGCCATTGCTGGTCGCTTGTGTTGTGGCCCTTGCCACTAAAACCTCATTGTCGACCCCTTGGGGTATTCCCCACGGATTTTTGATAACGGTGCTGCTGTTACGCCTGATGCAGGCCGAACCCAATGAGCATCAAGAGCAGCGGTTGTGGCACAAATTCTGGCGCATTGCGGTTGTGTATCTCATCTTCGTTGTGGTGTTGGCAGTCCCTGTCGGTTGGCAAAACGCCAAAAAACTGAAGTCTGGGGCGGCTATCCCGTACGCTAAAATCAACGACTGGCTCGATCAACATTGGACCGAGTACACCGATAAGCCCTTAAAGTTTGTAGCGGGGCGTGTCATTGCCAGTGGCGTTCCTTTTTACGCAAAAGGTAGCAAGCGCGCCGTTTACTTGCCCCTAGCGCACAGCCCCTGGGTAACCGATGCATTACTTCACAACGAGGGCTTTGTCGCCGTTTGCGAGCGCAGTGACCAGAAGTGCCTTGATGCCATGGCGGTATTCAACGAACGCTGGATACCCACTAAAGCAGTTAACTTTCAGTTGGAGCCCGATGCTTTTTGGGGGGTAGTGCAGCCGCCCTTCGATGGGGTTGCTTGGTTCTATCCACCCGCGTCCCGCACAGGTAGCGCGCCATAGGGGTTTCGGCTTCTGTTACCGAAAAACCCAGCGCGCACTGACCCAGTAATTCCATAAAAACACGATGCCGGTAGTAACGATCTGTGACCCGAGGTAATGGAATTGGAGATTCATCACCAGTAGGGCCATCAAAGCGGTGTTGAGCAAAATGCCCGTGGCAACCATGACCAGAAAACGCAGGGGTTGCTGCCACCCTGCGATTGACACCTGAAAGGTAAATAGTCCGTTGAGTATATAGCTAACGAATGCGCCAATACCGGCACCCGCCAGTGACGCGCTAACCGGCGTAACGTGGTAATACTCAGCTGCAATCAATAGCACTGCGTAGTGGCTGCCGGTACTTGCCAACCCCACACCGGTGAACTTAGAGAATCGATAGCCAGCAAGGCTAAAAAGCGTTGACATGTTAGCGCTTAGTCGTCATCGGCACTTTGGCTAATGACACTGTTTTCCTGCACAAAGTAAAGGGGTCTCTGTTTCGCTTCGTTAAACGTCCGCCCCAGATACTCACCGATGATTCCCATGGTTACCAACTGTACGCCACCGAGAAATGTAATGACGACCATAAGTGAGGGATAACCCTGCACAGGATCTCCGAAAAGCATAGCTTTGAAAGCAATGTAGACACCATAGCCAAAAGCCAGCACCGCGGAACAAGCACCGACGTAGGTGGCTAAACGAAGTGGCGCTGTGGAAAAAGAGGTAATTCCCTCTAAAGAAAAATTCCACAAAGCCCAGTAGTTCCATTTGCTGGTGCCCGCATAACGGGGGTCGCGCTCGTAGTTAACCGCTTTTTGTGGGAAGCCAATCCAGCTAAACAAACCCTTCATAAAACGATGCCGTTCTCGAAGCAGTAATAGTGCATCGACAGCGCGACGGCTGAGCAGTCGAAAGTCACCGGTATTTTTGGGTATATCAACCGACCCAGAGATGGCGCGAATAACGCGGTAAAACGCTCTAGCTGTGAGGGTTTTAAGCCATGTCTCGCCGTGGCGGATTGTCCGCTGCGCATAGACCACATCGAAGCCAGCCTGCCATTCTGCAATTAACAGGGGAATGACCTCGGGTGGGTCCTGCAAATCGGCATCAATGACAATGGCAGCATCCCCGGTTGTGTGCTCAAGGCCCGCCGTCATGGCGATCTCTTTACCAAAATTGCGGCTCAGCGCAATTAAGCGCAAAACTATGCCACTGCTATTAAGCATTCGCACTTGGTCAGCAGTGTCGTCTTTGCTGCCGTCGTCAACGTAAATCAATTCAATGTGGAAGGGTAAGGCAGTTAGTACGGTTAACAGGCGTGCGTGCAGTGACTGCAGGTTTTCGCTCTCGTTATAGCAAGGAACCACCACCGACAGGGTGTTACTGTCGGTTGACTCCTCAGGGAAGCTATTGACTGACGATGTCGGTATATCCATGAGCACCGGTCGCTTTCATTGGTCCGATAATGTTAACGGTATACGATCAAGGAGTACGTTACTTTTGTAGCTAGCTGCTAAGTCCTCGGCGAATACTAAATCAACGGTGAAGGGGAAGTTGCTCTCTTCGAGTTGCTCAGAAATGCAAAGCAGTAACTGACGTAGCTCGCGCTTATTGCCCTCTATCAGCAGGTCGACGTCGGAGTATTGGTTCTGGTTTCCGCGCGCGCGAGATCCAAACAACCACACCTTTCCACCTTGCTGCTCTATCGGAGAGACGACGTGCGCTTGCAGATAGGCCAGTTGATCAGATGACAAACCCCGCATCAGACTAAAGCCTGCAGGCGTGTTAGCAAGGCGTGCAACTGCGGTTGAAACCGGCGAGCAAATTCATACACCTCAACCGCCAAGGTCTCGTTGTAGGTATGAGAGCTTAAGTTACGTTTGTCGATGGCCTCAAGCCAAACTTGCGTATCGTCAATGATGCGGTTTTGAGCCATTTCCCGAACAACTTGTTTGGGCGCAGTTGTGGCGGTACCCATGACTTTTCTCGCATTCTTCCACGACAACTCAATGCAAAACTCAAACCGTTGAATAGCCGCATCGCGAACAATGTCATTAACCTCAAGACTCAGTGCGGCCTCGAGACTTGATACTGCTTTTTCGAGTTCTTTTAAAGATACAGCCATGGCCGACCATGCTTTTTAGGTAGTAGCTAGGCTAAAGACTAGCATATCAGTGAGCCTTCTCTATAACCTCAAGCCTGCAAACGGTGCTGGGCCAGCTCTTGGTAATAGGGCTCCATGGCCTCTGCGAGCCTATTCGCCGAGTCGGGCAATGGCTTGTAGGCATCATTGGGCGCCGCGAAGCCGGTTGAGGCGCGAACAGCAGGGTACCAATGGTCGGCCCACACACCGTCACTTGCTCTAGGTCCTGCGGGCCACTGCAGCATGGCGTCTGAAAACGGAATAGCTAAGTTGTGGCAGAGAGCTCGTAAGACACCGCGAGGGTTGCGCAAGACATCAGTGCTATCGATAACCGGTGGGCGTGATCCGGTTAACTCAGTTATCGATTGAAATAGCGCCTGCTGTCGGACAATGCCAATGTCATCAGCACAAACGCTTGGCATTTTCTGAAGGTACGACGCAATCACTTGCCTAGGGTGTCGAATAAGGAACACATGCTTAAGGTTTGTTGTCCATGACAAATCACAGTGTTCTGGCATGTGATGGGTCATATGCTTTTGATAGAACAGAGCCGAGTCTCTAGGCTGTAGGAGTGCCCGGATAACCTCGGCTCTGTCAGTGGGCTGGCTTGCCAGCACCTCATCGCGGCAAGGATGTTGAGCACCTGTCTCCTTGAGGTAGCAGGCATAGAAGGGCTCATCGACAACCGTGCAATCCGATCGATTTTCCCAGGCGCGCATCATGGCGGTGGATATATTGCGCGGCCCCGACCACATGGCAATTGCTATGCTCATGACAGATCAGCGTTGCCATTGTCAGATGAATCACCAAGCTGTGTTATCGCGGCGCGGTTACGGCGAGCACTTTCTGCGCTGATCAGGTCGCGATAAATGGATTGCAATCGATCGACCATGGGACCTCGACGTCCATTACCCACTTGTCGTCCATCAATATCAAAGACTGGTGTAACACCCGCAAAAGTACCCGTCATGAACGCTTCATCGGCACCGTAGGTTTGCATGACCGAGAAATTTTTCTCAAACACAGGAATACCATTGGCCTTGCATAGATTGATGATGTTTCGCCGTGTGATGCCATCAAGGCAATAATCACCGGATGACGTCCATACTTCGCCTTCGCGCACGATAAAAAAGTGGGTGGAGTTACAGGTGGCCACATGACCATGAGGATCTAGCATTAGTGCTTCATCAGCGCCCGCCTTAGCAGCCTGTATGCAGCCAAAAATACAGTTGAGCTTCGAGTGGCTATTGATCCTTGGATCCTGAACGTCGGCACAGCCTCGGCGGACATACACGGTGTACAAACGAACACCTCGGTCGTTGAGCGCAGGGTCAGGCACTTTATACTCAGGGATAATAACAATGGTCGGGCCACCGACTGTCACCGCCGGGTCTTGATACGGTGTGGCCTTAATGCCTCGGCTTACCATCAGGCGAATATGCACATCGTCTTCCATGTGATTGGCGCTGATGGTGTGAAATAACCGTTCGCCTAAAGCGGCTTGGGTCAGACCCATGTCCAGGTCGAGTGCTTTGGCGCCCTCCCATAGTCGTCTTAGATGACGATCCAAAAAGGGAATGCCGCCTTTATGTAACCGAAGCCCCTCCCAAATACCGTCACCCAAAATAAAGCCACTGTCGAAGACCGATATAACGGCTTTCGATCGATGTTAAAGCTCACCGTTAATGTTGATAAGGATGTCATCGTTGCGAGGATCTTGGGTGTAACTGTGGGTGCTGTTGCTCATGGTGGGAGGTCCGTTGCAGTGATCGCTTTCCTAGTGGTTAGGCCGCCTTTTGCAGTACCAAAAAGTAGTAGCCATAACTGTCACCGTAGGCTCGATAGATGGCTAACTCGTGCTCAAGGGACGCTAACACGCCCATGGCCACTGGGTTCCCTTGCCACTGGGGCTTGAGGCTCGCGAGTCGGTCGGCGTAGGGCTCATAGTAATTATCCCAAGCACTTTGATCCATCCAGTACTCATCGATGATGTTATAGCCTGCAGCCAAGGCGATGTGCTTCGCTGATTCTGGTGTGCCCATATCAGGGTATTCGGCTTGCCAGAAGGCTACAGCTTCTTTAGGTGGGTTAAGGGTGGTGAATCCCGCATCCGAGAAACACACGTAGCCACCGGGCTTCAGTAGCGGGTACCACGCTTTGAGCGCGCGCTCTATACCAACGCAATAAATCGAACCCTCGGCGTACACAGCATCGATGCTGCCCTCGTTCAAGGGCAGTGCCAACATATCGGCAGTAAGGGTTCTCAGACGATTGCCGGCGCTAGTACTTGCTGCTCGCTGGACAAGTTCGACCAGTAGATTTGATGCCAGATCGCTTGCAATCACCTGTGCGGGTGTCTCTGCGAGTAGTTGCAGCGTTTGTCGACCGGTACCGCAACCCACATCCACTATGCAGGATGAGGCATCTAAAGGGATATTTGCCAGCGCTCGCCCCGTTGCCGCAGGGTCGGCGGGCGCAAGAAATTCGAGGGGCTCAAAAAAGGTAATGAGGTAGTGAGTAGCGTCGTCGTTCATTGGATACTCCGAGTGAAGTCGTTGCTGTGCATTGGCTGATCCTTGTGGTCGAATCTGTCACACTGAAATTATTGCAACCTCCCTCGGTTCTGTCGTTTGCAAAGATGAGAGTTCAATACCCAAGATACCTGCGCCGGGGACACTCCATGAAAACTACCGAGCAGCTGGATCGTGACGATACTCTCGGCTTTTTGCGTCAGTTGTACGATTTGCCCAACGATAAATGCTATTTAGATGGCAACTCTCTGGGGGCATTGAGTCACAGCGTGAAGGCGGCCATGGAGGAGGTGGTTAATCGAGAGTGGGGTGAGTCGCTGATTGGTGGCTGGAATAGCCACGGATGGCTTGAGCTTCCCCTGCGAGTAGGGGACAAGTTAGGCGCGTTATTAGGTGCCTCTGCAGGGGAAACCCTGTGCTGCGATAACTTATCCATCAACCTATTCAAAGCACTTGCCGCCGCACTTGAGTTGCAGGCACCCCGGAAAAAAATCATCACCGAGGCCACACATTTCTCCACTGATAACTACATAGGCGAAGGGCTGGCCCGTCTGTTGGGTCCCGACCGATGTGAGGTGGTGGCGATTCCGCTGAATGATCTTGATACCACCGATTTGCATGAAGCGGCTGTGGTCTCCCTAGCACATGTAGATTTTAGGACAGGTGCGTGTCGGGATATTGCGGGTATCACCAAGCGAGTCCATAACGCAGGTGCTCTGGTGCTGTGGGATTTGGCGCACAGTGCGGGTGTTATCGACCCAGGGCTAAATGCCAATCAGGTTGATATGGCGGTTGGCTGTACCTACAAGTTTCTGAATGGCGGTCCGGGTGCCCCTGGATTTCTCTACGTTGCCGAGCGTCATCATCAAGCTATGAATCCGATCCCCGGCTGGATGGGACACGCCGACCTTTTTGCTTTCGAGTCGAGCTATCGTCCCGCGACTGGTATACGACGCTTCCTGACTGGGACTCAGAGTGTCATTAGCATGAAGGCAGTTCATGCGGCACTTAAGGATTTTGATGGAGTCTCTATCGATGCCCTGCGAGCAAAGAGTCTGGCGCTGAGCGATCATTTTTTGAGTTTGCTTGACCATAACCCCGTTACCCGTGATGTCACTTGCTTGACGCCTCGTAACCCTTCCCAGCGGGGCTCACAAATTAGTCTGCGACTACCCATGGGCTACCCCATTAGTCAGGCCTTAATAGCCCGCGGCATCATTGTCGATTTTCGCGAGCCGGACATTGTGCGTTTTGGTTTCTCACCGTTGTATAACAGTTTCGCTGAGGTGCAATCTGCGGTAACCACGCTTGCGGATATTTTGCGAACCGAGTGTTACCGCGATGCACGGTATCAGCAGCGTCAGACGGTGACCTAGCTCAAATCACGGGCTTTCCTTGAATTCGATGACTGACCCCGGAGCGCGGCTCCGGTGAATGATTCAAATCAAAAGATCGATGTATTGGCGTGCTGGTATCTCATTAAGAGTCGTTTCAAAGCCATTGCGCCATATAGAATGGGCGCTCTCAACACGCCGTCTTCAACCGCTTCAGGGAGTTAACATGAGTCGCGCGCTTTTTATCAAAATCCACCTGTATTTATCGGCTTTCTTTAGTGTGGCCGTGATCCTGGTTGCCACATCGGGTGGATTGTACTTACTGGGTCAGAAAGGCTCGTTAGAGACGACTCGAGTCGCGGTGTTGCCGGGTGCTGCTGCCGTCCTTGCAGAGCCATCTAAAGCGAACGTGTTGGCGGTGCTGGCGCAGGCGGGCGTGTCGGATTTCGATTTCGATTACGTTAAAGATCGCGGCCGCATCTTACAAACACGCCCTACCAGTAGGCCTTATTACCAGCTAACTATGTCTGGCGATGCGGTAGAGGTCGACTATATGGTGCCCTCATTACAGAAAAAGATGATGGAGCTTCACATGGGGCATGGGCCTAGTGTCTACCGCATTTATCAGCAAATTTTTGCGGCGGGCATGCTCTTCATCATTGTCAGTGGCCTTTGGCTGGGGCTTTCATCGCCGCGGTTACGTAAACCGACTGCGCTAGCAGCCGGTAGTGGCTTGGTGTGGTTTGTGGTTGTGGCGCAGTTGCCGTTCTGAGGATAGCTGCGCGTTGACATCGATAAGTCCAGTTAAATGCAGTAGTACTCATGATTGCCAGCACAGCTCTGACACTTTCTCAGATCGATAGGGGCTGGCCACTTGGTGGCGTTAATCTACCCCAGCAAACTTTCGAAACAATTTTTCGGTGGGTGGTGACATTACTTGCACTGCGGATGGTGTGGCTGACGGTTATGGATCAACTTGGATGATGCCGAGTATGAGAATTCAGCGGTGCGAATAGTCGGTTACCTCCTCTTTGGATTGGTCGCACTGACGGCTACGGCAAGTGTGGGTCTTGCCTTATTCGCGAACTCTTCATTGGCGCGCTCTCAACTCGAAGCTGCCCTCTCGGAGGCATTGGGGCGTGATGTCTACGTCGATGCGCTGCAGATTGACTGGGGATTAACCCTTGGCGTAACCATTGAAGACGCCCGTATCGCAGCCCCTGATTGGTCAAACTCTTCTACTTTTGTTGCCNTTAATAAGCTGCAGGCTAAGGTCGAGCTGAGAGCGCTTTTTGAGCAGCCCATCCGACTGCAATCGCTGGATATCCGCGGGTTAACCCTCAATCTGGAGCAGCTCGACGACGGTCGCGCCAGTTGGTCCTTTGGCGACATAGATGACGAATCGGAGTCTTCCGATAGCGTGGATACAGCGGGCCCGTTATTACCGGTTGTAATCGAGCAAGCTCATTTGATTGGCACAGACATTTCGCTGCAAACCCCCGATATTCCGGCCCGACATCTAAGTGCGGATATCACCCAGACCCTTCTCAGCGACACGCTCACCATTAACCTCAATGGGTCGGTGCTTAAAACGGCAGCGGCCAATGAGGACCAGAGCTCCCCTATACCCTTGGCGCTGACCCTCGGTGCTACGCCGATCAAGCAGCTGATTGATCGTGGTGCTGCTGAACTCACATTACATGGGCAGCTCGGGGAGATGGGCATTAATTTCAGTGCCGATATTGACGATGTCAGTACTTTTGCGCACGTGGCTGCAACCGTAGATGTGAGTGGACCCAGTGCCGCAAAAATCGGAGGGTTGCTGGGGCGAGATGGGGTTCCCGACAGTCCATTTACCGTAGCGGCTGCGATCACCAGAACAAAGCAGAAACTCGACATTCATCATTCCCGGTTAACCGTGGGCAAGGTCGTTCTAGATGTCAGTGGGGCCGTGCCTGATTTATCCACGCCAACCCATGCCGATCTAGAACTTGAGCTAGACGTACCAGCGCTTGAGAAATTGGCAGCCCTGTTTGCGCTTCCGCCTCACATCAGCGGGCCGCTGAGTGGCAGTGCCATTGTTTCAACGCATGATTCTGACGCCTATATAAAAGGCAAAGTGAGCACCAACTATCTGTCTGGCTCCTTTAACGGCGGCTTCGTGCGTAGTCCCTCACTCACAGGGAGCGAATTCGCCATCGAGCTGTTCGACGACAATATTGCGCATTTACTGGTGCTGCTACCCACGGCCACTGCTGACCAGCAACACGTAGACCAAGTGCTCAGGCAGGCCTTATCCGGGCCGTGGCAGCTCCAGACGCAACTCTATGTTGCGCAGGACCGGTACCAATTGCGGCAGGGCAAGGTGTCACTCGATAAGGATAGGGCGGATTTCAGCGCCGACATTAGTCGTATGGCCCCCGCTGAGGATGTGGCTTTCACGGTCGATGGCAGCATCGCTAACTTACAAGCTTATCTATCATCTGTGCTCGATGCACAAACGTTGGCACTGATTCCATCTGATCCTCTCAAGCTAGAGACCTCCGGAGCGTTGAATACAAAGACGCTAACGTTCAATCCAAGCACTTTTTCTGTGGCTGGGCTTGAGGGCGAATTTACAGGGACTGCCCACCTTGAGACGGCGGACACGAGGGCTGAATTTACGCTGACAAGCGAACGCCCGTCAGCTTGGGTGCCGCTTGATTTGCTGCCGACAGAATTCAATCAAGCAGTATTACAGTTACCCTTCAGCGCCGATGGTGCGGTGCACATTAACGCGGGAAATTTTGCCCTCAACGCCCACCAGGTCATTCTCGGTGAGAATGCGCTTAGCGCTGATGTCTCACTCAACACAACGAGCGATCGCTTGTCGGTAGACCTAGAGTTCAGGTCACCCAATATCTTTATGTTTGCTAACGAGGACGTTGATATAGGTGGTCAGCGGCTACCAGTAACCGCAACGATCAAAATGGGCCTGCAGCAGGGCCGGGTAGACGTCGATGCCATGGAAGTCATTGCAGAGGGTGGCACAGCCCTCTCGGCAAAAGGGGATCTGCGTTTTGGTGATACCTTTGACGGCACCGATTTTGATGTCGACGCGCGTATCGCTAGTCTGCAGCACGTGGGCTTTTTGGTGGGTGCCGATTTGCCCGATGTTTCATTAGAGGTGTCTGCCGATATCTCTGGCGACACGCATCATGTTGAGGCCAAAAACTTTGCCATTACCCTCGGGGAGTCGGCGATTGCTGGTCACTTGCGGGTGGCCAACCCTGAGCATCCCCGTGCTGAGATCGTGTTGCAATCGGAATTACTCGATCTGCGTCCTTTGATCCCTGCATTCGCAGAAACAGCAGCCACCACCCCTCAGTCCACCCCTAAAGCGGCGATACCCAAAAAGCGACTGATTCCCGATATGCCCATTGATTTATCGCTATTACAGCGTTTTGATGCAGTCGTCGATTTAGACATGAAACGAGTTGTTGGCCATGGGCGCTATTTGCAGGACCTGGCACTCGATGTCGAAGCCAAAGACGGCGGCTTGCAGTTAAACAACCTGTCACTCACCGACGAAGGAACCGGTGCCATCAATATAACAGGTTTTGTTGAGCCCAGCGGTGATAGTCATCGGGTGTCTATTAAAGCCTTGGGCGATGGCATGAATTTGGATTTTACGACGGCCAAAGCCAAGCAGGAGGGGGCGATAACCCGCGTCGATTTCGAAGCGCTACTCTTCGGAGAAGCCAACAACCTACGCGATCTACTGAGCACGGGGCATGGCTTTGTTCAGGTAGAGAGCGGTGAGGGCAAGTTGCCTAAATTGCCAAGCGCGCTACTGACCAACGATGTGATTGACGAGCTATTGAATGCGCTCAACCCGTTTCGCAGACAACAGACCAACACCATGTTGCGCTGCGGCGCTTTAGTCGGTTCTCTTGAAAATGGACGTCTTGCGGGTCAGCCCTTGTTCACGATGGTGACCGACCGGTTGGCTATTGTTTCCAACGTGCAAATTGATATGACCACTGAAAAGTTGTTTGCCACATTTAAGTCGGTGCCTCAGCGTGGCGTGGGCCTCAGTGCAACCACCGCACTCAATTCGTTTGTCGCGGTAGGTGGAACTCTAAGCAAGCCAGAGCTGACGGTAGACCCTACCGGCAGTATCGTTAAAGGTGGCTTGGCGTTTATGACTGGAGGTTTGTCGCTGCTTGGCGAGGGTCTTATTGATCGAG
>PR_CR_10_Liq_2_inCRDRAFT_1000075_pt1 | contig 28338 bp, 27 predicted proteins | sample PRCRCaboRojoPR_FD_10245 | JGI IMG/M metagenome (IMG submission 10245) | reverse complement strand
AATGCCCGCCATATTAGCCTGTACCGTAAAAATATCGGCCAGGTACATCTCTACCGGATCGGCGGATTTATCGCCCAGCTTCCACGCGGTGGTCGGCGCAGCGGGCATCATGATGAAATCGTAGTCCCGGAAAATGGCATCCGTTTTTTCCTTGAGCAGGCGGCGTACTTTCTGGGCTTTGGTGTAATAGGCATCGTAGTAGCCCGCGCTGAGCACAAAGGTGCCAAGCATGATGCGGCGTTTGACTTCTGTGCCAAAGCCCTCTGTCCGGGATTGCTGATAGGTCGACAGCAGATCAGTCGCATTTTGGCTGCGGTAGCCATAGCGGATGCCATCGTACCGGCTGAGGTTGGAAGATGCCTCGGCAGTGGTCAGTACATAATAGGCTGGGATCAGGTAATCAAGGAGGTCGAACTCAACGCCCTCCACCGTATGCCCTTCCTCTTGCAGTTGCTCAATGAAGGACTGGGCAGTGGCCCTTACCTCGGGCTGTATGCTTTCGTGCTGTAGGGCAGAAGGGAAATAGGCAATGCGCTTCCCGGAGGCAGCAGACTTGATTTTTTCTGCCAATGGTACCGGCTTTTGGCTGGCCGTACTGTCGAATTCGTCCGGTCCGGCCATGACCTCCAAAAGCAGCGCTGCATCCTCTACCGAATGGGTCAGTGTGCCAATTTGGTCAAAAGAGGAGCCATAGGCCAGCAGCCCGTGGCGGGAAATCCGCCCGTAGGTAGGTTTCATTCCAATCACCCCGCAAAACGATGCCGGCTGTCTGACTGAGCCTCCGGTATCTGAACCGAGGGAAGCCAGGCAGGTGTCTGCTTGTACGGCTACCGCAGACCCTCCGGAAGAACCACCGGGCACGCGCTCCGGGTCAGCGGCGTTGCGTACAGGGCCGAAGTGGGAGGTTTCATTGGAGGAGCCCATGGCAAATTCATCGCAGTTCACCCGCCCGATGATGATGGCATCTTCAGCCAGCAGCCGCTCAATAGCGGTGGCAGAATAGAGGGATTCAAAGCCTTCCAGAATCTTAGAGCCGGCCTGAACGCCATGCCCGGCGTAGCAAATCACGTCTTTGTGCGAAAGCACCATACCATACAGCCGGCCAAGCTCTCCGGGCGACTGCCGATACCGGGCATCAAGAGTACGGGCACGTTCCAGTGCCTCCTGCGCATACACCTCCACATAGATATTCAGGTGGGTCTGCTGCTCAATTTGATTGAGATAATACTCCACCAGCTGTGTGCAGGTCAGGTCGCCATCTTCAATAGCCGTACGTACTTGGGAGAGGTGGGTGAATTTGGGCATGGCGGATTAGTTAAGAATCTTTAGGGTCCAGCGGTTTTTTTGGGGGCTTTCGCCGGGTTGCAGGATGGCAAAATCCCGTTTTCGGGTACTAAGGTTCAGTCCCACACCCACGCCAGCCGTAATCAGGCTGTACCCGGCGATGCGGAAGTAGCGGTCTCCATTGAAGCTGCCTTCGCCGTAATCAATGCTGGCAAGGGGGGCAACGAGCAGTGCACCGGCACCACCAGCCACCATCAGGATTTTACCGGCTTTATTCAGGCCCTCGATAGCCGGCGTGCGGTATTGGATTGAATTGACCTCTTCCAGAGGAAGGCGGTAGGGTTGGCGGCCGAGGAGCTCCTCATAATAGGTTTTATCTTCTCGTTTTAGCCCATTTTCAAAAAGGTATCGCTTGGTCTCCTCTGCGGGTAGGATTTGCAGCAGCCCTTTTTCCGGAGGCTGTAGCGCACCGGTCAGCATCCGGTTATTGGAGCGAACCATCTGAGTGGCGGGCAAATCCAGATGCAGATCGACAGTACTGCCCGGCTTTAGGGTGAGGGTACGCCCGCTGACGGTATTTTCCAACTGTAGCTCCTGCGCAATAGCAAGGCTGCCGAGGGCACAAAACAGTAAGCTGATGTAAAAACGCTTCATCACTTCAGTTGGTCTATGATCGCATTCAGTTGGAGGTTTTCCTGTTGTCCTGTTACCATATTTTTGAAGGCGAGCTCACCTGATTCCATCTCGCGGTCGCCAATAACGATCGTGTACGGTACATTCCGCTGATCAGCGTATTTCATCTGTTTCCTTATCCTGGCAGGTTCCGGGTAAAGCTCGGCATTAATGCCCGCTGCCCGTGCCTGCTGCAAGGCTTTGAAGGCATAGCGGTGCGCCTTTTCATCAAAGGCAATGAACAGCAGTTGCAGGGTATTGGCTTTGTCTTCCGGGAAGAGGCTGAGCTCCTCCATAACATCGTAAATGCGCTCCGCCCCGAAGGACACGCCCACACCGGAACCGTTGGTCTTCATGCCAAAGTTTTCGGTGAGGTTGGCGTAGCGGCCGCCCCCGCCGATGCTGCCCATTTTGATGTTTTCCTGCCCCTCAGCGCTCAGGTCAACGGCTACTTCGTAAATGCAGCCGGTGTAGTAGTTGAGCCCGCGGGCCAGTGTGATGTCAAATTGGATGGTGTTGTGGGTGTCGCCCAGATTGAGGTAACTGAAGACCGTTTCCAGTTCTTCAATGCCCTTGAGCCCGGTTTCACTTGTCGCAAAGGTAGCTTTCAGGGCTTCCAGCTCGGTGGTGCCCAGCATGGCCTCAATTTTAGCGATAGCGTCGTCTGAGATATCCCGCTTGCTCAGTTCCTGCTTCACACCGTCCATGCCAATTTTATCGAGTTTATCGATGGCGATGGTCATGTCCATGAAGCGGTCTTCGGACAAACCGGCGGCTTCTGCCATACCCGCCAGAATTTTCCGGTTGTTGAGCTTGATGACCACCCTGAGCCCCACCTTTTGGAAGACCTCATCGTAAATCTGTGCGAGTTCGGCTTCGAACATGAGAGACTCCGAGCCTACCACATCCACATCGCACTGATAGAACTCTTGGTAACGCCCCTTCTGCGGCCGGTCAGCCCGCCATACCGGTTGAATTTGGTAGCGCTTGAAGGGGAAAGGAATGTCATTTTGGTGCATGGCCACAAAGCGTGCGAAGGGCACGGTAAGGTCGTAGCGTAGCCCCCGCTTGGAAATCGAAGGGACTAACTTTGCCGAGTCCTTAGCCTGCAGCGCCTGATCATCCGCTTTGGAGAGGAAATCGCCATTGTTCAGCACTTTGAACAGCAGTTGGTCGCCTTCCTCCCCGTACTTGCCCGTAAGTGTGGCGAGGTCTTCCATGGCGGGGGTTTCAATAGGCTGAAAGCCATAGCGCACGAAGACTTCCCGTATGGTGTCGAATATATAATTGCGTTTGAGGACCTCAGCCGGGCCGAAGTCGCGTGTACCTTTAGGGATACTCGGTTTCATAGTCGTTTTTTCTAGATCGTAGAAGCGAATTGCTTCAGGAAGCGCACATCGTTCTCAAAGAAAAGGCGGATGTCGCCGATATCATACAGGCGGAGCGCCTGCCGCTCAATGCCCATGCCGAAAGCAAAGCCGGTGTATTTGGTGGAGTCGATGCCGCAGTTTTCCAATACAGCAGGGTCAACCATGCCACAGCCCAGGATTTCCAGCCATCCGGTGCCTTTGGTGAGGCGGTAGTCTTTCTCGGTTTCGGTACCGAGGTAGACGTCCATCTCCGCGCTGGGCTCGGTGAATGGGAAGTAGGAAGGGCGCAGGCGGATTTGCGCATCGGGCCCGAACATCTCCCGGGCGAAGTACAGCAGCGTCTGCTTCAGGTCGGCGAAAGAGACATTCTCATCCACATACAAGCCTTCCACCTGATGGAACTGACAGTGGGAGCGGGCAGAGACGGTCTCGTTGCGGTACACCCGGCCCGGCGCAATGATGCGGATGGGCGGTTGTGTATGCTTCATCACCCGTGCCTGTACCGAGGAGGTGTGGGTACGCAGGAGCATCTCCATGCTATTTTGCAGGTAGAAAGTGTCCTGCATATCGCGTGCCGGGTGGTCTTCCGGCGTATTCATAGCGGTGAAATTGTGCCAGTCGTCCTCAATTTCCCGGTCGTCGGCCACCACAAAACCAATCCGCTCAAAGATGCGGATAATGCGGTTCATGGTCACAGCAATCGGGTGGCGGGACCCCAGTTCGATGGGCTCGCCCGGCGCAGTCAGGTCGATGTCTTTGACAGCCGCTTCCTCCGCTGCCGTTTCCAGGTCCTGCTTCAGGCTGTTGTACTTGGCCTCTGCCGCTTCCTTCACGGCATTGACCCGCTGCCCGTACTCTTTTTTCTGCTCATTCGGGATATTTCGGATTTCCCCAAACAGCGCCTTTATGACGTTTTTGGAGCCCAGGTATTTGATGCGAAACTGCTCGAGCGCCTGCAGGTCGCCCGGCTGATCGGCCTCAATGGCCGCCTTCATTTCGTCTATTTTGCTGAAGGTGTCTGCTGACATAGCGGTTCGGATATTTTAGACGCCCAAAGGTAGAAAAATTGTGGTAGATATGCTGCCCGGGGGCTTGTAAAAGGCTGACTGGCGCGGGGAGGTGGGAACTTAACGACCTTTGCAGTGGTTTTGTATTCAGCATAAATCTAAATCGGACTACTCATGGCAGAAGAGTTGACCTGGGCAGAAATCAAGCAACTGTTTAAAGAGACGGACGCAAAGTTCAAGGAAACAGATGCAAAGTTCAAAGAGACGGATGCAAAGTTTAAGGAAACCGACAAACGCATTCAACAGGCTTTCGACTTATTCGAATCACAGTGGGGGCGCCTCATGGAGTCTCTGGTTGAGGGTGATGTGGTGCGGATCCTTCAGGAAAAGGGTATCAAAATTAACCGGACCTCTACCCGTGTGAAAGGCAACTACGAAGGCAACAGCTATGAGTTCGATATCATTGCCCATAACGGCAAAGAGATCGTGGTCATCGAAGTCAAGACCACCTTGCGCACGAAGCATGTCCGCCAGCACATAGAAAAATTGCAACAGGTAAAAACCTGGCTGTCCGAATACCATGACCACAACGTTTACGGTGCCGTTGCTTTCCTCCGCGCCGAAGAGAACAGCGAAGATATGGCCGAAAAACGAGGTTTGTTCGTCATTCGTGCCACCGGTGATTCCGCTGCGATTATGAATGCGGAGGGGTTTGAGCCGCGGGTGTTTTAAAAAATCAGCCGCTCCCGGAACACTCCGGAAGCGGCTGAAGAAAATTAGAAAGTATATTTGCCTGTCTTATTGCTCTTCCATCATAAACGGAGTAGCGTAAGCGTGCGTAAGCAAATCAAAAGTCGTCACAATGCCGATGAGGCGACCCTTATCCACTACTGGTAAGGCGTGGAAGAGGTTCTCCCGGAAAAAGCCGACGGCCATTTCCAGCGAATCACCGGGAGCAAGGGTAGCCACCTGCCGGGTCATGGCTTCTCCGGCCAGGAGGGAGCGCATGATAGCATCGTTGTACTGTTCGCTTTTCTGAGTTTTAAACAGGGTGAAGCCGTGCAGCAGGCGATAGTAATCAGACTTGCTGATGATACCCACCACTTTGCCATCGTCGACCACAGGGATGTGGTGGATGTTGTTTTTGCGGAAGATATCCTGTACATCGCTCATCGTGTCATTTGGCCCCACTGTGATTACAGGTGTGCTCATGATTTGAGCAACGGTGGTGGTTTTATCAGTCATGGCTGCTAATTTTTCGGATTTAAAGTTCTTCTTCGAATAATTCCTCTTGCTTCAGCGGCGTGGGCTCTCCAAACCGGTACGAAAGCAGGTCGTGCGTAGTCACCAGCCCCATCAGCTGATCATCCTCGATGATGGGCAGGGCGTGGAATTTGTTGGCCAGGAAGATATCTGCTGCCAGGCCCACGGTATCGTCGGGATCGAGGGTAACCGGGTAGCGGGTCATAATGTCGGTTGCTTTCAGGCTTTGGTATTCCTTTTCAGAATACTTCTTGCCGGTGGTTTGCAGCGACAGTACATAAGACAGCTTGAAAACATCTTCCTTGCTGATGATGCCGATCAGGCGTTCGCCCCGGTCAACGACTGGGATATGATGGAATTCATTTTCGCGGAACAGCTCCTGAATGGCTTCTACGGTGCGGTCGGGCCCAACCGTAATGAGGTTGGTTGTCATAATCTCCCGAATAGGTGTGTCCGGATTCATAATGGCCGATTTTCTGTTATCTAATAAGGTTGTGCCGGGCAAAGAATGTTTGCGTAGACTGGTAGTCTCCAAAGAGCCGGAGTACTTCATTGTAGTGAGGTAGGAGGTCTTTGGCCGCAGTGGCTACTGCATTCCGGTCTGCCCGGTTGGTTGCTTTTGCGAAAGTATATAGAGCTTCCGCCATGGCTCGTTGTTCGTATGTTAGTCGTTTGACGGTTTGGTCGTCAAAGTCGTACAATTCCTGATCAAAAGGCTTTTGCATAATGTACTGCCATTCCAGGCGGAGCTCCTTGCCGAGGGCAATAAATTCACCCCAATCCATAAGGCAAAGCATTTCATCACTGGCGGCTTCTGTGAGCAGCTCCAGCCCGCCCTGAAAGTCGTACAGGTCATCCAGGTAGTAATCGATCCCGTAGTGGCCGCGGAGCACCATCAGTTCGTACTTCACATGCTCCAGCTGATTGGCTGCGGTGTAGGGGCGGTTGGCATCAATCGCATAGTACGCATCGCCCAGCCAGCTATCGATGCGGCGCAGGGTCTCCTGTTCTCCGGGATACTGATGCGCAAGCTGATCACGCAGCCGCCGCCAGCGGAACTCCAGGTAGAAGACCGCCTTTTTCGCATCGTGTGTATTGGCCTGCAGCGTATAATCCAGTGCCGGCAGAAATGCCCGGTCAAATTGCACCATGCCAGGACGCACATCCCGCCTGCCAGCGCTGGTCATCAGCAAAGTCGCCAAAAGCAGTATCGTAGTGCGGATGAAAGTTTTCATGATACGCTGATTTTATGTTCTATTCAAATGTAACCGGAATTTCAGCGCAAAGCAGATGACTTTTCTCAGTGGTTTTCAGTGACTTTGGTTAGGTGGTCAGTTAGTAGAGGGCAAAAAAAGCGCCGGTAATGCAACGGGTGCACTACCGGCGCTTTAGATTAAGCCGGGCTGAGGAACAGGGGCTTACTGAATAGAAAATTCTACATCAGCAAACTCTTTCTCTTCGCAGTCGTGGTCTTTGCAGGCTTCCACTTCCAGGTGAAACTTGGTGCCCGCAGGGTAGGAAGACAAGTCAACATCCTGCTCAAAGCTGACCTTCTGATCATGTTCGTGCAGGTTAGTTTCGATGATCTTGTCAGATACATCCCCGTCCGGGTGGAGAATTATATCGATGTCGTGGTTGTCTTCAGTCGCTTCGATTTCGATATGGATGTGCACATCACTGGCATCTGCCACCACCTCATCAGCACCGGGCTCCAGGATACTGATCGTAATGTCATTGTCGCCATGGTCGTGATCATGATCATCATCTTCGCAACCAGAGAAGACTGTTACGGCAAGCGCCAGCATAAACAGCCAGGAATACTTCAGCATTTTCATCTTTTGAGTTTTAATTTTTAATGCAACGATGTTGCAAAAGTAGTGTAGGGATTCCAAAAATGCAACACTGATGCAAAAAAAAACGGCTGGGCATTATTTGCCCAGCCGACAGAAAAGCTTACTTACACTTAAATTCTTAGAGGCTTACCGTACGCTTCCGTCCGGGTTTTTTACCCAGCCGAGTGTCCAGTCATTGTCCGGGCTTTCGATGGCACCTTTGAAATTAGCCGGCGCGAAGAAGCTGCCCAGGGTAGAAGGGTCAAAGTCGCTGCCTGCGCGGGCGTCGGGTACAAAATCGTTAGCTCCAATGCCAGGGATGGCTTCTTCAGAGTTGTTGAAGGACGGGTCAGTGAAGAATGCTTCGGCATCATCACGCGCCAGCTGGTCGCAGCCAAATACATTGGAGTAAGCAAAGACCACCGGGCCGTTGATATCTGTGACTTCAGGACGGCCGTCGGTTTCATTGGCTTCGGCGCGGGTCGCCCATGATGGGATGCCGGTAACCACGGCGTTGTACATCTTATTGCCACGGCTGGACCAGAAACGGATGCCGTCGGGCTCTCCATCGGGCTCAAACTCAGCACCAGGGTCTACTATGGTTACGTTAGAAATCAATGCCTCTGAGTCACCACGCAGGTACATGGACTCGTCGCCATCGCCAGGCACTGTGCTTACGGCAATGATGAACTGCATATTGCCAGTGTAGTTATCATCAGTGCGGTATTGGGTGTCTTCGGAGTTGGTAGCAATGAGGTGGGAAACATTCACATCGCCACCAGCAATGAAGATCGCCTCATCCGTACACTGCCATACCTGTACGTGAGATACCTGTGTGCCGTTGCCTACATCGTCCAGGATGAAAGCCCGGTCGCCAGCATACTCAATACGCAGGTACTGCACAAAACCGCTGTTGGTGCCTTTGCCCTGCCCTTCAATCTGGAAATCGTTCCAGTCGCCAGCTTCAGGCTCTACGCCCGGGCGCAGTACATTCTCGCTGGTCATCACTACCGGAGCATCAGCGGTGCCGCGGATGTCAGCCGTGCCGAAGACTGTCACGTCCATATCCACACCGGCCTGCAGGTAAATGGTTACGCCCGCTTCGACCTGGAAAGTGGAGCCTTCCTCAAAAGAGACGTTTACATCTGGTGCAGGCTGCGCCAGGTAGTAAGAACGGCCCTCGGCGAACTTCACGGTCGTACCAGCCGGGATGATGCCATCTGCAGGCAGGTCTACATCAAACACAGAAGTGCCGCCAATATCAATGGCATCATAAAGATTAACGCTTACGCTGAAAGCTGCCGGAGCAGACTCCAGGTCCTGGGTGTTCACACCGATGAATTCATACTCGATGGCTTCCCCTTCCATTGCATCAGCGGGTACGGTCTGCCCGGTGTAAGTGAAAGTGGTTGCATCCGGATCAGGAAGCGTGATTTCTTCCAGGAAGCCGCCGCCGCGGTTCACGATAATCGAGCTAAGGCCGCCTTCTGCCTGCAGGCTGAGCTCAACGGTGATGTCCTGTCCGGGCTTCAGGTTGACAAGGTTATCGCCAACTACGGAAATCGCCGGTGCCGGGAAAACAGGCTCTTCGTCATCGCCGCAGGCTTGGAATAAAAGCATACCGCCCAGCGCGAATAACAAGAGGGTGAAAAAAGAATGTTGAAGTTTCATGACAAGTGAATTTAGAAGAAGTTGAAATTGGAAATGGTTCTATCGTATCGTGCCGTCCTGGTTTTTGCACCAACTGCCGTCGGCCGTCCAGTCATTGGCTTCATTCTCGACTGCACCGATGTAAGGCGCAGGTGTAAACCAGTTGCCAAACCGGGCATCTGCTGCCGGATTGAACGGACTGGGTACAGAGCCCACGAAGTTGCCGGGCGTAATGCCGGGCACGGGCTCCTCGCTCAGGTTAAAATCAGGGTTTGGCAGGAAGTAATCTTCTGCGAGTTCATCATAGTTCGTCTTATTGCCCCAGGAGTGGATGTTGCCGATCTCCATGGTGCCATCGTCGAGGCGTTCGGGCGCCACATCTTCCACCCGCACTGCATCGTCCGGGTAGTTGGTGGCGATCATATTTTGTAAAAGCCCCATGGCGCCCCTTCTTACCCGGAACCCCCGGCGGGTACCATCTGCATCGGTGCTGCCGTTACCAATCATCGTAACATTAGAGATATAGGTATAAGTGCGGGGCTCCAGCTCAAAATTGCTGGCATCGTTGCGCAGCTACAGCGAGCGGGCAATATTGTTGAAGTTGACCGGGATAATGGTCGCTGCAATGGAGGTCTGGAAGACCAGGAATTGCCCTCTGCCCCGCCATCCGTGCTCTGCCCATAGCCCGTAGGCCCCGTGGTCAGTCACTACGACATACTTGATATCCGCCCCTCCGCCTTTGAAACGGATGCCGTTGTCGAAGCAATTCCACACCTGCAGGTAGCGGATCTGCGTGCCGGAGCCTACCCCATAGAACTGAATGCCGTCGGCATCGCTCTTGCCTGCATATTCAATGCGTACATAGCGCAGGGAACCGGAGCTTTCGCCCAGGTTATTACCGCCGTAGGTGAAGCCATCCTCAAAGACCACTGCGGCCTGATTAGTGGGGGCATTGCCGTAGACAAATATGCCGCCCCAATCACCCCATGCTGCGGTGCCATCCAGGATGCCCTGACTGGTGAAGACAATCGGGCTTTCTTTGGTGCCTTCGGCTATGATCCGGCACCCTTGCGTAATTGCCAGACGGGAATCTTCCGTACCATCGAAGGTGCGCATGAGGATGGTTGTGCCGGGCTCAATCGTGAGTGTACTGTTGTCCTCAACGGACACCAGTCCGTTGAGGAGGTAGGTATGCTGGGCTTCCAAAAGGATGTCGCGGTTGATCCGGCCGGTAATGACTTTGACCTCGGTGCCGGCAATGGTCTCGTCGGTAATGTCGAAGGGCGGCCCGACTACCACCTCAAAGGTGAAGGGCGCTGCTTCATTGCCGAGCTGATCGGTCACCTCCAGGGTGAAATTCAGCGCGGTCCCATCGGGCAGGTCTTCTACCAGATAGTTGAAATCGTACTGAAAGATCAGGTCGTCTGCCGGGAAGTTGATGTTGTCGTAAGGCTCTCCGTCTTTGAGGACCTGAAGGGTACCCAGTCCACTGATAGCCCGCAGCTCAAAGCTCAGGTTGACTTCCCGCCCCCGGTCCTGCCGGAAGGACTCCACCGGCACGAGGGGTTGGATTTCCGGACCTTGCTTTTCAAAGGTGTTGTCGTCCTTTTGGCAGCCCGCCAGTAGGAAGAGCAGGCTCAGGAGCAGTATTGTATTTCGGATTTTCATGGTGCTACTCGGTTGTTATAATCTGTAAGAAAGGCCAAAGCGGTTCCACCAGCCTACGATTTCATATTGTGCAATACGCTCCCGGATGCCCTGATAGACCAGTACCGGTGCGTTGGTCACGTTCAGGAACTCCCCAAACAGCGTGATGCGGTCGGTAACAGCTATGGAGCCATTCAGGTCTACCTGCAGGCGCCCTTCCTGTATCAGATCATTACGGGCTTCTCCGGCTACGGTGTTCAGGAAGGTACCGTTGTAGTTCAGGGAGCCTTTTACGGAAAACTGCTTATAGTCGTAGCTCAGGGCAGCATTCCAGGTATGCGTGGCCTGTCCGGGCAGGCTGATGTTGTCCCGGTCGCTGGTAAAGGCATCCGACTCGGTGAAGGTATAGTTGAAAAAGAGCCCCAACCCATCCAGTGGTTTAGGCAGGAATGATAATGCGGCCTGCACGTTCATCTCAAAACCGTACACGACTGCGGTTTCCCCGTTTTGCTCCTGCCGGAACTGGAAGCCTGGGAACTCATCGTAGAAAGGGTCCCCTGGCCGCAGAAAGCGCAGGTTGCGGCTAAATTGGAAATCGTCGATTTGCTTATAAAACAGGTCACCGGAAATAATGCCTACGTTGCCCAGGTAGCGTTCCGCCAGCAGGTCTAGGTTGAGGGCGGAGCCGGGGCGCAGGTCGGGGTTGCCGGCCTGTATGCGGGAGCCTTCCTCGTCAATATTCAGGAAAGGCACGATATCGTCAAAGTTGGCGCGGGCGTAGCTCCAGGTGGCGGCGGCTCTCAGGTTGGTAAATTTGTTGAGGTTGTATTTCAGGTGGATATTGGGCAGCAGAAAGCTGTATCTCGTCCCGTCAGTGATCGGGGTGGCATCTCCGGTAATGTTATTGACGGAGAAGGCATCGTAGTTGACCTCGTTGGTTTCGTACCGCAGCCCGCCGAGCACCATAAGGTCCCTGAATTGTATACGGGTCATGGCATAGCCGGCGATGATATCCTCTGAGGCTTCGTAGGAAGCGTTGAAGGAGTTGCGGTTCGACCGGATTTGGTCAAATACAAAGAGGTTTTCGTTTTGGTCTACGAAGGCCCGGTACTTGTCAGGGTCAATGCCTGGCCCGAAGCGCACATTCCCATCGAGAAAGTTTTCGTCCTCAAAATCGCTAATGACGCTGGCAAAGCCTTCAGACTGATCGAGCACCCGGTTGGGGTCTGAAAAGTTATTGACATCGCTGTCAAAGGCTTTAATATTGGTTTGCCGCCGGTATTTAACCCCGGTCTTGAACGTAGCCTGGTACGAACCAATCTGATAGGGTAGTTCGTAGTTGACCTTAGCCACGCTGTTGGTGGCATCGAGGTTGAGGCTCGACTGCTCGAAGCGGTTGATATCCGTAATCAGGAAGGGGTCAAAGAAGCCCAGCTCACTACCGATGGTCCGGAATTGGGCAAAATCGCTGTAAATGCCGGAGGGGTTCAGCGTGTAGAGGTCGATCCGGCTCTGCTCCCCGCGCTCAAAACGGCCAATAAGGGCATCTTCCACCCGCCGGCTATCGGCGTGGTAGAGCCCCCAGTCGATAGTGCCCCGGCCGAGCTTATGTTGCCCCTGCAGGTTGTAGGAAAGGTTCTCAGAAAAAGACTCCGCCAGGCGGATGTCCCGGCGCAGCTCTGCCCCGCGGATGGTATCCAGGGAGACCCAGGTGACGCCGGCAGATTCATTGAGGAAGGTACGGAGACGGTTCCTTTCGTCGGTATCGCCCCGGCGGGAGTACATAAAGTTGAAGATAATATCGGAGTTGGGAGAAAATTTGTAGTCCAGGGTTAGGGTCGCACCCATGCGCGTCCGTTGGTTGACGAGGTCAGACACCTGATGGTTTTCGATGACAACCGTGTCCCGGCCCAGGCCAAGTACCGGCGTATCCCCAAATGGCGACCAAACGGCTTCCAGTTCGTCAGATTCGTTGTCGGTCTCGAAGTAGCTCAGTCCGATGAGGGCACCAAAGTGGCCGGTACCTAGTTCCTCATCTTCCCAGAAGCGGCGCCCGGCTTTGAAGCGCCCTATACCGTTGTAACTTTGGGACATGCTGTTATAGCCTCCACCGGCTTCGGCTTTCAGCTTGAGGTCCATGCCTGTGGCGGTTGGGGTACGCAGGTTGACGGTACCACCGATGGCGTCCCCATCCATATCAGGCGTGATGGCTTTGGTAATTTCCATAGAGGCCAGCTGATCGGCCGGGATAAGGTCGAGTGATTCGTTGCGGGAGCCATCGCTCTGCGTGGAAGGCAACTGCTCTCCGTTGATATTGATGGTGGTAAAGTGCGTGGGCGTCCCCCTGAGCGAAACAGTGGAGCCTTCGCCCCGGGAGCGGCTGATGTTTACACCGGGTACGCGCTGCAGGGCTTCTGCCACGTTGAGGTCAGGGAAGCGGCCGATCAGGTCTGCCGAAATCACATTGATAATGTTGTCGGCAGCGCGCTGTTGGTTGAGGGCTTTCTTTTGCCCTTCGAGCTGACCACGCACGACGACCTCTCCCAGCACGGTGGTATTCAGGCGCAGCTTCACATTGGCATTCACCGTCCCACCGGCAAGGACGTTCACTTCCAGGGTATCTGTTTGGTAACCGATGTAGGATACCTGTAGTTGCTGTTTGCCGGCCGGAAGGTTGGGCAGGCGGTATTCACCAGTAAGTTCGGTGACTGTACCCCGCCCGTTACTCATGGCCATAACGGTAGCGCCGGGCAGGGCCTCTCCTGTGGCAGCATCTGTGATGATACCGAAAGCGGTACCGGTTTGTGCGCTCAGGGCTAATCCCGTCAGTAGGGAAAGAAAGGTTAAGAATAGATACTTCATTGCTTACAAGGCGTTTAGGATCAGTAATGCGGCAGCCAGGATTAACAGTGTGACGAGCACTTCCACTACGGCATTAAATCTCAATTTTTCATCCAGGTCGTTTTTGTCTGAGCTCATCCTTCTCCCGTTTTGAGTTGATACAAATGTATACCCGAGAGCAATAGGAGAATGGCACTGAGGTTACAGGGAAGGGGGAATACGTTGCCTGTGGGAGTAAAAGCGTTACAAAAATCAGGTAACCGGGTTACTTGCCGGCTTGTTTGGCGTACTGAGAGGGGCTAAGGCCGTACTGTTTCTTAAAACTTTTGCCAAAATAGGCGGGGTCCTGAAACCCGACCCGATAGGCGACTTCGCTCACATTGACTTTGTTCTGAGTCAGCAGCTGGGCGGCATGTTTCAACCGGATGTTGCGGATAAAGGTACTCGGAGATACATCGAGCAGCCCCTTTAGCTTGCGGTAGAGGTGTACCCGGCTCAGGTTGACGGCTTCGGCCAGGGCTTCCACGCTCCAGTCCGGGTCATCGAGGTGGGCTTCCACGGCAGTCTGCACCCGTTGGAGCAGCTCCTCGTCGTAGCTGTTGAGCTGCAGCGCTTCGGTTTGTAAATCCGGCCCGTGGCTGTAGCGCCGCCTCAGGAGATCACGCATTTTGAGCCGGTTTTGGATGCGGCTGCGCAGTTCCCGCATGATGAAAGGCTTGGAGAGGTAGTCATCGGCACCGGTTTCCAGAGCGTGGATGCGGTCAGTGTCTTCTCCCTTTGCCGTAAGCAGCAGGATAGGGATGTGGCAGTACTCGGGATCTGTTTTTAGGGCCTGGCACATTTCAATACCGCTCATCTCGGGCATCATGATATCGGAAAGGATGAAATCAGGGGTGTGGGTACGGGCTTTTTCCAGCCCGCTTCGCCCGTTTTTGGCGGTGGTGATTTTATAGGTTTCCGAGAGGTTGTCCCGCAGATAGCGGCGCAGGTCAGGGTCGTCTTCCACGATGAGGAGGTGAAGCTTGCTGCTGTTGTTGTCCGGAGCAGCGCTGGGTTCATCTACGCTGAGTTGGTACTCGACCGGTAGCGGCTTCACGAAAGAGGATGCCGCCGTTTCGTCCGCCTGCCTTGCAGGCTTAAGCGGCAGCAGTACGGTAAAAGTAGTGCCTGAATCCGGCTGGCTTTGGAGCCTGATTGAGCCTCCCATGGCCTCCACCAGCGATTTGGTCAGCGATAAGCCAATGCCGGTGCCCTTGGTCTGCTCGCTTTTGTAGAAGCGTTCGAAGACTTTCTCGCGTACTTCCGGGGCAATGCCCTGACCGGTATCGGCAACGGTCAATTGAACCTTACCGTTATCTGGTTTTTGCGACAGCCCCACCCGTACCTGCCCGCCCGGCTTGTTAAACTTGATGGCATTGGAGATGAGGTTATAGATGATTTTCTCCAGCTTGTCTTTGTCGGCTTCGTACCAGGCCTCCGGCAGTTCATCTGCAAAATAGAGCTCAAGCTGATGCTTGGCGGCCTGCCCCCGAAAGGTATCGCAGATGTGTTTGGTCATTTGCCCAAGCGGGACAGGCTCTTTTCGCAGCCCTACTTTGCCGGTCTCCAGGGCGTTGATATCCAGCACCTGATTGACCAGCAGGAGCAGGCGGCGGGCGTTGAAGTGCATAAGGTTTAATTGCCGCCCCAGCCAGTCTTCAGCCTTGTGTTGTTCCAGCACCTGCTCCAGGGGGTCGATAATAAGCGTAAGAGGCGTCCGGAATTCGTGAGAGACATCGGTAAAGGACTGCAGCTTGAGCTGATGGACTTCCTCCAGCTTTTCTTTTTCCAGTTCCTTGATGCGGATCTCGTTTCGAAGTCGGGCACTGCGCAGGCTGAGGTAGCGGAGCAGGTAGATGCCCAGCAGAATGACCAGACTGTACAGTAGTATGGCCCACCAGGTGCGCCAGGGCGGAGCTTCCACGGTGATCTTCAGTTGAGTGGGCTCCGGGTTCCATAGCCCATCGTTGTTGGCCCCTTTGAGCAGGAAGGTGTAGGTGCCTTCCTTGAGGTTGGTGTAGCTGGCCGACCGTTGGCTACCGACCTCGTTCCAATCGTCTTCCAGCCCTTCGAGTTTGTATTGGTAACGGTTTTGCTCCGGCCGCAAAAAGTTGAGGGCTGTAAATTCTAGGGTGATGATGGACTGAAAATAGCGCAGCTGCAGCTCATCGGTTTGCAGCATGCTGGCGTTCAGTAAACGGGTGTCATCGCCCGGAGTTACATCTTTATTGAAGAGCTTGAGTGCCGTCAGGTAGACCGGAGGGATATAGGTATTATCGGCCAGCGAAGCTGGGTCGAAGGTGACAAAGCCATTGCTGCCGCCAAAAAAGAGTTGCCCGTTGGTGGCCGTGAAAAAGCGCCCTCGTTGAGCTCTTCGAGGGGGAAACCGTTGGTGTAGCTGTAATTTCTGAAGCGCTGGTTTTCATCCTCCCAGCGGCTAATACCATTGATGGTGCTGGCCCAGATTTGCCCCTGCTGGTCCTGCAATAGTCCCAGTACCGTATTGTTTTGCAAGCCATTCCGGGTATCGAAGGTTTGAAACTGCTGGCGTTGCCGGTCAAAGCGGCAGATGCCTCCCCCTTTGGTGGCTACCCAGATTTGCCCCTGCTGGTCTTCCAGCACATGAGTGACATCATTGCGCGGCAGGCTGTTAGGGTCTCCGGGGAGATGCTCAAAAATAGTGATGCGGCCGGTTTGTTCATTAAACAGGACCAGGCCACGCCCAAAGGTGGACAGCCAGAGGTTGCCCAACTGATCAGCATAAATGGCTTTAACATTTACATTCAGCAGGTGCTGATGCAATGCTTCACGCATGGGATAATCTACGTACTGTCCGGATTGCGGGTCAAACTTATGCAGCCCGCCGTGTTTATCCGTACCAATCCAGAGGTAAGGGCCTGCCGGGGCTATGGCGTTTACGGTGGCATCAGAAAGGGCAGGGAGTCGTGAGGTTTCGGCACCAAAGTGAGGGGTAAACCGGTTTGTTTTAGCATCATAGGTATGGAGCCCGCCTTTAAAGGTGCCGACCCACAGCTGCCCGTCCGGAGCGGCATAGAGCGATTTGATGGTCATGCTCCTGAGCTCATGCCCGGATTGGCCCCGCAGCCGACGAAACCGCCGGGTTTGAGGATCGAACAGATTTAAGCCACCTCTTTCTGTGGCTACATAGTACTGACCATTTGGGGCTTCGGCAAAAGCGCTGACGACATTGAAGCTCAGGCTGTAATCCAACTCCGGCAGATGGGTATAATGCTGAAAACGCTGATTGTCCGGATCGAAATAGTCCACCCCGCCAAAGTAGGTGCCCACCCAAATCGCTCCTTTCCGGTCTTGCAGCAGGGCACGAACGGAGCCGTGGCTCAGCCCGTTGCTGGACCGGCTGTCCTGCAAAATTTTTTGTAAAGACAGCGTCCGGATGTCCAGGATGTTGAGCCCCTGGAAGGTACCAATCCACAGCTTTTGATCGGGGGTGACTTCGAGGCAGCGCACAAAGGCATTGGAGAGGCGTACTTCTGATTCCGGGCGGTCATCGTAGTGGGTCGTCAGTTGGCCATTCTGATCATAGGCGCATACTCCACCGCCGTAGGTGGCCACCCAAAGTTTGCCGTCGGGGGCCTGTATGATATCCTCCACCCGCTCATTGCTGATTTGGCGCGCCGGTCTTTGGGCATTTGGAGTATAAGTAATGATAGTTTGCTGATCTGGCAGCTGACAGAATAAACCGCTGGTTGTTCCCACCCATACCCTGTCCTGCCGGTCGGTGAAGATTTTAGTGACGTAACGTTCTCCCACAGCTTTGGCCAGAGGGGTATCGGGCTGCTCAAAGGCATCCGTTGCCGGATTATAACGGAAGAGGCCATCATTAGTCCCGGCCCAGAGCTGATGGTGAGGGTCAATCCAAAGGCAGCGGGTCTCCTGCTGAGGAAGATCGGGAAAAGTGTAGTTCCGGAACCCCGACTGATTGATTAAATACCGGCTTACCCCACCCTGCGTAGCGATCCAGATATTACCAAGAGAGTCGCCGGTGATGTCATTGATGACGTTGTTTGCCAGGGAAGTGCTATCGGCAGGCTGCCGGCGGAATACCTCGAAAGCATACCCGTCAAAACGGTTGAGCCCGTCCCGGGTGCCCAGCCAGATGAAGCCATAGTTGTCCTGGTAGGCTGAAAGGACCGTGCTTTGCGACAACCCTTCGCCCACGCCATAATTGATGAACCTGGGGCCTCCCAATTGGGCGGAAGCCTTGTTGCTAAGCCCAGCCAGGGTAGCCAGATAAATGGCAGTGTACAGCAATACCGGCAGATCCCTAAACATCATAATTGGCTTTACCTTCCTAATTTAACCATTTTCATGATAAAGAGGACTGTTGTCCGGGGGTGTAATGCCATAGGCTCAGGCACTCCCAAACGCCCGTTTCCACCCAAAACGGATGACCAGGAGCAGGCCAACAAAGAAAAAGATAACATACTCAAAGCGCAGGTACGAAAACACAATGATCCGCATCCGGTCTATGAACCACATGATGATGAGCGTGGAGGCGATGATCATCACCAGCCCGCCCAGCTTGTCGAAGCCCGGGATGTAGTCCAGGTTGACGTTGCGCCGGATGATGAGTAGGGTGACGACCATAGATACAATGGGCAGGACCTGCACAAATACGTCCGCATCCCAAATGCTGCGCCGTTCAAACAGAAACTGATATACCGAGACGGTGATAGAAAAAATGCCCGGCACACAAATGAAGTAAATCAGTGTGGAGTAAAGGTATTTCCACGGTGCTTCGTGCCCCTTGTCCTGACCCGTCAGACCAGCCACGAAAGCCATGACTGGTATGATGGTCAGGTAAATCAGTACATAAGTTGGATCGTTGGTCAGTACGTCGAAAAATTCCCTTAGTGTCATAGATTGCGGATTATGGTCCGCGCAAAGATAATTATTTGCCTATGGCCTTCGCCGTAAAAGTAGCGACTTTGACCTGCTGCCCGTCATCGGAGTAGCTCTGGTAAACTATGCCGGTAATGCCTGGGAGGAGGCGGGCGATTAAATCCGGTGTCTGATAGGTATGCCGTTTTCCGCTAAGGGTGGCCTGCAGCGGTCCTTGCAACTGGTCGAGGCAGGTGAGGAACAGGTGGCGTTTTTGTCCGGCGGAGTAGTTGGACTCAGACTGCAGGGCATAGCGTAAGAGGTCCACATCCAGCGTGCCGTAGCGCAGTGCCCCCTGCCACTCGTTTTCCTGATTGGTCTCTTTGGGGTTGATAACCAGGCTTGCAGGAATGCCTTCATTGCTCAGAAAACCATTGCCATGCCGGGTTTGGTAAGCCCGGGTGATGCAAAAGACCTCTGGTTCTGGCAGCCCGTTACGCCGGATAATGGCCTGTGCATTGCGTGAGGTGGTGTGCGCCCGCGTGACATTCGGGAAAAACCCATGGTCCATATCCAGCAGAATGCCCTGACTGCCCTCAAAAATAAAGTCGGCGTTCTGGTACCGCTCAAAGAAACAGGTTTCTGAGGTGAGATGGATACGTTTTAATACAGCCGGCAATTGTTCCTGCCACGCCATGACCTCCTCTTTCAAGTTTTCTGCTGACAACAGGCCGTTGGCTTTGCGCACGCAGTACTGCTCAATGGCTTTAAGTTTTTGCTGCACGACTGCCGGGAAGGCGAGGTCCTGGGCAAAGAGCCGGTAGGGCGTTTCCGAATGCCGCGCAACGGTAGCCCCAAACCCCACTCCGCAACTGCCATGCCGCTGACTGCGCTCCAGCAGTTGATTGTACGCAATATCATAAGGCGTGGTGACCGGGCACAGGGCGTCCACAAAAATACGGGGTGGATAGCCGAGCTTCGACAACGCTTGATGCTCATTCAGCAGGGCAGGGGGTGAAAACGTGCAGTACCGGCTCCAAAAGGTAGGCGCACCCTGAAAAGTGCCCGCGCCAATGCCCGAAAACACGTGCCGCTCTCCTTTGGTGCTTACTACGGTGTGCCCCGCCTGATGGCCGCCCGAGAAGCGCACCACAACAGGGTGCGCCGCCCGGCGGCTCAGATAATCGGTGGCCAGGCCTTTACCTTCGTCGCCGTAGCCCAGCCCAATGACAATCTGTGTGCTCATAATGGAAGGATTGTAGGGTTAGAAGACCGCTTGTTCCAGCCTGTACCCGGAGCCAACGCCTGAGATACCTGTTGTGCGGCGGCTGGCTCGAAGCCCGCCATCGTTTGCTCAAAGGGATGCCCACTGACTACTGCTACTGTAGCCGCAATGAGCTCAGCTAGGGCATTGTGGTCATTCAGGATCAGCGCGCGCTCCCCCAGCAGGCTTTTCCAGAAGCCGATCACTTCGGGGTGATTGCGGTAGCCCGTTTCGTTGATGTGGATGTGGAAAACGTGGTACATCCGCTGGGCTTCCCGCAGCAGGGTCGCTGCATCAAGCGTATGCTGGGGGCGGTATCCCATAATGCGCTGTACCTGCTCAGGCGAAAGCCGTTCCCAGCTGGCTTCATCCCCTACGGTGAAGAGGAAGCCTTTCTGCCCCCGCTTTTCAAAGCAGTCGATGGAGGTGTGCCGGCCAGCCAATAGCCAGGCGAGGAGGTAGGACTCCTGAATTTGGCCTCCGCCTCCGCCTTCCAGCCACACTTTGGATAGCCCATCGCTCAGTTCATCCGCTCCGGCCTCAAACTGCCCGGCCTGTAGCGGAGCCTGATCGCAAAGGTGGTCACCTATGGCAGAAAACATAATGTGCGGGCTCTCGACGCCGTGGGCAATTAATGTATTCATAAGTGCGCCCAGTTTGTAGCGAACGAGCTGTTCCGGTATGCGCCCCATAGAGCCCGTCACATCGAGAAAGACACCAATGGCTAAGGAATTAGGGTGCCGTTGCGAATCCCGGCTTTCCCGGACGCGAATCCCGTACGGGTTCACAGCGGCATTCATCCGCCGGTGGCGGTTGGCCTGGAAAATATCGTCTCTTGACTTGTTGGCATAACTTGCCCGGAGATGCCGGTAGGCATCACTCGACCATCTTGCGTAACCCATTTTATTTAAGTTTTAAGAATGATGAAATCCCCGGGGGCAATAGCCTGCCTGGCTTTTACAAGGTAGTCTGACCTCAGTAAAAACAGGCTTAGTTTGGTTTATAAACTATCTATTGCACGTACAAGTATACGTACTCTTAGTTTAAAAGTCAAACTAAGGGGTTGAAAAAATAAAAAAACCGAGACCAGCACAAGGCCGGCCCCGGTCAGGTAATGGGGAATCAATCGGTTCTTAGGATGCTTTTTAAGGATTGTCGGCTCCTTGTGTTTGATCAAAGGCATTGATGACGGCATCAAGCTCCCGGTTATTGAGGTAGCTTCCGTAATCGGTAGCGGCGATGCCCTCGTAGTTTCGGGTATTGGGGTTGGCACCTTGTTCTGCCAGTAGGTTGGCGACTTCGTTGTGGCCATTTTTAGCGGCAGCGGCAATAGGCGTGGTGCCCATGATGTTGGCGTGATTGGGGTCGGCACCGGACTGTACAAGGAGATTGGAAAGCGCATACCTGCCCTGTTCGGCGGCGATGTTAAGGGCGGTGTTTTCCAGGTGGTTAAACTGATTCGGGTCTGCGCCGAAGTCGAGGAGGGTTTTGACAATTTGGTCGAAGCCCTGTTCGGTAGCGATCACAATCAGCGGTTGCCCGATTTTAGTGGCCCAGTTGGCATCCTTTATGGGCTGAGGGCTTTTGTGCAACAATATGCCTGCTATGACCGCCTGCCCGTTTGAGGTAGCAAGGAAAAGAGGCAGGTCGCCGTTGTCATTGGGTATGCTGGGGTCTGCACCGTTGCGGATGAGCAGGGCTACCGCCTGGATTTGTCCTTGTTGGGTGGCCCTGGCCATAGGGGTAATGCCATTCGATTTGCGGTTGACATCAGCGCCCCGGCTGATCAGCTCCTGCAGGAGGTAAAGGTCTTCCAGGTCTATGGTCAGGAACAGAGGGGCTTCTCCGGCGTCATTCTTCAGTCCGGCTTTGGCACGGCGCATGACGAGTTGGATAATGGGCAAGTTGCCCTGCTTGATTGCCAAGGTAAGCGGCGTTTCTCCGGCCTGGTTTTTAAGGTTGATCACAGCGTCTTCCGTTAGCAGTGCCACCATGGCCTGATCTTGTTGTTTGATGGCTTGCGTGAGGGCGGTTTCCCCATCCTCATTGTGTTTGTAGTACGTGAGGCAGGAGAGCAGCGGCCTGACCCCTTCGGTATCTCCGCTGCTGACTGCAGTGAAGATCGCCTGCGTGCGTTGTTCCTCCGTCATTTCATGAATAGGGATGCTTTCTTCTGCTTCCGGGCTGGCCTCATCAGGTTGAGGGGCAGTGGCCTCCTGCGCGTTCAGGAAAAAGGGCGCAAAGCCGAGTACCACCATCCATGTTTTGAGCAATTTGGCGTTCATGTTCCAAGGATTTTGAGTTTGACAATAGAAGCCGCAGGCGGGCTTCCAGGCAAAAGCGTAGAGGTACTCCGAATGAGCAATCGTTTTATGGTATTTGAATGTTTATCAGGGGAAGCGTCGATGACAGACGGGAACATTAACCCATTGGTGCGTTTAGATATTGCATTTGAGCTGTTAAAAGTTGAGCTTGGGTACAGATTTAACGGTAGTTAGTAAAAAATACCTATTTTCATCACCAAACAACACCATCGCCACTATGTCAAGACTCGATTACGTCACCATTGCTATTGTTGCTGTATGCGTTGCCGCGCTCGTCTATCTGATCTACATGACCACCAATCTACTGGGTAGCAGTCCGGAAGACCCGGTCCCGGCGGATCAAATGGTTACTGAACCGGAGGACGAATACGCAGAAGAGGAGTACTATCCGGAAGATACGACAGCCACTTTTGATGATGGCTACTACGATGCAGGGGAAGCGACTATTGACAATACTGGTGAAGGCGATCAGGCTATAGTGGAAGAGGATGCGCCTACCTATGAAGATGCAGACAGCGATCTGCAGACATCCTCCAGCCGGGGCCCTGCAAAAGATGGCCGCATAAAACCTGATTTTTCCTCTGTTGCCAGTGGGCAGTATATGGTACTTGCCGGCACTTTCAAATACCGCAATAATGCTGAAGAAATGGTCAGCAAACTGAAAGGGATGGGGTACGCGAATGCTGCTGTAGAGCTTTTTGACCGCGGGCGTTATGCCGTCGCGTTAGTCGACCGCTTTGATGGGTTGGCTCGTGCACAGGCGCTCAAGTCAGAACTTTCCGGTAAGGGGGTAGAGGCTTACGTAAAGCAGAAATAAAAAAAACAGCCGCACTGAAAAATTCTACAGTGCGGCTGTATAGCCGGTTGATCGTTTCGTCTCAAAAAAACTTACGCTACTCCGGCAAAAATGATTGAACACCCAATTGACCATGTTAGCTTTGAATCGATCTCTATCAATTCTTCTGCTTACACTACAAATGTAATGGGGTTTTCAGGCCACTTAAATGACTTCCCTCAGCGCCAGGGGTGACTATTGTCACTGGCTCAGGTTTTTGGACTGCTGTAGCTGTTGCAGTCGTTGTTCGATGCGTTCCGGAATGAGCGTACCGTACTGCTCTTGAAAGGCTTCGAGGTCGTACCAGGTCTCAAAGTGTTCCAGGTGCCATTCTGCCCCGTCTTTGCTGATTTTAAAGGTGCGAACCTCTTCAAGGTATTTTTCTTCTGCATACTGCGGGTTATCCGCAAAGGGGCGCAGTTTATACGCGAATTTGCCATTCAGTAGGAAAAACTCATCACCGTTATAGTCCATTTCGGCATCAAAAATAGCCATGCGGTCATCGCAAAGTTGGTAAAAACTAGCGACCGGGTCCACGCCATTGAGTAGCGCCAGAACGGTTTGCTGCACATTAATAACGGTGATATAGGGAAAGGTGATGAACTGATTATGCGTTTCGCTATAGCCATAGCCCCCAAGCAGATAGAGGAGGCCATCGTTCTGATAATAAGAAAGCCCCGTGGCGCTGATTTGCTCTCCCAGGCTGCCTTCAAAACTGCCATTCGTGTAGGCGCTGGCCCGGTTTTCATCAAAATCAATGAGCAGGATATCGAGGTTGGGAAAGTTCTGGTAATTGTTATCCGAAATTTTGGAACGGATACTGCCCCCAAAGATGAGCAGATAGTCTTTGTACTGACCTACTGCGTAACCCTCCATATCTTCCAAAGTGGGATAGAGCTGAATGGCTTCCGGAGGCAGCTCGCGAAGGGTTTCTTCACCTTGAGCCAAACAGAGGATAGGGCTCAAAATCAGAAAGAACAGGGATGTTAAGTATCTAAGCATGCATTTACAGTCTTTGGCTGGCCGCAGGAAAGCTGCAAAAAGACAGCAGGGTGATAAAAGTCACTCATTCAAGCCAGAACAATCGGCAAGATAAATTATTTATGGTTTCGGTGGCAATACCTCAAGGTAGCCCTTTTTTGAGAAAAATCAGAAAGGGGGCTGACAAATGTCAATAGAATAACAAAGGTATTACTGCAATTTTGAACCGTGAAATAAGCTGTACGGAATTCATTTACGTACTGCGGACCGGTTGAATTACGAATTCCATGAAATTACCTGCTCAGGCAAATTGGACGCCATGACAAATACAGAAATACGACTTTTTGGGCTTGGTTGCAACCTTTCGCGCAATCTGCATGCTAACATGCAAAGGGCCGCTAAAGAGTTGGGCCTGGAGGTGAGTATAGAGGAGGTTTCTGATATTCAGGAGATGATGGACCTGGGCATTACCGCGATTCCTGCGCTGCAAATCGGTGGTCAGGTGGTGGCGAGTGGGCAGGTCCTCGAAGTTGAAGAGCTCAAGTCATTGCTGAAGATTTGAAGTAATCTGAAAAATTCCCGCATTTATCGCATTCAACTTTCCGAAATTCACTAATTTTCGGTTTGTACCTCTATATGTTGTCCTAAAGGGCCATGCCCGGGTTACCTGGTTGGGCTCTAAGCAAAAGAAACCAACTTACCATGAAAAAAATCCTTTTTCCGACCGACCTTTCTGCGGCTGCAGAGCGTGCTTTCATTTATGCCTTGCACATTGCTAAAAATATGGAAGCCGAGCTGATCACCCTCCACGTATATCAGAAGCCGGAGGTCAGAGGCGGGGGGTTGCCGCATACCCTTTCTGAGTTTTACGAAAGCTACGACCTGGATGAATTCGAGAATTTCAAGGATTCCATTCCGGTGCTGCGTGATATTCAGCAGCGGGAAGGCTTCGAAGCCCTCAGCGTACAGCACCTGCTCAAACCCGGCCGGACAGTGGAGACCGTTCTGAAGGTGGCGAATGAGGAAAAGGTGGAAATGATCGTGATGGGGACAACGGGCGCCCGGGGACTGAAAGAGATTTTCATGGGCAGTGTGGCGGGAGAAGTATTGGAGAATGCCAACTGCCCGGTCCTTGCTATTCCTGAAAAGGCAGCTTTCGACGGAGAGATCGATGATATCGCCTTTGCGGTCAACTATCAGGAGGAGGAGGTGGAAGCCTTCCAGAAAGTGGTAGAGATCTGCCGGCCGTTCAACGCCAAAATACACTGCGTGAATGTAGACTTGTCCCACGCCGAAGACTACCGGCACGAAATGGATCAGTTCAAGGGGAAATTAGTCCCCTACGATAATACCACCTTTGAGGTCATCGAAAGTACGGATATACGGGAAGGGCTGACCAAGTACATGGAGACGCATTCGGTAGACGTGCTGGTGATGGTCACGCACAAGCGCAACTTCTTTCAGGAGCTGCTCCGGTACAGCCACGCGAAGGAAATGTCTTACCACTGCAACATGCCGCTGTTATCTATCCCGTCTCACATTTTGGGGTAACACGTTGTCATCAACGTTCGTCATCAAGGGCTTGCTGAATAACCTCCACGAGGACAGCTTCAGTGTAGGGCTTTGAAATGTAATCGTTCATGCCTGCCTCAATGCATTTCGTTCGTTCCCCCACGAGGGAGTGCGCCGTGCAGGCAATGATAGGTGTGTTTACTTTCAGGTTTTTTCTAATTTCCTCGGTTGCCTCATAGCCGTTCATTTTCGGCATCTGCAGGTCCATCAGTATGATGTCGTATACCTGCTTTTTAGCCATTTCAACGGCCGCTTCGCCGTCTTCCGCAAATTCCACAATGGCACCGTTGTTTTTCAGGGCAAACGAGCCGAGCTTCTGATTGAGCTTATTGTCTTCCGCCAGTAATATCCGTACGCCGGAAAGCTTCGAGGTTGAGTTGGTATCCACGTCTTTTGTTTGAGGCTTGTCAGGAGATTGAGCGATAGGTAAGCGTATGAAGCAGGAAAAGGTCGTCCCCTGCCCTAGCTGGCTTTCCAACTCAATGTGGCCGCCATGTAGTTCCACCAGCATCTTCTCGATTGTACCCAAATGCAAGAGCCATCTTTTTTGCGCAGGCGGTTTTCAAACTCCACGGCTGGCTCGCCCTCGTTAAGTTTTTCCAGTTGTGCATAAGCCCGCTCCTGATCGTCCGGATGGAAAAAGTCCATAAGAGGCCTGGAAAGAAGTTCGGATTGTTCCCAGCCCAGCTTTTTCATGAAAAAGGGGTTAATCTCTTTGCAGATGCCCTGCATATCCACGATGCACATCAGGTTTAGCGACTCATCAAAGAAGCGCTTGTTAGGTTTCCAGGCGGTAGTTGACCTTCCTGCACGCTATAAGGCCCATGGCGGTTTCGGCCAGCCCCCTGAGCAACTCGATTTGTTCCGGCGTGGCAGAGCGGGGCTTGTCATCAATTACGCAGAGTGTGCCCAGGCTGTGCCCCTGTTCATTCGTAATGGGGTGCCCGGCATAGAACCGGATATTGGGGTCGCCGGTGACGAGCGGATTATCCTCAAAGCGCTCATCCTCCTGAGCATCGTTGACAATAAGTGTATTTCCATCCACTATAGCGTACTGGCAAAAGGAAACTTCCCGGGGGGGGCCTTCGACCTCAAGCCCTATCTTTGATTTGAACCACTCCCGGTCTTCATCCAACAGGGTAATCAGTGCGATAGGTGCATCGAAAATATGAGAGGCAATACGGGTGAGGTTGTCGAATTCCTTTTCAGCAAGGGTGTCCATAATCTGATAGGACGCCAGTGCCTTCAGGCGTTCTTCCTCATTAGGTGGAATGGGTAGGCTTTGCGACATAAGGGTTGTGCATTTGCTTGGACCAGTCTTACTTTTTACACATCAACGGCTCAATTTGTTGATGGGCAGGGTTAAAGCCAGCCAGTTTGACGTCAATATAAGCAAATTAGCCTTAGGGCGCCGGACAAAGTTTGGAGGTGGAAGCTGTTCCTCAGCAAAGAGCGGGCGGTTATTTCATGGCCCTGAACGCCATGGTTGAGGGAGCGGTACCAAATGCTTCCGGAATGGCCAGCTCCGGCGCGACCAGGGCAAGGCCAATTTTGATAATGGCCAGGTGGTGGATAGTGTGTTCGATATTATAGACCAGTTCTCGTTCCAGGTTAGTAGGTATCGTGCTGGAAGCCGCCATTTGTTGCAGATCATTGGATTGCAGCCGGAGCGGTTGACGTACTTCCAGCTGTGAAAGTTGTGTACAGACCAACTCAATGCTCTGAAGGGCTTTGCCGGGTTGAGTTGCCACTTCGGGCGAGCGCCGCCGCTTGCTGTAGTCAATCTCACTGGCAGGCTGCTGGCTTTGCTCAATCAGGCATTCAAAAAACTCAATGAAATGGCGGGTATGCTGTCCCACAGAGCTGCCCTGCAGTAGTGGCGGTTGTTCGGTGTATTGCCGGGAGGCCAGGTGGGGGAGGTAGTGTTCTGCCTGCCGTAAAACCTGGGCTGCTGCCTGACGTAAATCCATACCTTTTACTTTGATATTTTTTGCCAAAGATACTTCCGGCCGGGGTTGGAAGTGAAAATTAAGGTTGGTTTTTAACTTTTATTCTTGATTTCCGGGCAGAAGTGGCGCGGTAAAGTCTTCAGATAGGTTGTTTCAGTGTTTGTACAAAAACAATTATATTGCGAATATATTCAAACGCCTTGAAGGCCTGGAAACGTAAAAACAACGCTTTCCCTTCGATAGGCTAATCGATTTTTGTCAGACCATTTCCCCTTCAAAAGTTAGAGTTGTCTGTGCCAGAGCGGTGCGGGCAGGATTGTTCCTTAGGCCGAATACGAAAGCAAAGAAATAATTATCGAAAACAGTATACACGGCATAGCCGGCAGAGAAAAATGCCAGCAAACCAGTGAAAAGGACAGTGCCACCGATACCGATGAACTTGTTTTCATCAGTGGGGCACTTTTCGAGAATAGTTGTGTCTGCTCCGGAGCAATATAGCAGGAACGCCTTGATCTTTGACATAGCGGTCGGGTGTTTTGGTTTGAACAACAGGCTGTTAACGCCTTGTGATGCCCCAATCTTACACTATGCCCGGTAAATGCTCTATTTTTTTCGATCAACGTTGGATGGCTTTAAGATAGACGGGCCCGAAAAGCCTTTTAGCTTCATCTTTGATAAAACGAGGAATGAGGCAGATTATATATTGAAAATTATGAAGGATAAAATAAGGCTTCAATGTTAAAATTAATACTTGGAATACCTGTCTTTGTTGCATTGTTGATTATTGCCTTGGGTTTTTATATTTTGAAATTTAATAGAAAAAAGGCAGTAAATTAAACGATTTAATTAGTTTTGCATTTCGATTGAGAACGAATAAAAAAAGTAGTAAAAAATGGATTTTCAAAAGTTATCCCCTTTAGAACTAAGGGATTTAATCAATAAGTA
>PR_CR_10_Liq_2_inCRDRAFT_1000073_pt1 | contig 28700 bp, 23 predicted proteins | sample PRCRCaboRojoPR_FD_10245 | JGI IMG/M metagenome (IMG submission 10245) | reverse complement strand
ATTTTAAGTAGCTTACTTTTTCTTTTTCTTTCGCTTTTTTTCGGATTCCAGTTCTTCTATTTCTGAAAGCATATCTTCCAGGCTGACCCCTGCATCCTCCGAAAGCAGGCGGGTATTCTCGTATTCTCCATGTTCTACATCCAGGACCTTGATCGCCTTGCCAATATAAGCTTCGATAGCTTCCAGCAGTTCCGCTTCATTGGGGCTGCAAAAACTCAGGGCCTGCCCGCGTGCCTTACCACGTCCTGTCCGACCTACGCGGTGCACATAGTTTTCCGCCTGTTCCGGCAAATCGTAGTTGATGACGTAGGTGACACCGGGAATGTCAATGCCCCTTGCACTCACATCAGTGGCAATGAGCACCCGTACCGTTCCTTCCCGGAATTGCCGCAGTACAGCTGAACGGTCTTTCTGCTCTTTATCGCTGTGTATGGTCAGCGCCTGAATGTCAACCCGCTCCATCGCTTTGGCTACCCGCTCGGCCCGGACTTTGGTGCGCACAAAAACTAGGATTTTACTTTCCGGATTCTCTTTGATGATCCGCTCCAGAAAGAAACGTTTGTCGTCCATCTCTATGGCCGCCACGTAGTGGTCCACGTTTTTGGAAACCGGGTCCTTGGGCGAAATCTGAATGCGGATGGCCTGCTGATTGATTAGCGCATAGGCCATTTTCTTGATGTGCAGGTTGATTGTGGCTGAGAAGAAGAGGGTCTGCCGTTTAGCAGGCAGTTTGCGGTGCAGGTCGCTAATGTCTTGCAGGAAGCCCAGGTCCAGCATATGGTCGGCTTCATCCAGCACCAGGATTTGAATGCGCTCGGGCCGCAGGTGCCCCTGACTGATTAGGTCAAAAAATCGTCCAGGGGTAGCGACCAGTACGTCCACGCCCTTCTTTAGGGCTTCAATCTGAGGCTCTTGGTCTACACCACCAATGAGGGCCATGGTTGTTACAAGCGTATGGGCGCCCAGGTTTTGAAAGACTTTAGCCACCTGCAGCGCCAGCTCATGGGTGGGGGTCATGACCAGGCAGCGCATGCCATCGTCCCGGCGGGCCTGCTGTTTTTGTACATGCAGTTTGTGCAGGATAGGTATGGCAAAGGCAGCCGTTTTCCCTGTCCCGGTCTGAGCAACTGCCAGTACGTCCTCCCCTTTGAGAATCCCGGGGATAGACTTATACTGAATATCGGTGGGCCGTTTAAGCCCGGCTTTTTCAATCCCTTTTTGTAGCTGTGGATGTAAATTATAGTCCTTAAACTTCATAGCTCCCTGTTTGATATCGAAGGTACAATAAAAACTATTGGATTTCATGCCCCGGCTGTCCTGTAGTGTATGTCATTCCCCCGTCAGGTCTGAGGCTGCAATTGTGGAAAACCCTGAAGAAGACCTATTTTACCTTTCTAAACGAAAAAGCACCTTATGCAAATGATTCAAAAGTTAAGCTGGCTGTTGGTTATCAGCCTTAGCGTTTTATCCTTTCCATTATTTGGTCAGAATATCGACCTGGGCCACTTTGAAGCCCTTTCGCCCCGCAGTATCGGCCCGGCAGGTATGAGCGGCCGGGTCACTACGATTGATGTAGTGAATGCTCAGCCCAACCGCATCTACATCGGCACCGCATCGGGCGGTGTCTGGTACTCCGGCAGCGGCGGTATTAAATGGGAGCCTGTTTTTGATGATGCGCCCCTGCAGTCTATTGGTGCGCTGGCTATCAATCAAAATAATCCGGACGAAATCTGGGTGGGTACCGGGGAGGGCAACCCCCGGAACTCCCACAATAGCGGGGCGGGTATTTTCAAATCCATCGACGGGGGTAAAAACTGGAAGCGGATGGGTTTGGAAAACACCCGGACCATCCACCGTATCATCATCCACCGCGACAACCCGGATGTGGTGTACGCCGCTGCATTGGGCTCCGCCTGGGGGCCGAATCCGGAGCGGGGTGTTTTCCGGACCGAAGACGGAGGGGAGACCTGGGAAAAAGTCTTGTTTGTCAATGACTCCACGGGCTGCGCGGATTTGGTGGTGGACCCCTCCAATCCCGACAAGCTGATTGCTGCCATGTGGGAATTTGGGCGTAAACCCTGGTTTTTTAATTCCGGCGGCGAAGGCTCCGGCCTCTACGTATCTTTTGATGGTGGAGACAGCTGGGAAGAACGGACTTCAGAGGATGGCTTGCCAAAAGGAGACCTCGGGCGCATGGGGCTGGCGATTGCGCCTTCCAAACCCAGCATCGTCTATGCGTTGATTGAAGCGAAGAAGAATGGGTTCTATAAATCCACCGATGGCGGTTTTAAGTGGAAGCTAGTCTCCACCGAGAATATCGGTAACCGTCCGTTCTACTACGCTGACATCTTTGCCGACCCTCAGAATGAGAACCGGATATTCAACCTCTGGTCTTACCTGTCCAAGTCAGAAGACGGAGGCAAGACTTTTGAGCTATTCGGCCGGGGCACGCACCCTGACCACCACGCCTTCTGGGTTCACCCCGACAACCCTGCCTACATGATCGAAGGGAATGACGGCGGCCTGAATATCAGCCACGACGGCGGTGATACCTGGCGTTTTGTGCAAACCTTGCCCCTGGCGCAGTTCTACCACATTAGCGTGGATATGGATATCCCTTACAATATCGCCGGAGGCATGCAGGACAATGGCTCCTGGGTGGGGCCCAGCTCGGTTTGGGAATACGGCGGCATTCAGAATACAGATTGGCAGGAGGTCTACTTTGGCGATGGCTTTGATGTGGTCTTCCGTCCCGATAACAACCGTTACGTATACGCCATGTCACAGGGTGGCAATGTGTCCTACATCGACCGGGAGACGGGCAAAAGCCGCTTCGTCAAGCCGGTACATCCGGAAGGGGAGGAACTGCGCTTCAACTGGAATGCGGCGATCGCGCAAAACCCCTTCCACGATTGCGGCATCTACTTCGGCAGCCAGTACGTGCACAAAAGCATGGATTGCGGGTTGACCTGGGCAATCATTTCTCCTGACCTCACCACCAACGACTCCACCAAGCAGCGGCAGTTTGACAGCGGTGGGCTGACCATCGATGATACCCGGGCGGAGAACTTTACCAGTATTCTGGCTATTGCCCCCAGCCCGGTGGAAGAAAATGTGATTTGGGTGGGCACGGATGACGGCCACCTGCAGCTCACCCGGGACGGCGGCAAAACCTGGACAGAACTGAGCAGCCGCCTGCCCGGTGCCCGCCCCGGCAGTTGGATTCCCTACATCGAAGTCTCAGCAAGTAATGCCGGTGAAGCCTTTGTCATCGTCAATGATTACCGCCGAAACGACTGGCGCCCTATGGCTTATCATACGACTGACTTTGGAGCAACCTTTGAGCGAATTGTGGATGAAGATCAGGTAGAGGGTCACGCGCTGTCGATCGTTCAGGACCCCGATGCCCCCAACCTGCTGTGGCTGGGCACGGATTACGGATTATACTTCAGCCTGAATGGCGGAGCAGACTGGCAGCAGTGGGATCAGGGCTTTCCGGCCACACCGGTACGTGACCTGCAAATCCACCCACGGGATAAGGACCTTGTTATTGGCACCTTCGGGCGTTCGGCCTGGGTACTTGATGACACCCGCCCGATGCAGGAGATTGCCAGGACAGAAGGCGACGTTCTACAGGATACGTTCCGCACCTTCCCGGTCCCCGATGCTTACCTGGCCAATTACAAAAGCTACGAAGGCTCTCATTTTCCGGCAGATGGGGAGTTCAGTGGGAAAAACCGCTCGCCCTACGCCCGGATTACCGTTTGGCAAAAGCCAGCTGAGGAAGAGGAAGCTGATGAGGAGAAAGAAGAGGTCGACAAGCAGGAGGCTGAAGAGGAGACTCAGGAGAAAGGCCGGAAGCTGGGCAAGAAAGCCCAAATCGTCGTGCTGGACATGGCAGGCGATACTATTCGCCGGTTTTCAGAAAAGCTGAAGCCCGGCATGAACCGCTTCACCTGGGACCTGCGTAGCGAAGGCGTGCGATTCCCTTCCCGGCGGGCGGCGAAGCCTGACAGCGATCCACCACGCGGGTATCAGGTACTCCCCGGTGAATACAAGCTGGTCATCAGCAGTGGAGACTTTTCCGATTCCACAAAGGTAGAGGTCCATGCCGATCCGAGACTGGACGTTGATTTGGCGGATTTGCGGGCGGAGCACACGGGCTATCAGGCCTTTTATGAGATGGTGGAAGAAGCAGAGGCAGCTTTTACTCGTCTTCAGGAGGCTCAAAAAACCATCAAAAGGGTAAACGAGGCGCTGGTCCATGCACCGGACAGTACGCTGAAAGCCATCAAAGAGCAGGGCAAGGTCCTACAGGACAGCATCACGCAGCTGGAAGAATTGTATATGCTGCCGGAGGACTTTAAAGGCATCCGGCGGTCCACTGGCTTGCTCAACAGCACCTTATACGGCGTATATTCCTACCTGGAAGGCGTGCAGGGGGCACTATCGCCAATGGGGCAGGTGAAACTAGACCAGGCAAAGGCGCAGGTCGGGGAAGTGACGGGAAGAATAGACGAGTTTTTTGACAAGGACTTTGCGGCTTACCGTAAGGCCGTTGAAGCCGTGCCCTTCTCGCTCTTCAAAGAGTAGTTTCGGAGTAGCAAGCCAGAAAAGGAGAAGCCCCGTTGGTATATCAGACCGGCGGGGCTTCTTTGCGTTGAGGAATATTGCGGAAAGTTACTTTTTGGTGCGCTTTCCGCCTTTGAGCTCCTTTTGAAGTTGCTCCAGTTTCTCCCATTCGCCAGCGTTGGCCAGTTTGGCCTGCTCCATCCAGGTTGCCGGATCGTGCATTTTGTAGCGAGGGCCAGCTGTGGTCAGGACTTCCTGTACTTTCGCCTTCTTTGCAGTGGCGAGGTCTTTGAAGGTCTTGATACCTGCTTCGGCCAGGAGGGTGGCGATTTTTGGTCCAATGCCTTCGATTTTTTTGAGGTCATCGGTTGCGGTCTTCCTGGCAGCCGATTTCTTAGGTGCCGCCTTCTTAGCAGGTGCTGCCTTCTTAGTTGCTGCTTTTACCGGCGTAGCTTTTTTAGCTGCTTTTTTGGCAGGTGCAGCCTTTTTAGCTTTGGCAGGCGCTGCCACAGGTTGCTCTTCCAGCACGACTACGGAATTGTCGATGCCATGGTAAGGAGATGGAGTGTACCCATCCGCCTGATGGTCATTTTCCCAGTAAGCCTCGTCGATGAGGTAACGGAACTGATAATGGCGGCCGGTTTCCAGTTCGAGTACGGCTTTGTACTCGTCCTTTGCGGCTTTCATTTTTGGAGCAGACTCCGGGCTCCAGTTGTTGAAGTCACCGAGTAGTTTTACTTCCTTAGCGCCGTTTACGGCGTGGGCAGGCAGGCTGAAGGTTACCTTGCAGGCTGGCTTAGTTTTCAGATACTGTTTCTTAAGCATGGTTATAAGTTTTTTGATAGTGTTTGGTTTACACTAAGGTGCAAAGCTATTACAAAAATAGATTTTATTCAATGCCTGTACAAAGATAATTGCCTGATTATCAGTAGCCGGTTATTAGAGATGGACAACAAAGGCATGGTCGGTTCGGGCAGGCTCGGAACAAAAAGTGTAGATTCGCCATTTCATCCGTTTTCTTTTTTTAGGCGACCGGTCCTTTCCGAATTTAGTACGGTTTAAAAAAGTCAATTTGACCGGGGGATTTCAATTAAAAATTATTTTCTTATTTAGATTTTTTTATTTAACTTTGTATTTGTCTTTATGACCTAATCAAAGTATACAACACGAAAACTCACCGACTTTCCAGCCATTCCCTTTACCTACAATAAGCAAAGGCTATATATTTAGCCTCCTGTTATTAAAGATACACCCTTGATTTTGCGGAAAAAGCGCCTAAAACCCTAAAATATGAGCGCTGTCAGCTTGTTTTATACTTCCCCTATGCCAAATTAAACCTTGCTGTTTACGCAAATTATAATCCACCTGCAAATTAAATACTGAAGTAACAACTGCCGTAGTCATGCACGCTATCGCACTTGTGTGCTGTCCGGTGAATTCCGGTCCTGTAAAGGCGTGAGGTCGGTTACTAAGAATTTTTTTGCCTGCTTAGCGGCGAGGCCAACGATCTGGAGCTGAACAATACTACTTAAACCTAAGAACTCCAGCAGACACTATGAAATGATTTTAGCCGCTAATCCACGGATGCCTGCCTTGCGCAGTGCATCCGTTTTTTTCAACCCACTCTAAAAGCTATGCCCCTGCACCCACCACTCTGAAGTAAGGTGCAGGGGCATTATCCTTTACATGCTGAGCTTTTTGCGCAGGCTTGCCGGTATGCCTTCCTTATGCAGCAGGAAAGACAAGGTCTTGTAGCGTACATAGTTTTTGCTGACGTACAGATAGCCTTCATAGTCGTTGCCTGTACCCCAGGAATTCTTCACTAAGTACCACTCCTTACCGTTTTGATCCTTGGATATCCCTACGATTTGCATGCCGTGGTCATCCGTGGTGGTATAATTGTCGTAGGCCTCCTGACGCATTTCCGCCGTGATTTCAGCCTCTGGTTTGGGGCCGTTGAAGAGTTGCTCCCGTTCTTCGGCAGACAAATCAGCGTAGTCCTTTTCGGGTACGAATGCGATACCGTTCTTCCAGGAGAAGTACTTCTCGCTCACATCCGCAGCCCAGGAAATGGAGTAGCCATGCTCCAGTGCATGGTCAATGATGGTGATCATATCTTCCATAGCCACGTTGTAGGACTCCCCGTAAGTCCAGTTGTCCGGTACCAGGATGACGCACTTTTCGTAAAGCGGATGGTGGGTCCAGCTGGTAACCTGCACATAGTCGCTGGCTTCCACGCCCACAACCTCTTCCGCAAACGACTTGGGGGTATAGGTCTTGCCCATGTACTCAAACGATTCCGGGTGTTCGCCCAGATAAACATCAAGTACTCTGTTGTAGGCTTCTTTCCAAACGGGGGAGAGGCGTCTGTTTTTATTGGCAATGACGGCATCGAGCATGCCTTTCAGGATGGCTTCCATCTCACCGTGGCGATTGTAGTCGTAGCCGTAGTTCAGCCCGGCGTATGCGGATTGAGGTACCGCTCCATATTTGCCATACATATCGATCACATCCGGGAGTGCACCGCCCTGCCCGAAGTTCAGGTTGCCATGCAGGCGCACATACCGGTCGGCTTTTTCTTCGTAGGTATTGCGCACGGTGAACATTTCCGCCAGGTCTGCCGGCGCTTTGCCCATGCGGATCATTTCGGATTCCAGGAAGGAATTGGAGCTGTAGCTCCAGCAGGTGCCGGAAGCGCCCTGATTTTTCACAGAAGTACGCTCCAGGTCTATTACCGGCGTCCATTGGAAGCCGGCTTTGGCATTGTCACTTTGGTTGTCTTTTACTTTGTTGATCAGGTCTACCTGAGCGCTCATGGGCAATACCATTAACAGCGCAAGCAGCGTAGTCAGGATTGGATTAAACTTCATGATTTTTCTTTTGATGTTTCGGCGTAAAATACAGAAATCTGCGGAAAAGACCTATGATTTTCTGCTGCAGGGCTGACCTGTCCACCAGGGCGTTGAAACATCAAATCCGCAACTACAGGGTCGCTTCTACGTTCTCCGGTTTAGCAACGGTAGGATCGGGCTCGCATTCTTCGTGCATGACAATAGTGGCAGCCACGGCCGCAATAAGGGGTGCTAAAATCGGGCCAAGCACCGGCACCCAGAAAAGCAGCCGGACAACGATGCCAATTGCGAGGTTGATCCCCAGGTGTTCTTTAGCTTTTTCAAAGCTTTCGCTAATGCTCATGCCATACTGCTCCTGATAGTTGTCTACAACCGAAAAGCCCAGAAAGAACGCTTCAATCAGAAAAAGAAATGCTGGTTTCAGTAAGTCGAGGAATTCAAAGATGCCAAAGAATATCTTCACCGGCAGGGCCACGAGGAGTGTCATCAGCCAGGCGAAACCACTGACGATCAGCATACGGATTTGCGCATTCAGGAAATCTCCAAACCCTGACTTGCTGTCTTTTCCGGCAATAATACGCAGCGTCTGACGGGACGCATGAAAAATGATGACCTCCAGCAGGACGAGCATAAGGAACCGGCTCCCGCTATCTGTCAGGAAACCGATACTATTGTCATAAAGGTTTTGAGCAAAGGAGGTCACTCCGGAAAAAGACAGCGCTAAGGCGTTCTCATGGAAGCCCTCAAAGAAATCCAGGGCATCGCCAATCATATTGAGCCCTACAAGTATGGCCACAAAAGTAAGGATACGGGAAAACCAGCCATAGGTCCAGAATCCTTCCCACACACGCTCTTTGAGAATAAACCGCACGGCGGCTGGAAAACTCACGACCGTATACCGGAATTGTTCTGCTTCTTCTTTATAGTCGATGTCTTTCCACTTCATGGTGCCGGGTTTGGAAGTAGTCTAAAGTACAGAACAATCGGTCAACAGAAAAAGGTTTTCGCTGAAAACAGCCTACTTTTGGACGAATAACCCAACCCTTTGCGGCCGGGTACCCGACTACTATCATAAACCTGCAAATGGCAGCCACCCTGTAGTGCCGGAAAGAAGCATTTGCAGATCCCGGCCAGCAAGGAAATTGATCAACAGCAAACTAAACCGAAACCATGATGCAAAAGTATCTCGTATTATTTTTGGCCACCGCCCTGCTTTGGGGATGTTCCCTGGACGAAAGCGACGAGCCCGGGCGGTATAGGGACAACACCCTTTCAGACAGTTCCAACGGAGGGCCCTATATCCACTATGATATCACCGGTGAGCAGTACGCCGAAATCATCGAAAACCCCTTCATCGCCACTGCCGAAGAGCCCACTTCCACCTTTTCCATCGATGCGGACGGCGCTTCCTACAGCAATGCCCGCCGTTTTCTGAACGATGGCATAATGCCGCCGCCGGATGCACTGCGTACCGAGGAACTCATCAACTACTTCGACTACGATTACCCACAGCCTGAGGGTCCGGACCCGATTGGCCTAAACGGAGAAGTCAGCCGTTGCCCCTGGGCGCCGGCCCATAAGCTGGTCCGTATTGGCATAAAGGGACAGACTATTCAGGAAGAAGATATCCCGCCTTCCAATCTGGTTTTTCTAATTGACGTTTCCGGCTCTATGGGCAGCGCCAGAAAACTGCCACTTCTGCAGGAAGCCTTCAAGCTGCTGGCACAGGAGCTTACTGCGGAAGACCGCGTGGCTATCGTCACCTACGCCGGGCAGGCTGGTGTGGCCTTGCCTGCCACAGCAGGCGATCAGACGGAGACGATTGTCAGCGCCATTGAAGGGCTGACCTCCGGAGGCAGCACCGCGGGCGCTGATGGCATCAATACGGCTTATGAAATAGCCCTTGAAAACTACATCGAAGGCGGCAACAACCGGGTGATACTGGCTACGGATGGTGACTTTAACGTTGGACCCTCGAGTACGGAGGAATTGGTGCAGCTTATTGAGGAGAAACGGGAGCAGGGCGTCTTTCTGACTGTCCTGGGTTTTGGTACCGGCAATTTGAACGATCAGCTGATGGAGCAAATCGCCAATAATGGCAATGGCACCTACGAATATATTGACAATCAGCAGCAGGCGGAGAAGGTTTTGGTGGAAGAACTCGGCAAGCTCTATACCGTAGCCAAGGATGTAAAAGTCCAGGTCACCTTCAATACGAATTTGGTGGAAGCTTATCGCCTGATTGGGTACGAAAACCGTTTGCTGGACAATGAAGACTTTGAGAACGATGAAGCAGACGGAGGAGAGATTGGCGCCGGGCAAGCCATTACGGCACTTTACGAAATCAAGCCGGCCAATGGCGGTGGGAGCAGCTTTGGCGTACCTACTTTCACCATTGAATTCCGATACAAAGACCCCACTTCGGACGTCAGCCAACTGATGTCCTTAGAGATCCCCGATCAAAATGCGTCCTTTGATCAAGCCTCCGAGCATATGCGCTTTGCGGCCGGGGTAGCCAGTTTTGGGCTGCTGATGCGGGATTCAGAATACAAGGGGCAGACCAGTTATGAACAGATCTATGACTGGTGTTCCGGGGCCATGTCTTACGACCCGGGCGGCTACCGGCAGGAGTTGCTGGAATTGATTGAGCAAGCCAATGAACTAAGCGACTAACCGCCTATGGGCAATTCAAAGAAAAAAGTAGTGCCCTTGCCTTCTGCGCTTTCAAAGTCAATGCTGCCGCCCAGCAGCTCCAGGTAGCGGTGCACAATATTCAGGCCCAGCCCGGTGCCCTGTATATTGACGGCATTATCGGCCCGGAAGAAGCGGCTGAACAAGTGTTTTTGGTCGCTCTCCGGGATGCCGATGCCCTCATCCCGCACGCTTACTTTCAGGACCCCCTGCTCAAGCCGGGCGGTCAGCCACACCGTCGAGCCGGGATCGGAGTATTTGATGGCGTTTGACAGCAGGTTGAGCATGATGTTTTTGAGGATTTTTTTGTCGATCATCACTTCCTCGCCGAGGCCATCAAAGTCCCGGACCACGGTTTGTTCTTTCTTCAAAAGGACATGTACATCATCAACCGACTCTTCGAGCAATTCCGGCAGGCTAACCGGAGAAGGAACATTACTTATTTTACCTTCCTCCAGTTTGCTTAGGGAGAGGAAGTCGCCCAGTATACCGGTCAGGTTGGTTACGGCAGACTGAATGCGGCGCAGGTGTTTTTCGCGTTTGGGCTGTTGAGGAGCTTCTGTGTAAAGTTTGATCAGCTCAGAAGAGGAGGCAATGGTCGTAAGTGGGGTACGGAATTCGTGGGAGGCCATGGAGACGAAACGGGATTTGAGTTCACTGAGCTCCTTTTCCCGTTCCAGGGCTTTGCGCAGTTCCTCCTCGTTTTTTTTCAGGGCTTCCTCGGCGGTCCGCCTTTCTTTGATTTGCTCTTCCAGTTTCAGGTTGGACTGCAGGAGTTTGTTAACAACCTCAGTGAGTTTTTCAGTCCTTTCCTCCACTTTTTGCTCCAGTTCCCGGTTGAGGCTGATGATTTTATCCTTTGCGCGATGCTCCTCGGTAAGGTCATGTATGACGCCGGTAAACAGGAGCCCCATTTCCGTCTCAATGCGGCTGACTCCAAGCCGGAAAGGGAAAAGTTCGCCGTTTTTACGCTGCCCCAGTACTTCCCGGCCCACGCCAATAATTTGCCCTTCGCCAGTAGCCATATAGCTTTGGAGGTAGCCATCGTGGGCACTACGGTGGGGCTCCGGCATAAGCATTTTGATATTCTGGTCCAGCATTTCCTCTGCACTGTATCCAAAGAGCTGACTTGTGGCTTCATTGGTCATCTGAATCTGCCCCCGGTGGTTAATAATAATGATTCCATCCACGGCATTCCCAATGATGGCTTCCAGGGTATTCCGGCTTTCTTTCAAAGCCCGGGCATTCACATTTTGCTGAGTAATATCCTGCAGGAGGACCAGAATGATGCTTTCGTCCAGCGCTGGGATCAGGCTTGTGGTGGCTTTCAGGTAAACCGGGTGGCCATTGGGGGTCTTCAGGTGGACCTGAAAAGTCTGTTCTTCCTCCAGGTGGGCGCCCGAGAGCTGTGCCTTTAGCTTTTTGCTCAGGCTGCTGTCCGGCCGGAGGACATCCGTTTCATGCTCTGCCTGTATGAGGTCGAGCAGCCGCTGATTACACGTAAGCGGTTGTTGTTGATCCAGGTTATAAACCATGAGGCCGGTGGGGATCCACTCAAACATATGGCGGTACAACTCCAGGCTTTTGGTTACGGAGTCCCGGAGATGAAGCACCAAAAAATAGAGGCCCTGCTCCTTTTCCCATCCCCCCCTGAGGGTATAAGCTACGTTGTGAGACTGCTCCTGGTGCTCAATGGTCGTTAGTCCATGCTGTTCCTGCACAGAAAACACCTCGGGTATCTTCAGGACAGGTATGAAATCACGGATATTTTTACCCATGACAGACTGGGCATCTACGCCAAGGATACGGGCAGCTGAGGCATCCACGCCAAGGATGCGCCCATCCGGCCGGACGGTAGCCAGACCACTGATTTGCTGGCTCATAAAGCGCTCAAAGAGAAGCGGCGTACGAGGTAAGGGTTGGTTATGATTGGGTGTATCTGACATTGCTACTTTAACGTTACCGGTGCGTAAATATAAACGCCTGCGGGTAAAAAGCCAATATCGGAGCACTTTATATCAGAAACTGTTGTTGATGGCAGAGTCCGGAATCTTGCTTGCAGCCGGGCAAAACTGATATAATTCAAATACCCGCCTGACTTATGTCATAAGTACCGTACGGGCTTTTTGTGCACCTTGCTGCCAGATTAAAAACCGAAGGAGCATGAATAAGATATTAGTACTAGGCTTGGGCAATAGTCGGCACCGGCAGCTTTTCCGGCAGCTGGAAGACGTTGTTCGGGATCTGGACCTTACTGCTCCGATAGAACAGGTGATGGACGTGGAGACGATCCTGGCTTCAGGCGTTAGTTCCATACCTGCCATTATTGTGAACGGCAAGGTCTTTTTTGACGGTAAAACGAATCCAACACGAGCAGAACTCCGACGCCTTTTTGTAAGCGCTTTAGCCAGCCCCAGTGAGCAATAGCCACAGGGGCATACTTCCATATACAACAGGAGTTCGATGAAGAAAATATTGCTGGTAGAAGACACGCCTACAATCCGGGAAAATCTTACCGAGTACCTGGAACTGAGCGGTCATGATGTAGTGGTGGCTACCAACGGGCAGGAGGGCTGGGCTTTCCTGCAGGCTGAACAGCCCGACCTCGTCATTTGTGATGTAAAAATGCCACTACTGGACGGTTTCGAAATTAAAGAACGCGCCAATCAGGATGACGCGCTCAAAGCTATTCCGTTCATCTTCCTGTCCGCAGCGGCTCAGAAAGCTGATATTGCCAGAGGGCAAAGCCTCGGGGCCGTCGCTTACCTGACCAAGCCCTTTGAGATGAATAATCTGCTGAGCTGGGTAGACAAAGTTTAACCTTTCAAAATAGCATGCAAATCAGCGGGAGAGTAGGCAACGGATTTCAGGGTCTTGTTGTCTTCCTTCCGGTACACCAGAAAGCGCCCGTCCTCTTCTACAACGTAGCTGTCAAAGCCGCGTTTCTTTTTATAGTACGCCATGGTCTGTTCGGCTTCCTCCCGGGTGCTGCAGGCCTTGCTCATGTTGGAACGCTGCACTTCCTCAAACAAGGCCTTGAATTTATCCGCCATCCCAAACTCCAGGATGGCTCCGGAGAGTACATACTGAATATCACAAAGCGCATCGGCAATTTCCGTGAGGTCGCGGTCGGCAATAGCCTGTTCCAGTTCCTTTACTTCTTCGGCGAGCAGGCTGACCCGGAGCTTACAGCGGGTTTCATCCGGAATCGTGGGCTCTGGCTCTATGGGGTGCTTAAAAGTACGGTGGAAGGCAGCAACCTGCCGTAGTGCATCTGGGTGGTCCATATCTTCTGATTTTGCCCAAAAGTATTGTTTTTCGGGGAACTTTCCGGGGCGCTCTGCCCAATCAAAGAATATTAGTTGAGCGCTGAAAACATTTATTAGGCTTTCGCGCTTCCATATTGGCGCAAGTCGACTAATTTTGCGCTGTTTTTTGTCCAATTACCATTAAACTAAAGGCATTGGCTGCAACCAACCGATACTTTGACCTCATTGATCAGACCTTCTACTTCCCGCAGGAGGGCTTTGATCTGGAAGATGGCAACCTGTTATTCAATGGGGTGCCGCTGCGGTACCTTATAGAAAAATACGGTACCCCGCTCAAGCTGACGTATATCCCTAAGATCGGCTCCCAAATTAAAAAAGCCCGGAATATGTTTACCCGGGCCATGAAAGCGATGGGCTACCGGGGCAAGTACCACTACTGTTACTGTACGAAGAGCAGCCACTTCAGCCACGTGCTCAATGAAGTGCTGCGGCATGGCGTTCAGATCGAAACCTCTTCGGCCTTCGATATTGACCTCATCCGCCGCCTGCACAAACGGGGCCGGCTGCAGAAGGACACCATTATCGTTTGTAATGGCTTTAAAACCCGGGGCTACCTGGAGCGCATCGCGGCCCTCATTAACGATGGCTTTGAAAATGTCATCCCGGTCTGTGATAACATGGCGGAACTGGACTTCTACGAGCAGCATGTGAAAGGGGTTTGTAAAATCGGCTTGCGTGTAGCTACCGAAGAGGAGCCCAACTTCGAGTTTTACACCTCCCGCCTTGGCATCCGGCATGCGGATGTGCTGCGCTTCTTTGAAGAGCGCGTTAAGAACAACGATAAGTTCCAGCTCAAAATGCTCCACTTTTTCGTGGATACCGGCATTAAGGACTCCCTTTACTACTGGGGTGAGCTGAAGAAAGCGATCAAACTGTACTGCGAGCTGAAGCGCAACAGTAAAGACCTCAAAGCCATCAACATCGGTGGTGGAATGCCCATCCGCAACTCCCTGGGCTTCGAGTTCGACTACAAGTATATGGTCAAGGAAATCGTCGGGCTTATTTCACAGGCCTGCGAGGAAGAGGAAATCCCCGAGCCGGATATCTTCACCGAGTTTGGCAAGTACACGGTAGGGGAGAGCGGGGCGACTATCTTCTCCGTCCTCGGTCAAAAGCTGCAGAACGACTCCGAGATGTGGTACATGATCGACAACTCCCTCATGACCACACTGCCCGATACCTGGGGCATCAGCGAACGGTTTATTCTTTTGCCCATCAACAAATGGTACAATGATTACCGCCGGGTAAACATCGGAGGGCTGAGCTGCGATAATTCGGATTACTACAACTCGGAGGTGCACGAAAGCCAGGTTTACCTGCCGGCCTTCCCCGCTAACGATGAGGAGCCGCTTTACCTCGGCTTTTTCCACACCGGTGCCTATCAGGATTCCATCAGCGGCTACGGAGGTATCAAGCACTGCCTGATTCCTTCGCCTAAGCATATCCTGGTGTATAAAGACGCACAGGGTAATTTGGTGGACGAGCTCTATCAAGCGGAGCAAAGCCCGGAAGCTATGCTGAAGATTCTGGGCTACTAGAGGCCTTTACAGAGAAACGCCCCGCTTCCAGGGGATGAAGTCATCCTGTTGCAGTTGCATGGCTTTCGGGTCTGTATCCCCGTTAGCCACTTCAATAATGAGTTCCAGAAGGGCTTCACCTTTAGAGACCAAATTATCTTCACCGGTGATGATGGTGCCCGCGTCGATATCGATCAGGTCGGGCATCCGTTTGGCCAGTGCCGTATTTGTCGACATTTTGAGGGTGGGCGCTACGGGGTTGCCAGTTGGCGTGCCCAGCCCGGTGGTAAACACAATAATATTCGCTCCGGACCCGGCCAGCCCGGTCGTGCTTTCCACATCATTGCCGGGGGTACACAGTAGGTTTAAGCCGGGAGTGACCGCCTGCTCCGTATAGTCGAGCACCGCTGTGACCGGTGAGGAGCCTCCTTTTTTCGCTGCCCCCGCAGACTTGATCGCGTCCGTAATCAATCCATCCCGGATATTGCCCGGTGAGGGGTTCATATCAAAACCGGACCCCACCTCTGCTGCCCGGCTGGCGTAGGTTTGCATGAGGTCGTAAAACTTCTGCGCGGTCTCCTCATCCCGGCAGCGATTCAGCAGCTCCTGTTCCACGCCGTTCAGTTCCGGAAATTCGGACAAAATCGTAGTGCCACCCAGCGCCACCAGGATATCAGAGGCATGCCCAAGCGCCGGATTGGCAGAAATACCGGAGAAGCCGTCCGAGCCGCCGCATTCCAGCCCAAGGGTAAGCTTGCTCAATGGTGCAGGCTTCCGTTTTGCTTTATTAGCCTGAATCAGGCCCACGAAGGTCTGCTTAACGGCCTCCGCGATGAAGTGCCGTTCAGACTGACTCTGCTGCTGCTCCAGAATGAAGAGCGGGCGGCTGTAGTTGGGCGCTATACGGTGCAGGGCTTCCCGGAGGTGCGCGGCCTGTGCATGCTGACAGCCCAGGCTTAACACCGTTGCACCGGCTACATTGGGGTGGGCAATGTAGCCAGCCAGCAGCTGACATAGCGCTGTTGCATCTTCCCGTGTGCCCCCACATCCTGCCTGATGCGTCAAAAACTTTATGCCATCGACCTGCGGAAACACCCGGTCTTCCTTCAGGGCAACCCCTTCCCGGATGATCTCCTCCTGCAACAGGGTAGCTTCATCTGCCCCCGACCGGTAGGCTTCCACGAGGCGGCGGGTGTCAACGGCAAACTGACGTTCTGTTACGTAGCCCAATTCTGCCGTCATGGCTTCCCGGATCACCTGTATGTTTCGGTTTTCACAGAACACCAATGGGATGACCAGCCAGAAATTACGGGTGCCGACCCGCCCGTCTTCCCGGTGAAATCCCCGGAAGGTCCGCCCTTCAAAGCGGGAAATGTCTGGCTTTTCCCAATCTGCTGATCGCTCCGACATCGTGAAGTCTTCGGCAGCATGAATGAGGTTCGCTGTGGTAATCTTCCCACCCACAGGAATATCCCGGGTAGCCTTGCCCACGAGTACGCCGTACATGTACACCGGACCTCCGGCCTGAATGGGGTGCAGGGTAAACTTGTGCTTGGCAGCAACGGGTTCTGCCAGTTTCACTGTTCCTGCGGGCGTATTCAATAACTGTGCTTCAGCGAGGTCACGCAAAGCAACACCCACATTATCTTTCGGATGGATGATCAAAAACGGGTCGTGCATTTCAGTTTTCTTTAGTAGCCAAAGACTTCCGGCAGCCACAGGGACAGCCTGGGGACATAGGTAACAATGAGTAGCGCAACAATCATGGCAATAAACAGCGGCAGCAGTGGCTTGACGACTTTCTGAATACTCGTACCCGCCACACCGACGCCCACAAAGAGCACCGACCCCACCGGAGGCGTGCATAGCCCAATGGAAAGGTTCAGCACCATGATGATCCCGAAGTGGACCGGGTCCATCCCCATTTCCTGTACCACTGGCAGGAAGATGGGCGTGAAGATGAGCACTGCCGGTGTCATGTCCATAAAGACGCCCACAAACAACAGGATCAGATTGATAATCAGCAGGATTACCACCGGGCTGTCGCTCACCGATAGCAGCAGTGCGGTGATCTGCTGAGGGATATTCTCAAATGCCATAATCCAGGACATGCTCATGGACGTACCAATAAGCAGCATCACAATGGCCGTGGTGCTGACTGCATGCAGCAGGATATCGGGCATATCGCTGACCTTAAATTCCCGGTACCAAAAGCCCAGAACAAGGCAGTACAGTACTGCTACGGCTGAGGCTTCGGTTGCCGTAAAAATACCCACCACAATCCCCCCGATCACGATAACCAGCAACAGGAGGCTGGGCAGGGCATCCAGAAAAGTCCGGGCGACCTCCCGAAGTTTACTGCGTTCGCCAACCGGGTATCCTTTTCGCTTGGCCCAGACTGCCGCCACGATCATCAGGAATAAGCCGGTGAGGATACCGGGCAGATATCCTGCCAGAAACAGGGCCGCAATCGATGCTCCACCACTGGCCAGGGAATAAACAATCAGAATGTTGCTGGGCGGAATCGTCATGCCGGTGGTCGCCGAAGTGATATTCACAGCCGCACCAAAGGATTTGTCATAGCCCTCATCTTCCATACGCTTCCCCATAAATCCACCAATAGCGGAAGCGGCCGCTACTGCCGAACCGGAGATGGCCCCAAAAAGCATGGCAGCGATGATATTCACGTGTGCCAGCCCACCGGGCAGTGAACCCACCAGCGTTTTGGCGAAATCAATCAGCCTTCGGGCAATCCCACCCCGGTTCATCAACTGCCCGGCCAGGATAAAAAACGGAATAGCCAGCAGCGCAAAGCTGTCGAGCCCCGTGGCCATACGCTGAGCCACGGTCGTGAAAGCCGGCATAGCCGGTATGCTGACCAGCATGGTGAACAGGCTGGAAATACCAATACTCCAGGCAATGGGAACCCCAATGCCCAGCAAAATCAGAAAGGACAAAACCAGAATAAGGACTTCCATAGGGTGTATTTAGGCCTGAGCTTCAGTTGGGGCACCGCGCTCAGCGAGTTTGTAATAGATAATGAGCAGCCCGCTAACGGGAACGATACTGTAGACTACCGAAAGCGGCACCTGCAGGGCAGCCGAATATTGCCCGAGCTTGTAAGTGATGTACACCAGGCGGGCGCCACCAGCGACCAGCACCGTGGCCGCAAAACCTACGATCAGCAGGCGGATGGCCCACTGCAGCCGCTGTTTGGGAGCCCCTTCGAGCTTGCCGGGCAGGATATCAATAGCCAGGTGCTGATTTTGCCCGGCGACATAGGCGGCGCCCAGCAAACCAATCCAAATTAGCAGAAAACGGGCCAGCTCCTCTGTCCAGGGGCTTTGAGAGCCCACAATATAGCGGGTGAAGACCCCCCAGAGCACATCCACAGTCATGACAGCCATGAGAAAGGCCAGGAAATAGCCTACATACTTATTGACGTTATTTCGCATTACTGAATGGCTTGAATTTGCTGAATCAGTTCGTAAATTTCGGGGTCATCCTTGTAGCGCTCGTAAATGTCCTCCACGCGTTCCGCAAATGGAGACTTATCGGGGTAATTGATTTGTACACCAGCGGCTTTGACCGCATCCAGGGCTTCCTGTTCGGACGCTGCCCAGACTTTCCGCTGATAGTCAACAGAAGCATCCGCTGCTTCCTGCAGCCAGGTTTGTTCCTGTGCGGTCAGGCGCTCCCAGGTATTGGTGCCGATCAGCATCACATCGGGCACGGTGCTGTGCTCATCAATGGAGTAGTACTTACAGACTTCATAATGACGGGAAGTGTAGAAGCTGGGCGGGTTATTCTCTGCTCCGTCCACCACGCCCTGCTGTAGTGCGGTGTACAGTTCCCCAAAGGAAATCGGGGTAGGGGCGCCGCCCATTGCCTTGACCATTTGCATGGCGGTCTGACTGTTCATCACCCTGACCTTCAGTCCATCGAGGTCTTCCGGCGAATTAATGGGCCGGTCTTTGGTATAAAAGCTGCGGCTACCAGCGTCGTAAAAACAAACACCCCGGAGCCAGTAGTTCTGGGCTTCCAGGAGGAGGTCTTTGCCGATAGGGCCGTTTAAGACTGCCCAGGCATGCTCGTCGTCCCGGAACAGGTAGGGGAGGCCGAGGACTTTCACCCGGGGCGCAAAATTTTCCAGCACCGCAGCTGACACCTTCGTCATGCCCAGGCTGCCAATCTGCAGCAGTTCCAGGCACTGTCGCTCGGAGCCTAGTTGCCCGCTCGGATAAATATCGATGCGCATCTGTCCGTTGGACCGCTCTGCAACCTGCTCAGCAAAATAGACCATGCCCTTGTGGACGGGGTGGGAAATGTCCAGCCCGTGCGCCAGTTTGATGGCGGTCACGGAGTCCTGCTGACTACAGCCGCTAATGAAGATTAACGCCACGGGAAGTAGGACGAATTGTAGGAATAGCTTCATGTCTGCGTCTGCTTTACTTCCTGAATGGTATTGAGGGTGGCCTTGACATCGGCGGTCAGTTGGTCAAAGTCCCCGCTTTTGAGCACCGATTTGGTGATCAGTTTGGAGCCCATGCCCACACAGGTCACACCGGCATCAAACCAGGATTTGAGGTTGTCGGGGTCTGGTGAAACGCCACCGGTAGGCATGATGCTGGTCCAGGGGCAGGGGCCTTTGATGGCTTTCACAAATCCTGGTCCGAGCGTGCTGCCCGGGAAGACTTTCACAATCTCCGCTCCCAGTTCTTCCGCTTTGGCAATTTCCGTAAGGCTGCCACAGCCGGGCGACCAAAGCACCTTTCGCCGGTTGCAAACGATAGCGATATCCTCCCGCAGAACTGGCGTGACAACAAAGTTTGCGCCCAGCTGCAGGTACAGGCTGGCGGTGCCGGCGTCCGTTACTGAGCCTACGCCCAGCATCATGCCTGGTAATTCCTTCAGGGCATATTTATTCAACTCCTGAAAGACCTCGTGGGCGAAGTCGCCCCGGTTGGTGAATTCCAGTATGCGGGCGCCACCATCGTAGCAGGCTTTCAGTACCTTTTTGCAGAGTTCGATGTCATTATGATAAAACAGCGGCACCAGGCCGGTTTCCGCCATCGTTACCGCTACCTCTATTCTTGAGTATCTGGCCATGAAAGGTTTACTTTTACAAAAGTGTTTGGTTGCGCACAGCGGCGCAACCAAACAACCAAAGTAGTGTATGAAACAAAATTCTTTTTAGCAGCTTATCGGCTTACCCGTCCGGAAGCGTCCCCACTCATAAGTTTTTCAACTTCATCAACTGTAACCAGATTGGCATCACCATAAATGGTATGTTTCAGGCAAGAGGCTGCGACGGCAAAATTTAAAGCCTTTTGATCATCATCAGGGTAGGTGAGCAAGCCATAAATCAGCCCCCCCATGAAACTATCCCCTCCGCCAACCCGGTCAACGATATGGGTGATGTCATAAGTAGGGGCTTCAAAGAGGTTTTCCCCATTGTAGAGGACACCTGACCAGGTGTTATGGGATGCACTGATACTGCCCCGGAGCGTGGTGATCACTTTCTTCGCTCTGGGGAACATCTTCATGAGCTGTTGCAGCACAGAAAGGTAAGACTTTGCATCCACAGAGTGTCCCTGTGTGACGTCTACGTTTTCCGGATGGAGCCCAAAGTGCTTTTCAGCGTCTTCTTCGTTTCCAAGTATGATATCACAACCTGCTACCAGGGCGGGCATGATCTCACCCGGCTGCTTACCGTATTTCCAGAGGTTTTTTCGGTAGTTCAGGTCAGTGGAGACGGTTACGCCCATTTTGTTAGCGGTCTGAATGGCTTCCAGGCAGGCATCTGCAGCGCCCTGCGAAATGGCAGGGGTAATACCCGTCCAATGGAACCATTGAGCGTCTTTAAAGACTTCTTCCCAGTCGATCATCCCTTTCTCAATAGAAGCCATACCACTGTGTGCCCGGTCGTATACCACCTTGCTGCCTCTGCTTACCGCGCCTATCTCTAGGAAGTAAATACCGAGGCGCTCCCCGCCTTTGACAATATGCTGCGTACCCACATTTCTCTTACGCATTTCCATAATAGCGCAATCCCCCAGGTCATTATCCGGAACGCGGGTTACAAACTCGGTCGGTAATCCATAATTGGCCAGAGAGACGGCAACGTTGGACTCTCCTCCGCCGTAAATAGCTTCGAAGGAGCCAGCTTGAGAAAAACGCCGGTGCCCGGGAGGCGTCAGGCGTAACATGATTTCACCAAAGGTGACGATCTTTTTCATTTGATTTAACAACTTTAGAAGTTAAAGTAATTTTTCGCATTGTGGTAGCAGATATCCGCTACGATTTTGCCCAGCCACTCGACGTCATTAGGCAATTGTCCGTTGTGGACATCTCTGCCAATCAGGTTGCAGAGGATGCGCCGGAAGTACTCATGGCGGGGAAACGACAGGAAGCTACGGCTATCTGTGAGCATGCCGATGAAACAACTGAGCAGCCCGAGATTGGACAGGGCATTCATCTGCTTTTCCATACCGTCTTTCTGGTCGAGGAACCACCAGCCGGAGCCAAACTGCATCTTTCCGCGCACGCTGCCGTCGTTGAAATTCCCCGCCATGGTAGCGAAGATTTCATTGTCCGCCGGATTGAGGTTGTAGAGAATGGTCCTGGGCAATTGATCGCTGCGGTCGAGGGTGTCGAACAGCCGGGATAGCCCCTGCGCCTGCTTCCAGTCGCCCATGCTATCGAAGCCGGTATCCGGGCCCAGTTGTTGCATCATCCGGGAGCTGTTGTTGCGCAGGGCGCCCAGGTGCAGCTGCCACACCCATCCTTTTTGATGATAGAGTTTGCCCAGCTCGGTCAGCATGGCCGTGCGGAATTTGGCGCAAGCCTCCGGAGGCAATTCCTTACCGGCCCGCTTGTCTGCAAAGGCCTGCCGGGCTTCTGCCATCGTCCATTCTACCGCATCCACGCACTCCAGCCCATGATCGGCCAGCCGGCAGCCCCGGTTGTGGAAATACTGAATGCGTGATTCGAGCACCGACAGCAACTGATCCAGGGTCTGAATATCTGCACCCGCTACCGCTTCTAATTTGTTGATATAGTCGTTAAAGGTTGCTTTTTCAATCAGGATGGCCTTATCGGGGCGGAAGGCCGGTAACATGCGTAAGTCCGCATCAGCGTCAGCCATTTGCTCGTGGTGTGCCAGGTCATCCACGGGATCATCCGTAGTGCAGACCAGCTCGACAAGCTGCTGCTTCAGCAATCCCCGGGCACTATGGGAAGCCTGCTGCAATTGTTCAGTAGTGGCATCATAGACCTCGTCGGCCACATCGGGATGAAGCAGGTCGGTCACACCAAAGTAGCGCTGCAGCTCCAGGTGGGTCCAATGGTAGAGCGGATTGCGCATGGTATAGGGCACAGTTTTGGCCCAGGCACGGAACTTCTCCCGGTCCGGCGCATCACCGGTGATAAAGCGCTCATCGATGCCAAGGGTCCGCATGGCCCGCCATTTGTAGTGGTCGCCGTCCAGCCACACTTTAGTGATATTGGCAAACTGTGCATCTTTGGCGATGGCGTCCGGTGGCAGGTGATTATGATAGTCGATGATGGGTTGCACCTTGGCGTAATCGTGGTAAAGTGCACAGGCGACCTGATTTTCCAGCAGGAAATCTTCGTTCAGAAAAGGCTTGATTCGCTGTTGCGTAATAGTTGATGACATTGGCGCTAATGATTTAGAGTTTGCAATAATCCGTACTCCAGCCCCCGGAGTTCCGCCAGCCCTCTGAGCCGCCCGATGGCTGAGTAGCCGGGGTTGACCTTTTTGCCGAGGTCATCCAGCATCTGATGCCCATGGTCCGGGCGCATCGGAATGGAGCGCTCCCGGGTTTGCTGCAGCCGGACGATTTTCTTCATTACCTCGTACATATTTGTGCTTCCCGCAAGATGATCATCTTCGTAGAAACTACCGTCCTGCGCTCTCCGCACATTCCGGAGGTGGAAAAAGTGGATGCGTTCGCCAAACTGCTCAATCATGGCCGGGAGGTCATTATCTGCGCGTGCACCATAGGAACCGGTACAGAAGCAAAGCCCATTGTTGGGGTGGTCTACACCTGCCAGAATCGCCGCTGCATCCTCCGCTGTGCTCACAATACGGGGCAAGCCAAGGATAGGAAAGGGCGGGTCATCAGGATGAATGGCCAGAAAAACGCCCGCCTCAGCTGCGGTTGGGGTAATGGCGCTCAAAAAATCAATCAGGTTTTGCCGGTATTCCTCCGGTTCAAGATTCTGATAGAGCGCGACCTTTTGGCGCAGGGTAGCCAGGTCATAGCCTTCGTCTGTGCCCGGCAGCCCGGCAATGAGGGTACTGATCAGTGCTTCTTTTTCGGAAGCCTTCATCTGCCCAAAGTAGCCTCTGGCGCGCTGCAGTTGTTTGCTGTCGTAGCTCTGTACCGCCTTAGGCCGCTCCAGCAGGAAGAGGTCGAAGGCAGCGAGTGCAGTGGCATCATACCGCAGGGCATGGGATCCGTCCGCTACTTTGTAACGCAAATCGGTACGGGTCCAGTCCAGGACCGGCATAAAGTTGTAAGTCACCACCGGAATACCACAAGCCCCCAGGTTGCGCAGGGTCTGCTGGTAATTTTGGGTGTAAAGTTCCCAGTCGCCCGTCTTGCGCTTAATTTCATCGTGAACCGGTACGCTTTCGACTACTGACCAGGTTAGTCCGGCTGCTTTGATTTTTGACTGATGTGCCTGAATGGCTTCTACAGACCATACGTCGCCAATCGGGATGTGGTGCAGGGCACTAACAATACCCGTAGCCCCGGCTTGTCTTATATCTGATAAGCTTACCGGATCCTGATCTCCAAACCATCGCCAGGTTTGTTCCAACTGCTTCATGGATGTGTTTTAAGGAACGATTGATTACTACTTTCTAAGGGGTCATAGCAGTTTGCTCCTGTAACCTTGAATAGCAAGATAATGGCACTAAATTTAAAGCTTGATTCCTGAAGCTTAAACTTTGAAAGCAATTTCCTATTAGGTTAATATTGCATCACTACAAAAAACAGTTGAATGTCAGCAGTGCGATTTAGGGTAGGGGGCGTCCCTGAGCATTTCAATTACCCCTGGTATATGGCGGGAGAAGATCATCCTGATTTTGAGTGGGTGGTGCAGCCCGGTGGCACCGGTGCGATGTGCGAAGGGCTTAGGTCAGGAGATTTGGATATTGCGCTGATGCTGACAGAAGGGGCCGTTGCCGATTTACACCAAAACAATCCCAGCCAAATCATCGGTACCTATGTGTCGAGCCCGCTGACCTGGGGTATACACGTGGCAGCCGACAGCCCTTACCAATCGGTGGAAGACCTGGAGGGCAAAGTCTTTGGTATCAGCCGGTACACTTCCGGTTCTCACCTGATGGCCTACGTCAATGCCCGGCAGTTGGGCTGGAACACCGCTAAGTTAAAGTTTGAAGTAGTTGGGAATTTCGAGGGGGCCCGTAAAGCCATGCGGGAGGGGCGCATCGACGCTTTCATGTGGGAGAAATATACCACCAAGCCTACCGTGGACAGCGGAGAATGGCGCCGCCCGGGCGTATGCGTGACGCCCTGGCCCTGCTTCGTATTGGTGGCCCGAAAAGAAATCATTGAGCAGCATCAGCCGGAACTGCTGGAGCTTATGCATGATATCCGGCAACGCCTGGAGCATACCGATAAGGCGGAAAAGCTGAAATTTATTAGCGATCACTTTAAATTGCAGCCCGAAGACGTAGCCGATTGGTATAGTCAGACCACTTGGAGCTGTGTCCCGGCAATCGCGGCCTCGGAACTGAATAAAGTACAGGGCGACCTGCAGGCCCTGGGCATTATTGATGCGCCAGTCCCGCCCCGTCAGCTTTGTGCGCCCTTTGTAAACTTTGCCGAAGAAAACCTGTCCTCCGTGATGTACAACTGGCGGGTGGACAGCGTCTACAAAAAACTGGAAGAGGAAGGCTTAGAGGATGGCCCGCTTCAGCTAAGCGACCTGCTGGGGCTTGGTCACCTGGACCAATACCATTACCTTGGAGCTGAAGCCTGTTATGAGGTCGCCGACGCATTGGATTTGAAAGATAGCGATTACGTCTACGATGTTGGCAGCGGGGTAGGGGGCACCGCCCGCGTGCTGGCCGATTGCAGCGGCTGCCGGGTAATGGGTGTGGAATTACAACCGGAGCTATGCCGTTTGTCCACGGAGCTGACCCGGAGGGCAGGGCTTTCAGACAAGGTTGAATTCCGGGCAGGCGATCTGCTGAATTACGATTGGGAAGGAACATTCGACCACTTCATTTCCCTCCTGGTCTTCCTGCATGTGCCGGACCGGACCAAAGTACTGGCGCATTGCCACAAAGCCCTGAAACCCGGCGGGCGGTTTTTTATTGAGGACTTTGTGGTCCGTAACCCCCTGAGTAGCGGGGAAGCCCGGCAGCTAAAGGAAACGGTGAGCGCTCAATCCGTCACTAACACTGAGGTGTACCTTCAGGCATTGGAGGAGGCTGGCTTCACAGACTTAGAAGTCGTAGAAATGGACACCCTTTGGCGGGAATGGACCCGTAAACGGTTTGATGAATTCAAAGGCAATCAGGAAGCCCACCGTTCATTTTACGGGGAGGCTCTTTTTGAGAACCGCCTGTCTTTTTATCAAACGATTGCCGATCTATTCGCCGGGGGCAACCTCGGAGGCGTCCGGATGACCGGGCGGAAGAAATCCTAAACGATGACACTGACCCAACTAGAGTACATCATTGCGGTAGACAATGAAAAGAGCTTTGCAAAAGCGGCCAAATCCTGCCGGGTGACGCAGCCAACCCTCAGCATGCAGGTGAAGAAACTGGAGGAAGACCTCGGTGTACTGCTTTTCGACCGCTCCAAGAAGCCCATTTTGACTACGGACATCGGGCAGCGCATCGTCAGTCAGGCCCGGACCATCATCCGGGAAACGAGCCGCATACCGGAACTAATCCGCGAGGAACAGGAAATGGTGAAAGGCGAGCTTAGGGTGGGCGTTATCCCGACCCTGGGCCCTTATCTGCTGCCGATGTTCCTGCCCCACTTTATGCAGGCCTATCCCGATGTTCAGCTTCATATTCAGGAGTTGCTGTCGCACGAGATCATGGACCGCCTCAGAGCCGATCAACTTGATGTGGGCTTGCTGGTCACGCCCATCCGCTCCGATGGCTTCACGGAAATCCCACTGTTTTACGAGACCTTTGTGGTGTATATGTCCACCTCCCATCCGCTAACGGACAAGGACCGGATTGATTTCGAGGACCTCAACATAGAGGATATGTGGTTGCTGCAGGAGGGCCACTGTTTCCGCTCCCAGGTCGTCAACATCTGCAGTGATCAGCAGGAACAGCATACGCAGCGCGGTTTGCGCTTTGAGAGTGGCAGCCTGGAGACCCTCCGCCGCATTGTGGAGCGGCAGTATGGCTACACCCTGCTCCCGGAACTGGCCACCCTGGAGCTTTCCGAAGAACTGTACAACAAGCACGTCCGTACCTTCCGCAATCCCCAACCGGTTCGGGAGGTTAGTATTGTCCTGAGGCGAAGTTTTATGAAGCGCCGGCTGGTTGACCTCCTGCAAAAAGCCATTTTGGAGGCCGTACCGGATATTCTGAAGAATAGCAAGCGTGGAAGGAAGGTAGAGTGGGAGGGGAACTGATTTACAACCCTTTCCCCCGCTCATACAGCTTCCAGTCCGCCGTTTCCGCCCGGAAAGCCTGAATAAGGTACTCAATACCCGCCTCCAGGTCAATCTCCCCGCAGGTGAAAATGTCAACCGCAGCGTACCGGTGCTCCGGCCAGGTGTGGAGCGTCAGGTGGCTCTCCTGAATAATGACGACCCCGGAAATGCCGTAGGGTGAGAATTGATGAAAATTGGAAGTCACCACCGTTGCTCCCATAAGTTCTGCAGCGGCTTTCATAAAGCCTTCCAGTTCATCTCCGGCCTTGAGCAGTTCCACCGGGCATTGGTAGAGCTCCAGCAGTACGTGTCTGCCCAGGGCTTGAGTAACGGGAAGTTGGATAGGCCGGGTCATAAGGCTTGGTGGTTTTTTCGGATGAAGTCAGGTCGAAATATAATGGCCGACAAATTCAGCATCATCATCAACGATGAGGCCATCCTGCCGCCGGAAGCAAAGCGCACAAGCTTCTCCGCCCGCAATGTAAACGCTGGGCTGATAGCGGTCGCCATCACTGTCTACATTAAAGGGGGCAAGCTCCTGGTAGATGCGGGGCAGATGCCCGTAATCGCCGTCATTCTCGGCAATGGACTGCGGTTCGCCGTCAAACAGGCGCACGTTGTCACCGGTCCGGCCGTAGATGGGCTTTTCTGCATAGCGGTGGTCCGGGAAATCAGCCACGCTCCGGCTCGCCTTTAGCATAGCCGGGTGCAATCCGCCTAATTCTTTCAGCAGTGGCAACAGGGCTTTGGACTGCAGCAGCATACTGTAAGCCGGATTGAGAATGACACACAGGTCGCGCTTAATGATTTGCGTGAGCAGGCCCATCAGCTCCGGCTCCTCGTAGGCAATAAACTCCCAGGGGGCCATTTTGAATACAAAATCGTAGTGGAGGTATTCGTCGGGCTCCACTTCCAGGAAGATGCCCTCTTCTTCTGAGAAAATGACTTCCTCCATTGGTGCGCGGTGGACCTCTTCGAATCCCGCCTGTTTCGCTGCCATTTCGATGACATCCAGGTTGAGCCAGTCTTCTTCATGCCCCAGCCCGATAAGCAGCAGGTTGGCGGGCCGGTTAGGATAGCGTTGCAGGATTTTTTGAAGCCCCTTCACTAATCCGGTACGCAGGTGGTTCCATTGCCGAGCATTTTTGCGGTCGCGCCTCGGGAGCAACTCCAGCATCATCGGCTGTACGCTGAGGGTTTCGGGCATAAGTGAAAGGGTGTCCCCGTTGAATTCCAGCATTTTCAGGGGCACGTCGTCCAGCCCGCCTGCGAAGTCGAAGCGGCCGACCAGGTGATTGCCCCACTCGCGCCTCAGAGAGTAGTCGACGGCTTCCACGGCATTCGCAGGGATACCGGCAGCTTCCCATAGCTCGCGCTCGCCAACTTTCCGGACAGCGAGCAACAGGCGTTCGTACAGCTCACCGGCCGGCTGGCTGAAGGCAGCGACCTCGTTATCGGCTAACCGGAGCAGCTCCGGGGCGAAGTAGTCGTGGTTGTCCCCTTCGATAAACCACTCCAGGCCTCGTTTGCGGAGCTGCTTCGGGCTGAGCCGGCCTGTTTCAGTCAGGCGCCTATCCACCGGACGAACGGGTTGAGCGGGAACCTCCGTAGCCAGACTTTCCTTTGGAAGGCCGGGAAGAAGTGGTGCGGGAAGTCGCATTGCGGAAACGGGTGCCAGTGGTGCTGCTCACCCGCTGATAAGTGGACTGGTTGACATACGCACTGGGGCGCGGGCGGAAACTGCTCCGACTCCGCCCCAGCATATAGCCCATCATGCCGTAGGAGACGATGCTGAACATGGAACTATGCCGCCGGTAATGATGGTGGCGGTGATGTGTGGTATCCTGTGCCGCCTGCGCCAGGGTACTGTCGTTCATCATTTGCTGCATCTCGCTCAGCGGAATGGTGTCGGTGGTATTGTCGGCATATTTGGCGATGATGGCGCTGGCGCTTTTGCTTTCCACCATTTGTTCGTCTTCGATCTTAAATTCGCCTTCGCTGACCTCCCGCACGGTGGTCACAATACCGGCATCCTGATCAACGCGCTGAGCGCCGCCGCA